>Ga0268266_10002784_pt1 | contig 18242 bp, 14 predicted proteins | sample KBSS13metaG_FD_190356 | JGI IMG/M metagenome (GOLD analysis project Ga0268266, IMG submission 190356) | Switchgrass rhizosphere microbial communities from Kellogg Biological Station, Michigan, USA - KBS S1-3 metaG (SPAdes) (version 2) | ecosystem: Host-associated > Plants > Roots > Rhizosphere...
ACCGTCGCCATGGTAGGCCCTCCGGCTTACTACGCGGGTGCGACGCGCTTCGGGCTCGATTCCGATGACCCCTGTCAAGTCTTCGAAATCAGCCAACTAAGTGGCGGAGCGGACGGGACTCGAACCCGCGGCCTCCGGCGTGACAGGCCGGCGTTATAACCGACTTAACTACCGCTCCAAGAATCGAATCAATTTTCAGTAGGCGAAGCAGGGTTCGAACCTGCGACCACCGCCTTGTAAGGGCGACGCTCTTCCGCTGAGCTATTCGCCCGACTTCCGAGGTGAAGGTTCTTAATTGGTTGACGGTGCGCTGTCAAGGGCCGGCGCGCATCGGCGTTGACAGGTCGGGGGGCCATCCCTAGTCTTAGCGGCTCAGAGTCAGTCATGCGCACCCAGTACGCCTTCTTGTGCGTGTTTCCGGGCCGTCAGTAGCCCGCGGGTGACTATTGCCTTGTCGCGCGGCGGCTCGTCGAGCCGTCGCGGCGGCACGCTCGCCCGCGGAGCCCCGGCAGAGCAGCAAGACATCGGCACGCGTCGACGCTCGGCGTGCCGTCATGCATCGCATTTTTTGGACATGACTCATGAGGTACGACATCGACAGGATCAGAAACATCGGCATCATCGCGCACGTCGATGCCGGCAAGACCACGCTCACCGAGCGCGTGCTGTTCCACACGGGACGCATCCACTCGATCGGCGAGGTTCACGACGGCACCGCGCACACGGACTTCGACCCGATCGAACGGCGCAAGGGCATCACGATCACGGCGGCCGCGGTCACCTGCGACTGGCAGGGCCACCGCATCCACCTGATCGACACGCCCGGCCACGCCGATTTCACGATCGAGGTCGAGCGCTCGTTGCGCGTGCTCGACGGCGCGGTCGTCGTGCTCGACGGCGTCGCCGGCGTGGAAGCGCAGACCGAGACCGTGTGGCGGCAAGCGGATCGCCATCACGTGCCGCGGCTCGTGTTCGTCAACAAGCTCGATCGCGTGGGCGCGGACTTCGCGCGCGCGGTCGGCGAAGTGGCGACGCGGCTCGGCGCGCGGCCGGTTCCGGTGAACCTGCCGCTCTACGACGACGCCGGCGCGCTCGTCGGCGTGATCGATCTGGTGGCCGGCAAGACGGTCGTGTGGCATGGCGACGGACCTTCGACGCCGGTGATCGAAGACGTGCTCTTTGACAACTCGATGAAGCAGGCGCGCGAGCGCGTGCTCGACGCCGCTGCCGACGAGGATCCTGAGATCCTCGCCGCGGTGGTCGACGGCTCGCCAATCGACGCGCAGGCGATCTGGCGCGCGCTGCGTTCGGCGACGCTCGCGGGACGCATCGTGCCGGTGCTCGCGGGGTCGGCGTATCGCCATCGCGGCGTCGAGCCGTTGCTCGATGCCGTGGTGGCGCTGCTGCCATCGCCTCGCGATCGCGGCGGTATCGACGGCGCGCTCGCGGCGCTCGCGTTCAAGGTCGTGTTCGACGAGCACGGTCAGCTCACGTTCGTGCGCGTCTATCGCGGCGCGCTCGCGAAGGGCATGACCGTGCTCGCCGCGAACGCGAAGCGTACGCTGCGCGTCGGCCGGCTGGTCAAGCTCGTCGCGTCGGAGCGCGAAGAAGTCGCGCGCCTCGAGGCGGGCGAGATCGGCGCGGTGATCGGGCTGCCGCTCGTCGGCGGTGAGACGCTGTGCGATCCGGACGCACCGGTCGTGCTCGAGGCGATCTCTGCGCCGGAACCGGTCGTGCGCGTCGCGATCGAGCCGAAGCGATCGTCGGATCGCGAGCGGTTCGGCATCGCGCTCGGCCGGATGGTCGCGTCCGATCCATCGCTGCGGCTCGAGTCGGATCCGGAAACGGGTCAGACCTTGCTCGCGGGGATGGGCCAGCTCCACCTGGACGTTCGGGCGGAGCAGCTCGCGACCGAGTACGGCGTCGAGGTCGCGACGGGCAAGCCGCTCGTCGCGTACCGCGCGACGATCACGCGCGCGGCGCGCGTCGACTACCGGCACATCAAGCAAACGGGTGGGCCGGGACAGTGGGCGCACGTCGTGCTCGAGGTCGAGCCGGCCGAGGGCTTCGCGTTCGTCGACCGCATCAAGGGCGGCGCGATCCCGCGCGAGTACATCCGCGGGGTCGAAGCCGGCGTGCGTGCGGCGATGGCCGACGGCCTCCTCGGAGGCGCCCCCGTCGTCGACCTGCGCGTGACGCTGGTCGACGGCGCGACGCACCCGAACGACTCGAGCGAGCTGGCGTTCTTCGTCGCGGCCAAGAAGGCGTTTGCCCTCGCGGCCGCCGATGCGGGCCCGGCGTTGCTCGAGCCGATCATGCAGCTCGAGGTGACCTGCGACGACGGTGACGTCGGCGGCGTCGTCGGCGACCTGGCGCGGCGACGCGGTCAGGTCACCGGCCTCGAGATGCGCGGCGTCGAGCGCGTCGTCCGTGGCGAGGTGCCCGTGGCCGAGACGTTCGGATACGCGGGCTCGCTCGGCGGCCTGACGCACGGGCGGGGGCGATTCACGCTCGAGCCCCTGCGTTACGCTCGCGCCTGATACTTGGCCCGGTGGATGTTGATCCGCCGGGCCGTTCGTTTTTCGGCTACCGTCGAGGCGTGGAGTCGATCGCGCTCGGCGATCTGAAGATCGGCCGGCTCGGTTTCGGTGCGATGCGCATCACGGGACCGGGGATCATGGGCCCGCCGGCGGATATGGACGCCGCGCGCGCGACGCTCCACGCGTTGCCCGAGCTCGGCATCGATTTCGTGGACACGTCGAACGCGTACGGCCCGCTGGTCAGCGAGCTGCTCGTGCGCGAGGTGCTGCACCCGTACAAGGGCATCGCGGTCGCGACGAAGGGCGGGTTCCTGCGGCCGGGCCCGAACCAGTGGCTGATCGACTGCAGGCCGCAGCAGCTGCGCACCGCCGTCGACAACAGCCTCAAGCTGTTGGGCATCGAGCGCATCGATCTGTGGCAGCTGCACCGGATCGATCCGAAGGTGCCGCTCGACGATCAGTTCGGCGCGATGGCGGAGCTCCAGCGCGAGGGCAAGATCCGCAACCTCGGGCTGTCGAACGTGATGGTCGAGCACATCACGGCCGCGGCCAAGCACTTCACCGTCGCGAGCGTGCAGAACCGCTATCACGTGATCGATCGAACGTTCGATCCGGTGCTCGTGCACTGCGAGCAGCTCGGCATTCCGTTCCTCGCGTACTTTCCGCTCGCGACGGGGGCGCTCGCGCGACCGGAATCGATCCTCACGCGCGTCGCCGCCGACATCGGCATCACGCCAGGGCAGGCGGCGCTCGCGTGGCTGCTCCGGCGCTCGCCGGCGATCGTCGCGATCCCCGGTACGGCGAACCCGCAGCACCTGCGCGAGAACGTCGCGGCCGCCAGCGTCCGGCTCACGGACGAACAGTTTCATGCGATCGGCCGCGTCGGTGAGAGGGCGGCGCTGATGCGTGGGCCGGGCCCGGCTGTCCCCGCCGGACCGACCGAGTGAACGGGCGGTCAGAAGACGTTGCATGTGTCGTTGGTAACCACCCAGGTCGGATCGTCGGCGCGCAGATCGATGGCAGACAGCTGACAGTCGGCGCCGGTCTCGTCGACGAGCAGCGCGTCATAGGTGCCGAAGGCGACGGTGAGCGTGATCGACGCGTCGGGAACGAGCGGGACGTCGCCGAGCAAGTTCGGGCCCCAGGTCGGCGAGCCCACCTCGGTGACGTAGAGCTCTTCGATCGTGAAATCGGAGCTGTTGATCACGTTCAGCTCGCTGTGTCCGTGTTCGACTACGCACGCCGCTACGGCGGCGATGGTGGCGAAGGCTAGTGGCGCGAGTCTCATGACCACCGCTGGTCAGCAACCAGCATGCCCAAAGTCGGCCCGCGACGTGCACCAGAGCGCGTTCGGAGGTCGAATGCTCGGGACGAGACTCGGGACCAGGCGACGACGACGACGCGAGCTGCGGACATGCGTGAGATGCCGGCGGTGCTTCCGTGCGGCCGATCCCGCGCCGCTATTGTGCGCGTTTTGTCAGCGCATGCTCCGGATCGCCGCCGGCGACGACCCCTATGTCGACCTCGGCGGCGGCGATTGACCCGTGGAACGTTTCTACATGGTGGAAATTCTCCACGCTCATAGCGCTCGGTGGCAGACAGCTTCAAGATCGCCCAGGTGACGGCCAAGATCCTGATCGTCGACGACGATCCCGAGCTGTGCGAGATGCTTGCGCGCGGCATGACCAAGCGCGGCTTCGAGGTCGCGTGGAACACGTCGGCGTCCGACGCGATCGCGATGACGCTGCGCAGCGATCTCGACGTGATCGTCACCGATCTCAACATGGGCGAGATGAACGGGCTCGAGCTGTGCGAGCGCATCGTCGCGAACCGGCCCGACGTGCCGGTCATCGTGATCACCGCGTTCGGCAGCCTCGACACCGCGATCGCCGCGATTCGCGCGGGCGCCTACGACTTCATTCCCAAGCCCGTCGATCTCGATCAGCTCGAGATCGCGCTCGCACGCGCGGCGCAGCACCGCCGGTTGCGCGAAGAGGTGAAGTTCCTGCGGCACGCCGCCGCGGAGACCAAGCACTTCGAGGAGCTCGTCGGATCGAGCGTGGCAGCCAAGCGGCTCTACGAGCTCCTCGAGCAGGTCTCGGCCACCGATGCGTCGGTGCTGATCACGGGCGAGAGCGGCACCGGCAAAGAAGTGGTCGCGCGCGCGCTCCATCGCCGACGCCGTCCCGAGGCGCCGTTCGTCGCGGTCAACACGGCCGCGATTCCCGAGACGCTGCTCGAGAGCGAGCTGTTCGGGCACGTGAGGGGCGCCTTCACCGGCGCGTCCAGCGATCGCGTCGGCATGTTCGTGCGCGCGAACGGCGGCACGCTGTTCCTCGACGAGATCGGCGACATGCCACTCGCGATGCAGGCAAAGCTGCTGCGCGCTCTCCAGGATCGTACGGTGCGCCCGGTCGGCTCCGATAGCGACGTGCCGTTCGACGCGCGCTTGATCAGCGCGACGCATCACGATCTGGAATCCGATATCGAGGCAGGCAGCTTCCGTCAGGATCTGTATTTCCGGATCAACGTGATCCACGTCGAGGTGCCGCCGCTGCGCTCGCGCGGCTCCGATATTCTGGTGCTCGCGCAGCGCTTCGTCGATCGGCTTGCGCGGTCTTCGAACAAGCACGTCGGTGGCTTGTCGGCGGGCGCGGCCGAGCGACTGCTCGCATACGCGTGGCCCGGAAACGTGCGCGAGCTCGAGAATGCGATGGAGCGCGCCGTGGCGGTCACGCGATTCGAGGAGATCGCCGTCGACGACCTGCCCGAACGGATCCGCAATTACCGCGCTTCACACGTCGTCGTCGCGAGCGACGATCCCGCGGAGCTCCAGTCGATGGCGGAGGTCGAGCGCCGCTACATCGCGCGCGTGCTCGAGGCCGTCGCCGGCAACAAGACGCTCGCTGCGCGCATTCTCGGCTTCGATCGCAAGACGCTCTACAACAAGCTCGAGCGCTACGCGCTCGACGATCGCGAGCGCTGAGATTTTCCACAGCGTGGAACATCTCGTCGCTGCTACTGCGTGTAGCTCGCGCACGCGCTGGCATCACGGCTGCACTGCCCAGACGCATGGACCTGGTCGTACCGTTCTCAGCGTGGGTCGTGTTGGGGGCGATCGTCGTAGCGATGGTCGCGATCGATCTGTTCTCGCACCGCGGCGAACACACTGATTCGCGCCGCACGGCGATCGCGTGGTCGATCGTGTGGGTCGCCGTCGCGCTCGTGTTCGGTGTCGTGGTCACCGTCTGGTTAGGCCGGGCGGCGGGCGAGCAATACCTCGCCGCGTACCTGCTCGAGAAGAGCCTGTCGATCGACAACCTGTTCGTCTTCGCGCTCGTGTTCGGCGCGCTCGGCATTCCGGCGCCCCAGCAGCGCCGCGTGCTGACGTGGGGAATCTTCGGCGCGTTCGCGATGCGCGGCCTGTTCATCTGGCTCGGCCTCGAGACGCTCCAGCACTGGCATTCGGCCATCTACGTGTTCGGCGCGCTGCTGGTGATCGCCGGGCTCAAGCTGCTGCGCCCGACGGAGCACCCGGCCGAGCCTAAGCTCGTGCCCTGGCTCGTCCGCCACCTGCCGTGGACGCGGCGGTTGCACGGCAACAAGTTCGTCGTGAAGCTCGCCGGCAAGTGGGTTGCCACGCCGCTGCTGGTCGCGCTGATCGCGATCGAGCTCGCCGACGTGATGTTCGCGGTCGATTCGCTGCCCGCGGCGTTCGCCGTGACGAGCGTGCCGTTCCTGGTCTACAGCTCGAACCTGTTCGCGCTGCTCGGCCTGCGCGCGCTGTACGCCGTGATCGGCGACCTGCTCGGGCGGCTGCGCTATCTCCACTACGGGCTCTCGGCGGTGCTCGTGTTTGCAGGCGCGAAGATGCTCCTCAGCCCGTGGATCGCGATCGCCCCGCTGATCTCGGTGCTGGTGATCGCCGACATCATCGCGGTCGCGACGATTGCCAGCGTGCTGGCGGCGCGCCGCGAGCGCAAACCGGCTGCGGTTGCGCCGGTCTCGGAGGCATCATGAAGCCACGTGTGTTGATTGCAGAAGACGACGATGCGATGCGCGGGCTGATCGCCAACGTGCTCGGCAGCGCCGGCTACGAGATCATGGAAGCCGCGAACGGCGCCGAGGCGCTCGACATCGTCGGCGACGCGCTGCTGGGGCGCTTGCCCTCGCCGCCGGAGCTCGTCATCACCGACGTACGCATGCCGTATCTCAGCGGCCTCCAGCTGCTGACCGCGCTGCGCGCGCTCGCGCTGCCGACGATCGTGGTCACCGCATTCCCCGACGAGCACACGCGCGCGCTCGCCGATCGGCTCGGCGCCGCCGCCGTGCTCGCCAAGCCGTTCGCGCTCGATGCGCTGTGCCGGCTCGTCTCGTCGCTGCGGCCACTAAAGCCGCAGTGACGATCAGTGCGCGTCGCGCGGATCCGACGGCGGCATCGTCTCGACGATGCGCCAGTCGACGACGCTCGACGGCTCGCGCAGGAACTCCTCCGGTTGCGGATGGGCGAGCGCGAAGCGCAGCACTTCGTCCATGTGCTTGACCGGATGGACGACGAGCTCGGCGAGCACCGACTCGGGCACGTCCTTGATGTCCTTCCGGTTCTCCTCGGGAATCAGCACGACCGTCACGCCAGCGCGATGCGCCGCGAGGATCTTCTCCTTGAGCCCGCCGATCGGCAGCACGCGGCCGCGCAGCGTGACCTCGCCGGTCATCGCGATGTTCTGGCGCACGGGAATCCGCAGCAGCGCCGACGCCATCGCCGTGGCCATCGTGATGCCCGCGCTCGGCCCGTCCTTCGGAATGGCTCCTTCCGGGAAGTGGACGTGGATGTCGACCTTGTTCTGGAAATCGTTCGACAGCCCGAACGTGCCGGCGCGCGAGCGCAGATAGCTCATCGCGGCCTGCGCGCTCTCCTGCATGACCTCGCCGAGCTTGCCGGTGAGCGTCAGCTTGCCCTTGCCGGGCACGATCGTGACCTCGGCCGTCAGTAGATCTCCGCCGAACGCGGTGACCGCGAGGCCGTTCGCGAGCCCGATCTCGTCCTCTTTCTCGCGACGAGCTTCGCGGTAGCGCTCGACGCCGAGCCACTCCGGCAGCTTTTCATGGGAGACGTCGAACGGCTGCTGCTGCTTGCCGCCGGCGAGCCATTCCTTGGCGATCTTGCGGCACACGGTCGCGATCTCGCGCTCGAGGTTACGTACGCCGGCTTCTTTGGTGTAGCGGTGGATGATCTGCGTGAGCGCTTCGTCGCTCCACGTGATCGCGAGCTCCTTGACGCCGTTGTTCTCGGCCTGCTTCGGGATCAAGTACTGGCGCGCGATCGCGATCTTCTCCCACTCGGTGTAGCCGGGGAGCTCGATGATCTCGAGGCGGTCCTGGAGCGGCAGCGGGATCGCGTGCTGCTGGTTCGCCGTCGTGATGAACATGACGTCGGACAAGTCGTAGTCGAGATCGAGATAGTGATCGTTGAACGCGTTGTTCTGCTCGGGGTCGAGCACTTCGAGCAACGCGCTCGCCGGGTCGCCCCGGAAGTCCATCGACATCTTGTCGATCTCGTCGAGCAGGAACACCGGGTTGTTCGAGCCGACCTTCTTGAGCGATTGGATCAGCTTGCCGGGCAGCGCGCCGATGTACGTGCGCCGGTGGCCGCGGATCTCGGCCTCGTCGCGCACGCCGCCGAGCGATTGCCGCACGAACTTCCGGCCGGTCGCGTGCGCGATCGAGCGCGCGAGCGACGTCTTGCCGACGCCGGGCGGCCCGACGAGGCACAGGATCGGTCCGCGCTGGCGCGGTACGAGCGCTTGCACGGCGAGGTACTCGAGGATGCGCTCCTTGACCTTCTTGAGCCCGTAGTGCTCGGCCTCGAGGATGCGCTCGGCTTCGTTGATGTCGTGGCGATCTTCGGTCTTGTCGTCCCACGGCAGCGCGAGCACCCAGTCGAGGTAGTTGCGAACCACCGTCGCCTCGGCGGACATCGGCGACATCTGCTTCAGCTTCTTGAGCTCCTTGAGGCAGCGATCCTTCGCCTCCTTGCTCATCCGCTTCTGTTTGATCTTCTGCTCGAGCTCGGTGAGCTCGTTCTTGAACTCGTCGCGGTCACCCAGCTCCTTCTGGATGGCCTGCATCTGCTCGTTGAGGTAGTACTCCTTCTGCTGCTTCTCCATCTGCTTCTTGACGCGAGTGCGCAGCTTCTTCTCGACTTGGCGGATCTCGATCTCGCCTTGCATCAGCTCGCCGAGTCGCTCGAGCCGCTTCGCCGGTGACGGAGTCTCGAGCAGCTCTTGCTTGTCTTTGAGCTTGAGCGCGACGTGCGCGACGATCGTGTCGGAGAGTCGGCCGGGCTCGTCGATCGTGCGCACCGAGACGAGCATCTCGGGCGGGATGCGCGTGTTGAGCTTGACGTAGTCCTCGAACACGTCCTGCACCGATCGCATCAGCGCTGCGACGAGGCTCGGATCCTCGTCGGGCTCCGGGAGATCGTCGACGTCGCACAGGAAGAACGGATCGGTTTGCGCGAAGCCTCGGATCTGCGCGCGCGCGCGGCCCTCGACGAGAACCTTCACCGGCCCCTTCGGAAACCGCAGCAGCTGGATGATGTGACCGACGGTGCCGATCGAGAAGATGTCCTCGGCGGCTGGATCGTCGGTCTTGGCGCGACGCTGCGCAGCGAGCAGAAGCTGCTTGTCGCCGGCCATCGCTTCCTCGAGGGCCTGCATCGATTTCGGTCGACCCACGAACAGCGGCACGACCATGTGCGGGAACACGATGATGTCGCGCAGCGGGAGAAGCGGCAGGCGCAACTCCGGCGCACCCTCGTCATCTTTCATGTCCGATACTTTAGGACCGGCGAGCACTTGAGCAACAATTTCAGAACCGATCGCGGTAAATCAGCCATGTGAAGTGCGGTAAGGACGCCACGATTCGAGTCAGGGATCTCCAGGGCAGGCCCCCAACGATCCCCAATTGATCCAGGATCACCAGCAAGGCTGCTTACGAAAACCTCGCGTGGCATCGCTGCTGAACCCCTCACGCACGCGCGAATGGCAGACGTGACCCCACTCGTGGAGGCGTACCTCCTGATCGAACAACCGCGGCAGCGACTCGGTCACTGGACCGCTGCACTCGCCGCCCTCGACGCACCCGCGGCGCCGCCGCTTGCGGCCGTGACCGCGTACTACGATCCGACGACGGATCAGACGCTGCTCAACCTGCGGTACGACGAGATAGCGCTCGGACCGCAGCGACTCGAGTACGTCGTCGAGGTCGCGCTGCTCGCCGAGGTCGGCATGATCCAGCCGGCCGCGCTCTCGGATCTCGAGCGCCGCAGGTTCCTCACGGATCGGCTGTCGCGCTGCACGATCCAGGTCGACTACGAGCGCAGCGCCGTCGGTGCGCTGTCCGAGCTCGTCAAGCGACTGCGCGCGGTCAAGACCGCGCATCGCCACGAGCCGCGCGGCGACACGTCGGATCCGGTGCCGCTCATCACCGCGAAAGGCACGCGCAACGACATCCACAAGCTGATGCTGGCGAAGGCCGACGACGTCGCCGCCGAGCCGAGGTTCACGCGGCCGAGCACGCCGCACCGTCATGTCGTGTCGCGCAGCTCGCGCGCACCGACCGTGGTCGCGGCCGATCCGTCCGAGTTCGACGTCGAGATCGTCGACGCGGAGGTCTTGGAAGACGACGACGGGCCGTCGCGGCCGGGGCTCGCGCGCGCGAGCTCGCCGCATTTTCCCGTCGAGCCGGGCACGATCTACGCGCGCTACCTGCGCAGCGGCAAATGGGTCCCGATTCGCGTCGGCTCGCTCAGCCTCAAGGGCGCCGCGCTGATGACGGGCGCGCTGCCGCGCCTCCACGATCACGTCGACGTCGCGCTGTCGTACAGCGGGCATCGCGCGCTCGTGCGCGGCGCGGTCGGCAAGGTCTCGACGATGCGCGAAGCCGTCAACACGGGCGCGTCGACGTTCTCGGTCGCGTTCGAGCTCGATAGCGCGTCTCGCCGCCAGCTCACGGCGCTGCTTCGCGCGGCGCGTGCCGCGAAGGTCACGATCAAGCCGCCGCCGGCGCGTGCGACGCAGCGGTTTCCGGTCGAGTGGCCCATTTGCCTCGGCACGATCCGCGGCGCGGTCAAAGGCGACGCACTCGACGTGTCCGCCACCGGCTTGTTCGTGCGGCCCAACGTCGCGCTCGATCCGGGAGTCACGCTGAACTTCTCCGTCGTGCTCGACGACGGCGGTGCGCCGATCGCCGGGCGCGCGAAGGTCGTGCGCAAGATCGGCGAGCCCGAGGCACACGCGTGCGGGCTCGCGCCGGGCTACGGCTTCTCGATCATCGACATGACGAGCTACGACCGCGAGCGCTGGCAGGGGTTCATCACGCGCGTCGAGCGGCGCGCCGAGAAGCGCGTGCTGATCGGTGCATCACCGGCACGGCTCGCGGAGCTCCAGGCTGCACTCGCCGGCGCGGGCTACGCGGTCACCGGCGGTACGGATCCTGGTGCGCTCGTGCAGCTCGCGAATGCGGACGCTCGCCCCGTCGACGCGGCACTCATCGACAGCAACTGGCTCGGCGGTGGGGCATCTGCGTCGTGGGTGGAGAGCTTGTTTTCCGCACGTGACGTGCCCTGCGTCACCGTGAACGGCGATGTACGTCGAGCGCGCTCCGCAATCGATCGACTGTTGCAGGTCACCTCGTAAATTGCGTGGCGCAACACCACACGTGAACGAGCGTTTGCATCGAGCGCACAACACCCTCGTCGGTCCGACCAGGTAACTCACCGTCGCGCCTTATTTGTGCCTTGGCCTCGGACTTGTAATGATCGGTTCGCCATGAAGCCTATCAAGTTGCTCGTTCTCCTCGCGATCGTGCTCGCTCCGGCGATCGCGTCCGCGCAGTACTACACGACCGGGCCGTCGTATGGATATGGACCGGGGTATGGAGCCGATCACTTCCACCAGCGCTGGGGACGCCTCTCGTGGGGCTTCAGCGTCGGCCTCGGCGGCATGCACGACGACGGCAACGGCATCACGAACTGCGACAACTGCGCGAACTCGGTCGCGTTCGAGCTCGACGGTCACATCGGCGGCATGCTGTCGAATCGCTTCGCGCTCCTGCTCGAGGGCCAGATCAACGGCCGCACCGTGCACTCCGACGCGCTCAACGGCGACAGCGTGCTGACGCAGAACGCGGCGATGGTCGCGGGCCAGTACTGGCTCTTGCCGATCCTCTGGGTCAAGGGCGGCGTCGGTCTCGCGGGGCTCGAGCAGGACAATCGCTACGTCACGTACGACTACGGCACGGGCGTGGCGTTCATGGGAGCCGCCGGTGTCGAGTTGCTATCGGCGCGGTTCTTCGCGATCGATTTGCAGGCGCGCATCATCGACGGCGTCTACAACAGCGGTAACGGCAACATCACCGCAGGCACGATCGGCCTCGGCTTTAACTGGTACTAGGGTTAAGCGAAACGTAAGCGCCCCGAGCATGCTCGGGGCGTTTCTTGTTTTCGGCCCGCGTGTATCCTGGCCTCGTGCGGCTCATTCTGGTGGAAGACAACGCGCAGCTGGCATCGACGCTGGCGCAAGGTCTCGGCGAGGACGGCTACGAGGTCGAGATCGTCGATACGGCCGCGAAGGCGATCGCGCGCGGCCTGCGTCGCGATCTGGATCTCATGGTCCTCGATCTCGGCCTGCCCGACAAAGACGGCATCGAGGTGCTCAAGGAGCTGCGCGCCGCGCGGATCCAGGTGCCGATCCTCGTGCTCACCGCGCGCGACGCCGTCGAATCGCGCGTGGCCGCACTCGATCACGGCGCCGACGATTACGTCGTCAAGCCGTTCGCGTTTGCCGAGCTCGTCGCGCGCATCGCGGCGCTGTCGCGGCGCGCCGGCGGCCCGCGCTGGGTGGCCACGACCGACGTACCGCTCGCGATGCGCGACGATCTCACTGTCGAATCCGGCACCAAGACTGCCGCGTTGTCGCCGCGCGAGTACGCGCTGCTCAACTGCCTGTTGCGGCGCCGCGGCGAGGTCGTGACGCGCGCGGAGATCCTGCGCGAAGCGTTCGGCTACGACTTCGATCCGGGCACCAACGTCATCGACGTTCACCTCACGCACCTCCGAAAAAAGCTCACCGGATTTCCCGTGACGATCGAGACCGTTCGCGGCGCCGGTATCCGGCTCGTGGTAGCTGGCTCGGCGACATGAGCACGCCAGCCACGCTCGGCCGCGGACTCGGCCGCGCGTTCGCGCTCGCGACCATCTTCGGCATGGCGATCTTCGGGATCGCGATGGGCCTCATGATCTACTTCACCGAGGTCGGCGAGACCTGCAGCGCCGCCGGCGAGATCGAGGACCCGCCGCTCGAGATCATCGAGCAGACCTCGCTCGCGTTCGCGTTCGCGCTGCCGTTCGGGATCGCGATCTCGCTCAGGATCAACCGCTCGCTCACGCACTCGACCACCGAGCGGCTCGACGAGATGATCACGAGCGCGTCGTCGATGACCGGCGAACGGCTCGCCGATCGCCTGCCGGTGAGCGTCGCAAACGATCCGCTCGATCAGCTCGCGGTCGCGCTCAACGGCGTGCTCCAGCGCATCGAGACCGGCGTGCGCGCGCAAGCGCAGTTTGCCGCCGACGCATCGCACGAGCTGCGCACACCGCTCACCGTGATCTCGACAAACCTCGAGGTCGCCCGCCGCAAGGAGCGCGCGCCGAGCCACTGGGAGCACGTCGCCGACGACACGCTCGCCGAGGTCCGTCGCATGAACGTGCTCGTCGACAAGCTGCTCGAGCTCGCGCGCGCCGGAAACGCCGGGCTTCGCCACGAGCCGGCCGAGCTGCGCGCGCTTGCAGGCGCGGCGCTCTCGCGCGCCGATTCGCTGACCGCGAAGCTCGGCGTCGAGCTCGAGCTCGCACACGGCGACGACGTCGGCGCCGAGGTCGACGTCGACGCGATCGCGATCGTGCTCGACAACTTGATCCGCAACGCGATCGATCACGCGCCGCGCGGCACGGCAGTGACGGTGACCATCGGGCCCGGCCCGCGAATTGCCGTCGAAGATCGCGGCAGCGGCGTGCCGGTCGAAGCCCGCGAGCGGATCTTCGAGCCGTTCGCGCGCGGCGTGCAGCGCATGGATCGCTCGACGGGACCGGGCCTCGGCCTCGGCCTGGCGATCTGCAAGCGCATCGTCGACGGTCATCGCGGCACGATTCGCGTCGAAGATCGCGATGGCGGCGGCGCGCGCTTCGTCGTCGAGCTGCCCGCGTAGCCGGTTGGTCGCCGTGGGGGCGCGCCGAGCTCGCTCGCGGTGACGAGAGCGCGAGCGCTCGCGGCCAGAGATGACTACGCGCACGCGCTCGTGCCCGCCTAGAAGATCTGGTTCGCGATCAAGTACAGGCCGATCGGGCGCGCGTCGGGCGACCACGCGATGTCGAACCGGATCACGCCGGTGCGGCCTTGCGTGAGCCGGAGGCCGCCGCCGATGCCCCAGTGCAAACCGAGGCCGGTGCCGTCGAGCTCGGGGTGCGATTCGCCGAGCTGGCTCCACAGTCGGCCGGCGTCGAAGAACGCGGCGACGCCGATCATGTAGCTCTTGCCCCAGACGCGGTGGCGCAGCACTTCCGAGCGCGCCTCGAAGTTCGCGAACGCTTTCACCTTGCCGTAGAACTGATACGCGGGCACGCCGCGCACGCCGAGCGTGCCGCCGATCGCGGACGTGTCGTCGTACCGCGTGAGCTCGTAGAACGGCGGATTGCCGAGCTGCACGTCGAACACACCGCGCGCGGTGAGCGTGAGGTAGTGCGGGATCGGCGACGTGTAGAACCGCGCCTGCGCGTCGATCTGTTGATACGCGTACGGAAATGCGTCGCCCATGCGCGGGCTCTCGCGCACCTCGAGCTGGTGATACTGGCCGTGGTAGGTCGAGATCTGATTGTCGCGCGTGTCGTAGATGACGGCGCCGGCGAGCCGCAGCACGCTGTGCTCGGGAACGATCACGAGCGCGTCGCGCACGAACGGCTCGGCGAGCCGCGCGTCTTGCGCGAGCGTGCTGGTCGGCGAGATCTCGAGCTTGTTCCACGTGTACGTCGCGCCGCCGAGCACGTACCACGGTGCGTGGACGCGCCACGTCGCGGCGACCGCGAGCGCGGGGTGAATGCGCGTAAAGGTTTGGCGTGCGGGATCCGCCGGCGAGACGTCGTGGATGCGGTTGCCGAGGCCGAAGTAGCGCAGGTCGCTGTCCTTGGTGAACGACGGCCGGATGTCGAGGCGGAGCCGGCCGTCCGCGAGCTGCGGCAGCGTGAGCAGGAGGTACGCGTCCTCGTAGCTCGGGTCGACGAACGTGGTCTTGGTCGCGTAGAAGCCCTCGAACTCGAGGTTCCACGCGTACGGCGTGTAGCGCGGATCGAGATGCGCGACGTTGCCCATCACGCCGGCGCCGAACCCGTTGTCGGTGTCGCCGCCGATGAGCGGGAGCCCGCCGACCTCGGTCTTGGGCTCGCTGATTGGCTCCGGTTCCATGCCGGTCGGATCGACCGCGGGGCGGATCTCGTGGGCGAGGTCGTCGGCGTGCGCTACCTCCGCAGCGGCCGCGAGGCCGAGCGCCAGCGCCACGCGACGAAGCATTCAGCGTGCAAGTGCAGCACGCGTACCACTCGCAGACGCGTACGACGCGGACCACGTCGCGTCGTACGCGACTGTAGCCCGCGCACGCGCGCGATCGACACGACCGACCGCGCGCCGTCGCGCGGCCCGGTCACGAACGCTCGGCGGCCTCGACCTGTTTGTCTTTGGAGTACGTGATCAGTGGCGAGCCGTGCTTCTCGATCACGTCCTCGTTGATGATCACTTCGTTCACCGACTGGCCCGGCGTGTCGTACATGATGTCGAGGAGCGCTGCCTCGAGGATCGCGCGCAGGCCGCGCGCGCCGCTCTTCTGCGATGCCGCCATGTTCGCGACCTTGCTGAGGGCGCCCTTGCCGAACTTGAGCTTCACGCCGTCCATCTCGAACAGCTTTTGATACTGCTTGACGAGCGCGTTCTTGGGCTGCGTGAGGATCTGCACGAGCGCTTCTTCCGACAGCTCGTGCAGCGGCGCGATCACCGGCAGGCGGCCGATGAACTCCGGAATCATGCCGTACTTGAGCAAGTCCTCCGGCTCGATCTCCTGGAGCAGCTCCCACTGCGAGTGCGTGACCTTCTTGTTCATGCCGGCGCCGAAGCCGATGAGCTTCTGGCCGATGCGGTTCTCGATGATGTCCTCGATGCCGGTGAACGCACCGCCGCAGATGAACAAGATGTTCGTCGTGTCGACCTGCAAGAACTCCTGCTGCGGGTGCTTGCGGCCGCCCTTGGGCGGGACCGACGCGGTCGTACCTTCGATGATCTTGAGCAGCGCCTGCTGGACGCCTTCGCCCGACACGTCGCGCGTGATCGACGGGTTGTCGCTCTTGCGCGCGATCTTGTCGATCTCGTCGATGTAGACGATGCCGCGCTGCGCGCGCTCGATGTCGTGGTCGGCGTTCTGGAGCAGCGAGACGATGATGTTCTCGACGTCCTCGCCGACGTAGCCGGCCTCGGTGAGGTTCGTCGCATCGGCGATCGCGAACGGCACGTTGAGGATTCGCGCCAGCGTCTGTGCGAGCAGCGTCTTGCCCGAGCCGGTCGGCCCCAGCAAGAGGATGTTCGACTTCTGCAGCTCGACATCCTCGTCGGACTGGCCGGTCTGCTTGTGATCGATCCGCTTGTAGTGGTTGTGGACGGCGACCGCGAGGATCTTCTTCGCGCGATCCTGGCCGATCACGTACTCGTCGAGGACCTTCTTGATCTGGGCCGGCTTCGGAATCGAGCTGGAGCCATAGGACTGGTCTTCCTTCTCGATCTCTTCAGCAATGATGTCGTTGCACAGCCCGATGCACTCGTCGCAGATGTAGACGGTCGGGCCGGCGATCAACTTCTTGACCTCCTTCTGCGCTTTGCCGCAGAACGAACAGGTCAACGACGCGCCCTCGCGCTTCTCGATCGGCATCTCCTACTCAGCGTAGCTTACTTCTTGTCGGATTTCTCGTCGGGCTTCTTCTTCGCCGTGACGAGGACCTCGTCGATAAGGCCGTATTCCTTGGCGGCCCCCGACGACATGAAGTTGTCTCGGTCGGTGTCCTGCTTGATCCGCTCGACGGGCTGGCCGGTGTGCTTCGAATACAGCTCGTTCAGCGTATCGCGGGTCTTCAGGATCTCTTTGGTGTGGATCTCGATGTCCGTCGCCTGGCCCTGGAAGCCTGCGAGCGGCTGGTGGATCATCACGCGCGAGTGCGGCAGGGCGTAGCGCTTGCCCTTGGTGCCCGCCGCGAGCAGGAAGCTGCCCATCGACGCCGCCTGGCCCATGCAGATCGTCGCGACGTCGCAGTGCAGGTACTGCATCGTGTCGTAGATCGCGAGGCCCGCCGACACCACGCCGCCGGGCGAGTTGATGTACAGCATGATGTCCTTCTCCGGCTCCTCGGAATCGAGGAACAGGAGCTGCGCGATGATCACGTTGGCGACCTGATCGTCGACCGCGGTGCCGAGGAACACGATGCGGTCCTTGAGCAGGCGCGAGAAGATGTCCCAGCCGCGCTCGCCGCGGTGGGTCTGCTCGATCACGGTCGGAATCAGGTAGCTCATCTCCGGCTTCATGCGATCGACTCTACGAGCCCTCGCTACCGGCTGCAATGCTGCCTGACCGGGCAGGTTAGACGGCCGGCGGCGCCGGCGGCGGATCTTGAGGAGGCGGCGGAGCGCTCGGCGGCGGCGGGCCGCCTGATGAATCCGCCACGTCGGTCTCTTTCTTCTTCTTGCCGAACAGCCAGCGGAAGAACCCGGCGACGCCGGCGACGAGGAAAATGATCGCCTTCTTGAAGATCAGCAGCAGCTTCAAGAGCAGGCCGCTCTTGGCGGCGATCGCGATGCCGGTGCCGCCGAGCACGAGGCCGCGCAGGCCGATGCCCGAGTCCTTGTCGCCGCTCTTGTGATCCTCGTAGCGCGAGCCCTGCTTGAACCGGATGGCGGAGAGCACGTTCGCTGCGTCGACCTTCGACTTCTCGATCTTGTCGGCGGAGTCGATGAGGTTGACGGACAGGTAGCCGTTGCGGCCGAGCACGCGCGTGAAGAAGTTGATGACCGGCCCGTTGTCGCCGTGCGCCTTGAGCCCCCACACCAGCTGGTGCGACGACTTCACGTAGCGCGGCTGCTCGCTCCAGCCGTCGAGGTAGAGCGGCCCGACGCCGAGTTGCTTGCGCTTCTCGTTTTGCGCCTCGGTGCCCTTCTTGTAGTCGTCGAACAGCTCGTTCGCGTCGAGCTTGTCGGCATCGTCGTCGGTGACGTAGCCGACGCCGGCGTACTCGATCACGACGGCCCAGTCGGCGCCGGGCTTGACGATCGCCGCGGCGACGTTCTCGACGTCGTCGCCGCCCTTGCGCATCAGGTCCTGCGCGACGGCGCGCTCGAACAGCACCGCGCCTGCCGGCAGATCGACCTCGGTGTCGTTCCCGATGTCGACGAGCTTGGGGCCGTCGATGTGCGGCGGGATCGCGGCGTCGTCGGCCGAGCCGGCCGAGCCGTCGTCGAGCGCGGCGCTGCCGATCGGCTCCACCGCCGCAGGCGCTGGTGCCGGCTTCTTCGACGTTTTCTTGTCCGCGCTCGCCGATCCGACCAGCACCACGGACAA
>Ga0268266_10002787_pt1 | contig 18229 bp, 13 predicted proteins | sample KBSS13metaG_FD_190356 | JGI IMG/M metagenome (GOLD analysis project Ga0268266, IMG submission 190356) | Switchgrass rhizosphere microbial communities from Kellogg Biological Station, Michigan, USA - KBS S1-3 metaG (SPAdes) (version 2) | ecosystem: Host-associated > Plants > Roots > Rhizosphere...
ACCAAACAGGTGATCATGAAGACCCAGATCAGAATTTGTTTGACGGTCGAGTTCAAAGCGTGTTCCTCGTTTTTCCTTGTCTGCATCGCCGTAGTACCTGGACGGCTTGTCAGACCCGGCTCACCCTTTTAGCAAAGCCTTACGGTAGAGCCTACATCGTTAGACGATAGCGATAAAGGAAGGTTCTGTAGGGCCAGCATGATGTCTGGCACCGCAGTAACGGTCCTATCTCCGTCAGATAGTTAAGATTCTACTCTCAAGGAGAAAGATTCACGCGTAGAAACATGGTTTTCGTTGCAACTATGGAGTTAGGGGATGGACAGGCAGAATGCTCTACGCGAGAGCGAAAGCGGCAGGGACGAGTTGGCAGGAGGCGGGGGCGTTGCGGTCGGCGTTGCAGCGCTTCCTCATCCAATGTGACAGTCGCCGAGGTGGAGAATCAGCCCCAAACGAAAACACGAATCGGATGTAGGCAAAGGGCGCTAAGAGCTTTGTTCTGTGTCGGATTCGGAGAACAGGCGAAGCTCTCGGACGGATCGCTGGGCGCGAAGTCCCTTTGCCAGATGGACGGCTGCTCCTGACCGGGCGGCGACGGTGGGGAGAATTGCGAATCCGGCGAGAGCCAGAAGACGAGTGGTGTCGTCGAAGCTGATCCGGAAGCCGAGCTGGCGAGCGGCGGCGCGAAGGACGCGTCGGCGAAGGGCGGGATCGAGTCCGCGAAGACGGTCGAGCTCGATGGCGATAGAGGAGGAGCCGGGAGTCGTGGAGACGGCGCGGCCTCCCCCTCGGACAGGCTTGCCAGGAAGGAGAAGCTGGGGGAGGACGCGAGCGAGCTCGGTTTGCCAGCGGGACTCTTCTTCACGGGCGAGTTCGGCGAGGTTGGCGAGAGTCTGGTCGATGGAGGGATTGAAGGTGCGGAGCTGAGGAAGCAGCTCATGACGGATGCGGTTGCGGGTGTAGAGGGTATCGGCGTTGGTGGAGTCGGTTTGCCAGGGCTGATTCCGGGATTGGAGGAACGATTCGATCTCGCTGCGGCGGGTGGAGAGAAGAGGGCGCAGGATTCGACCGGAGCGAGCGGAGGATTGTGAAGAGGCGGCGTGGGTAGTGACTACGGGATGGATTCCGGAGAGACCTTCGGTCCAGGCTCCGCGGAGGAGTTTCATGAGGACGGTCTCAGCCTGGTCGTCGAGGGTGTGGGCGGTGAGGATAGAGTCGGCGTGGCCGGAGGCGATGAGGGTACGGAAGAAGGCATACCGAACCTCGCGAGCGGCCTCTTCGAGGGTTTCGCGATTTTCAACGGCGCGGGCGGGAACGTCGGCTCGGTGAATGTGGAGAGTGATGTCGAGCTGAATGCAGAGGTTCTGAACGAAGGCGAGGTCGGCGTCGGATTCGGATGATTCGCGGATGCCGTGATGGACGTGGACGGCAGAGAGGCCGACGCCGAGCGCGTCACGCGGGGCTGTATTGGCTTCGTGAAGAGCGAGCAGGAGAGCTACGGAGTCAGCACCGCCGGAGACGGCTACGCAGATGCGATCGCCGGGGCGAATATGTTCGCGGCTAAACGGGAGAGATGGTGGTTGCGGCATTCGTGGCTAAAGATAGATTTTATTCCCTCAAGAGGTTGTCTCAGCGGGAATGCCTTTTGGAAGTCTTTCTGTGAAGTGAGAGCGGAGGAAGAGGTTCGAGCGGAATCATGGAGGAGAGCGAGGATTGCAACACGGGAACTGATGGATTTTCGAACCCGCCGCACGGCAATAGACACACTCCGCCTCCCTCACTGACATGAAGGACAATGAAGAGAGGTTCTGAAGATCCTTTGGAAGAAGGAGACCAGCGGATGACTTGTTCATATGGTCTAAAGCCCGGACTGGAGACCTTTAGAACATAGTCGCCGGACTTTGTAGGAATTGAGAATTGCCCGTTTTCCACTGTGGTTGCTGTGATGCTTTTTCCTTCTCCAACCAGCGTGATCTGTGCTTTGGAAATTACTGCTCCTGATGTATCCACGACTATTCCGACAAGTGTTGCCGACGGCTCTACGGAGGCGATGTTTGTTTGGGGCTGTGCCCGAGAGATGATTGCGACCGATATCAATAGAACGCTTATGAAAGTTGTCCGCATCATCCATCGATGTCGCATGGCAGCACGACCATAGATGGTGAGCGCATCAAAAAGCAAACAGAATAATCAGAAGACCTAAACATCGAGGCCGATGAGGCGCATGAGCGCGACTCCGTTGCTTCGAGTGACGGGGCCTTCGCGGAGGATGAAGTCGAACTTCATCTTTCCGTCGTCGATCTCATCCTGAAAGTGCATGTTGCGAATGAGCTCGCTGGTGAGTTGCGTGAGCGCGAGATCGTGGGTGCTTATAAGTCCGATGGCAGAGGTGTTGAGCAGAGAGTTGACGATGCCCTGGGCTCCGATGAGGCGGTCGCGTGAGTTGGTTCCCTGGAGCAGCTCATCGAGAAGGAAGAGAAGCGGCGGCTGCTGGCCGGCAAGATCGAGGATGTGACGGAGGCGGGTGATCTCCGCGTAAAAACGCGAGCTGCCCTTCTGGAGGGAGTCGTTGACGAGGATGCTGGCGCCGACGCGCAGAGGAGTGAGTTGAAGCGAATGGGCGCGAACGGGCGCCCCAGCCATGGCGAGGATGACGTTGATGCCGATCGCCCGCATGAGGGTGCTTTTGCCGGACATGTTCGAGCCGCTGATGAGGACGATCCTGTGCTCTTTGGTGATGGCAAGATCGTTGCGAACGCATCGAGCATCCGGGATGAGGAGATGTCCAAGGCCCGTTGCCTGAATGTCAGGAGAACCGGAGAGAAAGTGAGGAAAAGGATCGGCAGGGTGCTCGAAGCTGTAGGTTGCGAGCGAGAGGAGAGCTTCTATCTCGCCAACAGCGGCGAGCCATCGAGGGACAGCCGGACCAAAACGCCGTCGCCAGGAATCAGCCACGAAGGCAAGCTGGACAGAGTAGAGGAAAGGAATGTCGATCAGCCGCATCAGCGGATTTTCGAGCGACTGAATGTACTGAACGATGGTGTCTAGACGAGCGATGGCGCGAGAGGCTGTGATCTCGTGTGTTGAGAGGCATTTTTGCAGTGCCTGGAGGCTCGGGGATTCGAAGGTTTCCTGTTCGATACGCGAGAGCAGGCAGGTGAGCAGCTTGAGGTCGGCGAAGGCGTGCTCCGCCTGATGGAGCACAGCCTGGACTTTGCTGCGATGGAGGAAGACGACGATTCCTTCGAGCAGAACGATAAGGAAGAAGGGAGACCGCTCGCCGGTCGCTCCCCAGAAGATGGCTGCCGCAACCATGAGGATGGAGAGAAAGAGAGCGAGCCAACGGACGAGAGAGTTTGTGAGCTGAAGAGGAGACTGCGCCCACTTCATGAGATCGTCTGCGTGGATGGCTGCCTGAAGGTCTTCGCTGCAGGTGGCCATGTCTTCGCGGAGATCAAGCCGATTGCGCAGGTCACTGATGGCTTTGTGCCGCTGATGAATTGTGTCCAAAGGGGCCGGTTCGAGGAGCCAGGCGGCTAGTGTGTCTTCGCCCATGCGGGTTCGCGCAACGGAGAGTAGCTCGAAGAGGCTGCCGTGCCCGAAGAGGTCGAGATCGGCGGCGTAGAGGTGTTCGGAGATATCGAAACGGTCTCCGCGCTGGCCAAGGCCCTGCCAACGATCTTCGATACGCGCGATGCCTCGGTTATAGAAGTCGACAGCACGTTTGGCGACAGCCTGTCGTTGCAGGATCTTCGCGTGATAGACAGCGACTGCGATAAAGAGCAGAACTGGAGCTGCGAGCCAGCCGGAACCAAAACTATGAGATTGGAGATAGATCCAGAGGAGTGCAATCTCGGCGAGGACCAGGACGAGGCGAAGATTGCCGAGGCGGATGTGAATGGACTCAAAGTGCTCGACCTGGAGCTGGCGAGCTTGCCGTCGGTGCAGGTACTGCTCAGATGGAGAAGTGTATTGCGACACAGAGTCATTATTACCCGTCAGTTTCTATACTTGAGAGATGTTTGAGACGAGAGTTGCGACAGCCGTGGACGCGGAGGTGATTGCGGATCATCGGCGGAGCATGTTTGCCGAGATGGGCCACGGGAGTGAAGAGGGCTTGCAGCGGATGGTGGACAGCTTTGTCCCCTGGGTGCGGGAGAGACTGATAGATGGTCGTTATGTTGGATGGCTTGTTGTTGGTGACGCCGAACAGGTAGTTGCAGGGGCAGGAGTGTGGCTGATGGACTATCCTCCGCACTGGCGGGATCCGCAGGCGCTGCGAGCGTATCTGACGAACTTTTATGTGGCGCCGCAGGTGCGTAATCGAGGACTGGCTTTCGCCCTGTTGAGGACTGCAGTTGAAGAGGCACGACGGCACAGCATTAAGGTGGTGTCTCTCCACGCGTCGAACGCGGGACGCCCTATCTATGAGCGGAGCGGCTTCGAGGCAACGAACGAGATGATGCTGTACCTTTCCTGAATCGGCGAGGGCGGCTTGCGCAGTTAGCCGTGCGGCCAGTAAACGTGGATTAATCCCGGGAATGGATACCTTCAGCAGTTGGTGTGAAGATTTCGTCGCGCTATCTTGTATACTTCGCTGGTTATGCGAGTTTTTGTCATTCTTCCAGCTGCGGGAATCGGTACACGGATGGCTGCCGGGTCCCATGCGGCTGCTCCAAAGCAGTTTTTGAGCGTCGGCGGTGTTCCGGTGCTGGTGCGCTCCGTGAAGGCGTTTCTGGAAGTCTCACGAGTGGACGCGGTTTGTGTTGCGGTGCGGGCCTCTGAGCGTGAGCGGGTGCAGGCCCAGATTGAGCAGCATGAACTGGGTCCGCGTGTACATGTGGTCGAGGGCGGCGACTCCAGGCAGGAGTCGGTGGGAAACGCGCTGTCGGCGCTGGAATCGGGCGATGAGGATCTCGTGCTGGTCCATGATGCAGTACGGCCTTTGATTGATGCGGCGACGATTGAACGAACGATCGATGCCATCGAGAAACACGGCGCTGCGATAGTGGGGTTGCCTGCTGTGGACACGATCAAGCAGGTGGAGCGGACGGCGGAGGGTGCGATTATTTCGTCGACGATTCCACGCGAGAGAGTGGTTCTGGCGCAGACACCTCAGGGAGCACGGGTCGGTTTGCTGCGGAAAGCTTTCGCCGAGGCGCAGGCAGATGGCTTTGCCGGGACCGATGAGGCCAGCCTGCTGGAACGCGCAGGAATTGAGGTTGCCGTGGTGCCGGGTTCGGCGAAGAATTTCAAGATTACGCAGCCGGGAGATATCGAGCTGGCGGAGTTTTATCTGGCACAGGCAGGTGCACGATGAGCATGAGGATCGGTTACGGGTTCGACTCGCATGCGTTTAAGCCGGGTGTGCCGCTGGTGATCGGAGGATTGCCGATCGAGCATCCAGCGGGGCTGGCCGGGCACTCCGATGGTGACGTGTTGCTGCATGCGATCACAGATGCGCTGCTAGGCGCGGTCTCTGCGGGCGACATCGGGACGTTTTTTCCGCCAAGCGACCCTAGGTGGAAGGGAGCGGCCTCGCATATCTTTCTGCAGACCGCTTTGGAAGAGGTCGCTACCGCCGGCTACAAGATCGTGAATGTAGATACTGTTTTGGTGCTGGCGCAGCCGAAGATTGTTCCGATTGCAGGCGAGATGCGGGAGCGTGTGGCTGAGCTGCTGGGCGTAAAGCCGGGAGAGGTTGGCATCAAGGCGAAGACGCCGGAGGGACTGAATCAGGATCACGTTGCAGTGGCCCATGCGACGGTTTTGCTGGAGAGCGTGAAACTCTCCGAGGCCCCAGTGAGATTGACCGCCACGGCAGATGTCGATGACGAGATCGATGAGGTGGTTAAGGGCCTGGTGGGCGAGTCCCGCGATATCTCCGCGCTGGGACGGAAACGACCTGCATTCGATACGGATGATCTGACGTAGGTCATTCCGCGGAATCAGAAGGTCCACGAACTTATTGATAGGGAAAACGGCCTCTCCGCTGCGGTTGAGATAAAAGAGCAGTTGGAGAGGCCGTTTGTGGTTAGGGTTTGACGATGGCAGCGGCGAAGCCGTCGTAGCCTTTTACTCCTACCGTCTGGATGGCAGTGGCGTCCAAACGCGGGTCTTTGCCTAGTTTCTCGAGGAAGGTGCGGGTTCCGATGACGCGGGGATCTTCGTTGGCGTCCTCGATGATGGCCCCATCGCGCACGATGTTGTCGGTGATGATAAGGGTTCCGGGGCGGGAGAGTTTGACTGCCCAGTCAAGGTAGTGCGGGTTGTTTTCCTTATCGGCGTCGATGAAGATGAAGTCAAACGGCGCGGGCTTCTCTGCGTGGAGCTTGGTGAGAGAGTCGAGCGCAGGGCCAACGCGGATATCGACCAGCGAGGAGAGGCCGGCGCGCTGGATGTTGGATTGAGCAACAGCCGCGTGTTTCGGCTGCAACTCAAGGGTGATGAGTTGCCCGGTGGGCGGAAGTGCGCGAGCGAGCCAGATGGTGGAGTAGCCGCCGAGCGTGCCGATCTCGAGAATGCGACTCGCTCCCTGGATACGGGCGAGCAGATGAAGTAGCTTGCCCTGATTGGGAGCGACGTCGATGGCCGGAAGTCCGGCGCAGGCGTTCGCTTCGAGTGCATCCTCGATACGTTGGTCGGGGGAGATGAGCTTATCCGAAAGATAACGGTCGACGGCATTCCAGAGGTTCTGATCCATACAAGCCAAGATAGATAGATTGCGGATCTCCGGCAACTGCGCGCATCAAGATAAATGGCAAATTGCTTTGTGGGGTTGGAAGGGGGTCCATCCCGGCTTACACCATCAGGAAATTTGCTTTAGCGTGATGGGAGAGGATTTGTAGTAGAGAAGCGGATTCCTCCACTGCGCGACTACCGCTTTGGCCGGAATGACAGGTGTTGAGACGGTGAGACTAACGATGCGAATTTCTTGGAGCTTGTTTGCAGTGGGGATGTTCGTGCTGGCTACGAATCTGGCTGGCGGGCAGACTGTTGCGCGTCCGAGGCTGATGGATTCTCCTACAGCAACACCGTGCGCGGTTCAGAGTGAATGGGCCACTCCCGCTGAGAAAAGTTGCTACGCTACGACACCCGACTATGCGGAGACGATCGCTTATCTGAAGCGAGTGCAAGAGGTAGCTCCCGGACAAGTGAAGATCGAGGCTTTTGGAAAGACGGGAGAAGGACGTGAGCTGGATATCGTAATCGCATCGAGCGATGGAGTCTTCGATCCGGCTGCGCTTCATGCAGCGAAGAGACCCATTGTTCTGGTGCAAAATTCGATTCATGCTGGCGAAATGGACGGCAAGGATGCCTGTCTTGCGTTGCTGCGCGACATGGTGATTATCAAGTCGAAGGCATCGTTGCTTGAACGTGCGGTGTTTGTTTTTATCCCGATGTATAACGCCGATGGGCATGAGCGCCGAAGCCGATATAACCGCATCAACCAGGATGGGCCGAGGGAGATGGGGTGGCGCGGCAATGGGACGAACCTGAATTTAAACCGCGATTACCTGAAGGCGGATGCTCCGGAGACCCGAGCCTTCATGGCGATGTTTCATCGCTGGCTTCCGGACTTCTTTGTCGATGATCATGTAACCGATGGAGCGGATTATCAGTACGACGTGACGTTCACGATCGACGACGGGCCGAATCTTCCTGCAGCGACCGCGAAGTGGGTGCATGAGGTCGCCACGCCGACGCTGGAAAGGTATGTAGATGAGCACGGTCATGTGGCGTCGCCCACGTACATCACTCTGGTGAACGATAACGATCCGGCAGCGGGGCTGGGATTCAACGACAATCCTCCGCGGTTTTCGACCGGGTACACGATCCTCGAAGGCCGTCCCGGCATGCTGGTGGAGTTACACATGCTGAAGGACTACAAGACGAGGGTGACGGGAAACTATGAGCTTCTGGCTGGGCTGATGGAGCTGGTCAATCGCGATGCCGACAAATTGATCGCGTTGAATGCAGCGGCGGATAAAGATGCCGAAGCGATGGGCTCGCATCCGTTGAGCAACGTGAAGTATCCGTTAGCGCTGGGTTGGGGAGGGCAGACGACTCCGTTTCTGTTTCGCGGGTACAGGTATGCGCGAGAGCTCAGTGCGGTGTCGGGCGCGATGTGGATTCGGTATACGCATGAACCGTGGAACGTCTCTTTGCCTGCTCAGACGGGATACAAAGCGACCGTGGAGACGACGCCACCAGCAGCCTATCTTGTTCCGGCGCAGTGGACGCGGGTGATCGATGTGCTGGCTGCTCACCAGGTGGAGATGACGCGTACCACTGCCGCATGGAGCGGAACGGTAGAGACGTACCGTTGCGCGGGGATGAACTGGCAAGATAGCCCCTTCGAGGGACGGCACCCGACGTTCAATGGCGAAGCACAGCACGATCCCGGAAAGTTCGGAAGCTGTGTTCTGGTGCGGGAGAAGATGGATTTTCCCGCGGGTTCGGCAGTGGTCCGGCTCAATCAGCGTTTGTCGCGTGTTGCGATGGCGTGGCTTGAGCCTGCTGCTCCGGATTCGGCGATGCAGTGGGGGTTCTTCGATCCGATCTTCGAGCAGAAGGAATACGGCGAGGCCTACGTGCTGGAGGAGCTGGCGCGCGAGATGATGGCGAAGGATCCGAGGCTGAGGGCGGAGTTCGAGAAGAAGGTCGCGAGCGATCCTGGGTTTGCCGGTAGCCCGAGTGCGCGTTTGGAGTTCTTCTACGAGCGCTCTCCCTGGTATGCGGCGAATCGAGTGGGTCTTTATCCGGTGGGAAGATTGAGCAATCTGGATGGGATTCCAATTGCTAAATGAGATTGTTGCGTTAGACTGCGATACATCCAAAATTCATCCTCTTCTAAAGGTGAGCGGCATGAGGGCAGGGCTTTGTTTTGCTGCAGGTTTGTTTCTAACGGGAATCTCGAGTGCGATAGGGCAAGCTCCGGAAGCCGCGGATGAATTTGTACGGACGCACTATGCGAAGTACGAGTACCGGATTCCGATGCGCGACGGCGCGAAGATGTTTGCCGCGGTGTACGTGCCCAAGCCGGGAGCGTTCAAAAATGCAGGACCGTATCCCTTCTTGATGACGAAGACTCCCTATAGCTGTGGACCGTATGGAGTGGACAAGTTTCCACCTCGTGTTGGCCCAAGCCAGGAGTTAATGGAATCCGGCTACATCTTTGTTTGCGAAGATGCGCGGGGTCGCAACGCCAGCGAGGGCGTGTTTCAGGAGATGAATCCGCATCTCGACGAGAAGAAGTCGCCGAAAGATGTGGATGAGTCGAGCGATATGTATGACACCGTCGAGTTCCTGTTGAAGAACGTGCCGAACAACAACGGCAAGGTTGGGATTACTGGTATCAGCTATCCGGGGTTCTACACCTCTGCGAGCATCATCGATTCGCATCCGGCGATTAAAGCGGCGAGCCCGCAGGCTCCGATGACGGATCTATTCTTCAACGACGACGGCTATCATGGCGGCGCCTTTATGCTGGGTGCGAACTATGGTTTCTACCGCACCTTCAAGCCGCAAAAGAATCCATTGATTCCGATGGGCGGGAATGGATCGGGCCATACTCCTAATCCAAAGGAAGAGCCGAATACATATGCCACGCTGCTTGCGGCAGGACCGACTTCGAATCTCGATAAGGGCAAGGATTATCTGAACGGCGAAAACTGGTTGTTCCACGACCAGGTCGCGCACACGACCTACGACGAATACTGGCAGAAGCGCGATCTGTCGCGGCATATGAAGAACGTGCACGCAGCGGTGATGGTGGTCGGCGGATGGTTCGATGCCGAAGACCTCTCCGGGCCGTTCAAGACCTTCCATGCCATCGATCAGTACAATCCCGGCGCCGTAAACACGCTGGTCATCGGGCCGTGGACGCATGGAGGATGGTCGCGCACGGATGGGGACCGATTGGGCGATGTGACGTTCAATGCGAAGACATCGCTCTTTTATCGCGAGAAGATCGAATATCCATTCTTTGAGTTCTACTTGAAGGGCATGCATGGAGCACCGCTGCCGAAGGCGTACGTCTTCGAGACGGGAACGAATGTCTGGAAGACGTATGAAGCGTGGCCTCCGAAGCAGGCAGCTGCGAAGACGCTCTACTTCCGTGCTGGTGGGGGCTTGAGCTTCGAGCCGCCGGCCGAGAAGAGCGGCGTCGATGAGTATGTCAGCGACCCCTCGCATCCGGTTCCGTTTGTGGGCTATCCGACGGATACGGTTCCGCAGCGCTACATGGATGACGATCAACGGTTCGCGGCAACCAGGTCCGATGTGCTGGTGTATGAGTCAGAGCCTCTGACGGAGGATGTGACGATTGCCGGACCGGTGCGGCCGAAGTTGAAGATCGCTTCGACTGGGACCGATTCGGACTTTGTGGTGAAGCTGATTGATGTGTATCCGTACGACTACGCGAATCCTGCAGGGACGGAGGCGGGAAACAAGCGCATTGTGAGTGCTGCTCCCGTGGTGATGGGAGGGTATCAACAGCTGGTGCGCGGCGAGCCGATGCGAGCGAAGTTCCGCGATTCGTGGGAGAAGCCCACGGCACTTACTCCGGGCAAAGTAACGGCGGTGAATGGCGAGATGCCGGATGTGAACCATACCTTCCGCGCAGGGCATCGCATCATGGTGCAGGTGCAGAGCTCGTGGTTCCCGCTGGTGGATCGCAATCCCCAGACGTTCGTCGATATTCCGCTGGCGAAGCCGGAACAGTTTGTGAAGGCAACTGAGAGTGTGTATCGGAATGCTGACGCGGCAAGCGGGGTCGAGGTGATGGTGCTGTCCGGCAAGTGACCCCCTCCCACCCTGCTTTTATGCAAAGTCTTGGAAGGAAAAGAGTTAGGTTTGGACTTGGATTGTAGAGTATTCAAAATAAAGAACCGTTGCTAAATCTCAGACAATAAAAGGGAAAGTCCGGGAGAGCTCCCGGACTTTCCCTTTTAATGCTGGTTTAATTCTAGCGTTTCAGGTGGAAGTAATCGGCAGATTTCTTTGTGGTTGTAGTGGCCTGATTTTGGGCGGGTTAGGTGGATTTAAAGTTAGTTCGGGAGCTTGACAGGATTGTTGTGGGGCAACGGCGGCGTGGTTTGTGGCGACCCAGTCAGATTTGGCTCATCAGTCAAAATGCTTCTAGTCTGCTCCTTGAAGCCCTATCCATCCGCCTTTGCTGAAGTACAAAATTTTGGACGCCTTCCCGCATAATCCAACATCGACGCCGTTATGATCCAGCGGCGGAAGAGTCTTCAATTCTTCGGGTGCATATGCCTTTGCATGTCCGAAGATGTATTTCGGGGTTGCAATACCGATCGTCACTTCACATTTATCCGCTTCGGAGGCAGGATCAAATTTCCCCTCATGAATGACTTCTCCCGTCCATGTTCCCGTTGATCTCGAGTAAACGAAGACGTTCTGGACTTTTAGTGAAGGAATATGGCAAACAATGGCGTAATCAACCGATGCGCGCGACCGGAAATGGCTCATCGTGTAAGCCCCATACCCATTCTCAGTAACATTTTTGTATTTCGGAATAAGGCATTGCCGCTTAGTGAGGTCCTGACGAACTTCCGAGGGGAGCTGCTGAACAGATTCAGGCGCTCTTTCCTTGGCGACGGGATTGTGGACCTGTCCTAAGGCGGAACTTGCCAGCAGACAGAAAACAAAAAGCTTACTCATACGATCATAGTCGCGCAGAATTTCCGAACTGAAAACGGTAAATGCAGGTCCTTCGGCTGCGCTTCCTTTGGTCGCTTCGCTCAGGATGACAATTAAGCGAGCGCAGGAATGAGAGCTTTGGCGGCTCTACCAGATGCGGACCCGAGCATCGGGGGTGAGGTAGAGCTTGTCGGTCGATTTGACGTCAAAGGCGGAGTACCAGCCGTCGATGTTGCGGACAGTGGTGGCGCGGTACATGTCTGGGGAGTGGGGATCGGTCAGCACCTGAGAGCGGAGAGCATTGTCCCGGATCTTGGTTCCCCAACCCTGGGCGAAGGCGATGAAGAATTGCTGATCTCCAGAAAAGTGATCGACCACCGGAGCGGTCTCACCTTTGAGGGAGGCGTGATAGGCGTCAAACGCAGCGGCGAGACCTGCTACGTCGGCGATATTTTCCCCAAGGGTCTGGCGACCATTAATGGCGAGATCGGGGAAGGGCTTGTAGGTATCGTATTGCGCGGCGAGCGCTGAGGTAGACGCTTTGAAATGGGCTAAGTCCTCGGGAGTCCACCAGTTGCGAACGCGGCCTTTGGAGTCGAAGGCCGCACCTTCAGAGTCGAAGGTATGGGAGATCTCGTGACCGATGATGCCTCCGATGGCACCATAGTTCGCTGCTGCGGGAGCATGAGAGTCGAAGAAGGGCGGTTCGAGGAACGCAGCCGGGAAGTTTAGAGCATTGTGGAGTGGAAGATTGACGGCGTTTACGGTTTGCGGCTCCATCGTCCACTCACTGCGATCGACCGGCTGGCCTATACGAGAGAGCTGATAACGATATTCAAAGAGGCTGGAACGCCAGAGATTGCCGAAGAGATCTTCGGATGAGATTTCGAGGCCATCGTAAGAGCGCCATTTTTCGGGATAGCCGACGGAGACACGCAAGGTACTGAGCTTTGCAAGCGCTTCTGTTTTTGTCGCGGGCGCCATCCACGTGATGCTTTCAAGGCGTTGACGGAATGCAGCGATGAGATTGGCGACGAGTTCTTCAACCTGTTTTTTGGATTCAGGCGAGAAGTATCTTTGGGCGTAGATCTGTCCCACCGCATCGCCCAGCCAACCGTTGACGATCTGAATCGCGCGATACTCACGGGGGCGATCCTGCTGCATTCCGATGAGTACCTTGCCCAGAAAATTGAAGCGCTCGTCAGCGAAAGAACGCGAGATTCCCCTCGAGTAGGTTTCCATGAGATGGAAGGCGAGATAGTCCTTCCAGGTATCGATTGGAGTGGAGGAGACGAGAGCGGCTTCACCCGTAAAGGCGGTCGGTTGCCAGACGATGAAGGAGGCCTGGTGGTCAAGTCCAGCGGCGCGGAAAAACTCTTTCCAGTCGAGGCCGGGAGCCTTGGATTCGAAGTCGGCAGGCGTCCAGGCGTTATTCGCTTTATGAATGTCCTGGTCTTCGGCAAGGGAGAGATGCTTCTCGGCGATAGCGTGTTCGAGGGCGATGACGCGGATGGCTCGCATCTGGGGCTGATCGAAGCCTCCGAGACGAAACATTGCGGTCACGTGCTCCCGATACTTTGCGCGGACCTCTTTCATGTGATCGCTCTCAGTGAGGTAATAGGCACGATCCGGGAGAGCAACGCCTCCCTGCATGAGATAAGCGGTGTAGTGGTCTGAGTCGTTGAAGCCGGGTGCGACCCAAAGGCCGAAGAGATTTATGGTGTGGAAGTTCGTATTGTTGAGGGCATCGACATCGGCTCGCAGAGTAAGACCGAGAGCGTGCGCGAGATCGCGCTGATTATGAATGGATCTGATCTCGGCGAGATGAGATTTGAGCTGCGCCGTGCCGTTCTTTTCGATGGCCCTCTCATCCATATAAGAGTGGTAGAGATCGGCGATACGCCGCTGGTCGGTTCCGGGAGCGGGATTGGATTTGCTCGCTTCCTCGATGATACTGGCGACCCGTTCATTGCTGCGATCGATGAGAAGATCGGAGGCGCCGACAGAGACGCGGTCTGGTGGCAGTACGGTGCGCTTGATCCAATCACCATTCGTGTAGAGATAAAAGTTGTCGCCCGGACGGATGGTGGTCTCGATGCTGGAGATCGCGATGCCGGGGTTGGTGGCGGTGGTGTCCTCAGCGTGAATGGGAAGGGTGAGGAGGAGCGCGAAGAGAAGGTTGCGGGAATGCATAGGTGGGTACTCCGGGGACCTGGTGTTGAAGCCGCAGGGTACGAGAGTAAATGAAGTTTGTGGGGACCGGGAGGGATTTGGTGATGAGTGGTGTGCAGGGTGTGACGAAGAGCTATTTGGTTGGAATTGTTCGCAAACGACAAACTTTGATCTTCTGTTGAGAGTATTGGAAATGCAGGTCCTTCGACTGCGCTTCCTTTGGTCGCTTCGCTCAGGATGACAAGGTAACGCTTGGTTTTGGGTGTGCCTCACGAAGACAGCGTCGCTTTGCTCAGGATGACAAAGTATGGGTGCGGTTTAGCTGGATTGGTTTACCCCAGTCTTCGCTGAGATCAATCCATGTTGGATTCTGTTGCTTAATCAAGGTGATCTTCTTATTTCGGGACCATCCTTTGAGCTGTTTTTCGCGGGCGATGGCCAGGTGGACATCGCCACAGCGTTCATACCAGACTAGGCGATTGCAGTTGTATTGTTTGGAGTAGCCTTCATAGGCTCCTTCTTTATGCTGGCGAATGCGGTGGAGCAGATCGCCAGTGAAGCCGACATAAAGGTTCAGGCTGCGGCTTGCGACGATATAGGTGCAGTAGATGTGTTCCTTCATTTTTGGGGAGTATTCGAAATGCAGGTCCTTCGACTGCGCGGCTGCGCCGCTTCGCTCAGGATGACAAATATTAGTGATGGTTCATTGATGACAATAGTGGTGGTTCATTATTTGGTGGCGGTTCGTTCAGGATGCTAAATAAATGCCGCTTTGTTCAGAGAGAAATCGGCTGAGTTAAGTCCGTTGATGTTGACCAGATTCTAAAGGAGTTTGGTGCTCGCGATGTTGCGCGAACACCTCTGTCCTCACATCGTTTACGCTTTTCCGAACGGATCTTCGAGTGAAGGGCTTTGCGGGGTAAACATGTCGCCACCGTTGGGAGTGACAACCCAATCATCCTCGAGACGGATTCCGAACTCGCCGACGATGTAGATGCCGGGTTCGTCCGAGAAGGTCATGCCTGATTCGAGCGGCAGGTCGTTGCCGCCGACCAGGTAGGGCCATTCGTGGCCGTCCATGCCGATGCCGTGTCCGAGTCGATGGGAGAAGTGTTTGTATCCGGGCCCGTAGCCTGCGTCGGTGACGATCTTGCGGGCGGCGTCGTCGACTGCGTGGCAGGAAGCTCCGGCTTTGCCCGCTGCCAGCGCTGCGGACTGGGCTTTGTGGACGATGTCGAAGACGCTCTTCTGCTTGTCAGACGCGTTGCCGAGAACGAAGGAGCGGGAGATGTCGGACTGGTAGCCTTCTACGGTGCATCCGTCGTCGAGCAGGATGATCTCGCCTTCGCGAATGACCTGCGGTTGCAGTGAACCGTGCGGCAGCGCGGAGTACTCGCCTACCTGGCAGGAGGCGTAGCCGGGGAAGCCGGTGCGGTTGTAGGCGACGGTGATGAGATCGGAGACTTGGCGGTTGGTCATGCCGGGCTCAAGGGATTTGAATGCGGCTTCGTAGACTTTGAGGGTGTTGTCGTTGGCGAGGCGCATCAGGGTGAGCTCTGCAGGAGACTTGACGGCGCGGCAGCCTGCGGTAATCGGGGTTCCGCTAACGGCGGTGAGGCCGGAGCCTGCGTGAGCGATGCCATCGGAGAAGGCGAACTGGGTGCGTTCCTCGACTCCGATCTTTCCGGAGGAGATGCCGGCATCTTTGAGAGCTTTGGCGAGAAGAGTGTATGGACTCTCATTCTCCTGCCAGGTGTAGACGCGAGTGACGGATGCCTGTGGCAGGGTAGGAGGTTTAGCCTCCATGCGTTCGCGCACGCGGCCTTCTTCAAAGGCAGGGCAGACGACGAAGGGGTTTCCCTTGGCGGGAAGAACCCAGGCGAAGAAACGCTCGGACTGTCCCCAACGCAGTCCTGTGAAGTAGGTCAATGAGGTTCCGGTGCAGATGACGAGAGCGTCGAGCTTGTGCTGTGCCAGAAGCTCGCGTGCGCGTTCGATGCGATGTTCCCGTTCTTCGAGCGAGATGGGAACGGCTTCCTTTCTGCGGTCGGTCAGGGCAGCGATCGCGGGAGGAAGTTTGATATCGGAAGGCGTGGCGGAGGGGCGCTGGGCTTGAAGAGAAAGAGACGGGGCTGCGGCGGCTGCAGAGGCTGCAAGGAGAAAGCTTCGTCTGGTGGGCATGAGCGAATTGTAACTAAATGTGGTTTTGCGAATGCAGGGAATCGGAAAGACGTCGCGGGATGTGCAGAAGAATGCAGCGGCATAGATCCTGTTTAGCTGGGAGTTTGTTCGATATTGAGAGATTCGATTTTGTTGTCGAGGTCTTGCTGAGCGGCTTCGCGTTGCTGACGGAGGGAATCGAGTTCTTTGCGGATGATGGCCAGTTTGTCTTCCTGCTGGTTGAGTTCTTCGGTATAGCGTTTCGCGAGGGCTCGCTCTTCGGCGGTGCCTTTAAGCGCGGAGAGATTTTCGCGGATGCGCTTCTGATCTTCGCTGATCTGGTTGATGTCGGACTGATGGGCTTTGATCTGATCATCGAGTGAGGCCACAGCGCGCTTGGCGGCAAAGATTGGTTCGAGTTTCTGACGGATGGCAGGGTTGGCGTTGCGAAGGATGACGGTGAGCTGATCGTCGGAGGTGTTGACGAGTCGATAATGCAGCTCGAAGTTTCGACGCTGGCCGACGTGGAGGCGAACGGATTCGCCGGGAGTGGTGGCAACGCGGAAACGGTAGGCGGTGGGGGTGGTCTCGGCGGGTTTGGGGTCGGAGTCGAGCTGCCAGCCCTGGCGTATGGGCTGTTCAACGATGACGTTACGAGCATCGGGGGCGGCGTTGTGGACGATGTACTCCACCTCGGAGACTTCGCTGGTCTGCTGGCGGAGGACGCCTCTGACGACGGAGAAAGAGAGGACGCGCTGGGTGTCGTGAGAGTAGTCGGTGGCTACGGTCACGGCGGTATCTGTGGCGTAGGAGAGGAGGCGGCGCTCGTTGGGGTGGATGGGATCGATGAGACCCTCGCCGCCGAAGTTGCCGTTTTCGACGATGGAGAAGCTGCCACGGTCGAGAGTGAGGTTGCTGGAGTTGGTGATCCAAAGGGCGCGAAGTGGGCGCGGCTGCGATGGCGACCAGAGAGTGACGCGCTCGGTGGGAATCTTCGCCTGAAGGATGGGGACGAGTGCGGACTCGTTTTTGCGGATGGTGACTGGGTCGGTGAGCTTGTACTCGAAGTAGTCGTCGAAGGCGGCGGTAGAGGTTTGAGGGATGACGGAGTTGGCTGCAGCGGATTCGTAGACGAGCATGGGTTCGGCTTCAACGGCAACGGTCTGGTTGACATTGTCGATGCCTCCCATGACTCCACCTCTGAGGGTCTTCTGGCTCGCCATGGAATTGCGTCCATTGATGGGGAGGCCGACTCCTGATCCTGAGCCCATTGCCGACATACCCGCGACGCCGGCCACTACAGGAGCCGGAGACTCGATGCTGCTCTGGTGGGTTTGTGGAGTGAGCTGGGCGTCCTGCGCGATGGGGATGTCGGGGCGGCGGGAGTAGATGGGCTGCGAGAGCGGCTGAAGGAAGCTCTGTGGGGAGCCCGCGATGAGAGAGAGCTGAACATTGTTCCAGTCGGTGCCGACGGTGTTATCGACGACGGCCCAGCCTTGGAGGGTGGCTGTTTGTGGAGTGCTGGAGGTTGGAGTGGAGGTCAGGAGGATGCGGTAGGTGGACTTCCAGATGGGGACTTCGGAGATGTAGGAGACACGGAGGTCGCGGGTGCCGGTTCCGTTGTCCTGAAGGGTGAGGTGGCGGAGTCCCTGACTGCGGTTGGAGGCGATGAGCTCAAGATAACGGGAGAGGTCGGTGTGGAGGGTGGTGTCGAGGAGTCGGACCTGGGTGGAGAAGGTGAGCTCGAGGGTGCGGACGGCGCCAGAGTCGGAGATGACGGTGAGGAAGCGGCGCTCGGTTGCGGGGGAGTCGTCTTTGGGGCCGGGGAGGGTGCGAATCTCCATGTTGAGGATGCGGCCGGTGAAGGATGAGCCGGAGCCGGTGACTTCGACGTGGGCTCCGCGGAGTGCGGCGTAGAGGTCGGCGGCGGTGGGGTCCTCGTCGAGGGCGAGTGGGAGGGCCTTGAGCTGCTGCTCGAGGGGCGTGGTGGAGTTGTAACCGGCTCCGGAGATGCGGCCGCCGTTGAGGTCGATGGCGGTGAGGGACTGGAGGACGTCGTTGAGTTGAGCAGTGGTGAAGTCGATGGTGACGGATTGGTTGCCGGTGACGCGGCCGGAGTGTTCAAAGAAGCCGACGCCGTTCTTGTAGAGGGCGACGCGGGTGACGGGGAGCTCCGCCTTGGCGGGTGGGGTGGGACGCAGAGCCGGGCGGGTTGCTGGAGCGGAAGTTTTCGTGG
>Ga0268266_10002789_pt1 | contig 18224 bp, 14 predicted proteins | sample KBSS13metaG_FD_190356 | JGI IMG/M metagenome (GOLD analysis project Ga0268266, IMG submission 190356) | Switchgrass rhizosphere microbial communities from Kellogg Biological Station, Michigan, USA - KBS S1-3 metaG (SPAdes) (version 2) | ecosystem: Host-associated > Plants > Roots > Rhizosphere...
ATTCAGTTGCTGTTCGTTAATATCGGCGATCCGGCTGGCGACATCGAGCATCGCGGTGCGGCGCGGAAACACGTCGTCTCGAAGGAATGCGTAGCCCTGCGTTTGCCGTTTTTGTGTATCCCACTTGAGAGTCGGTTCAAGCACCTTCCAGTATTGCGCTAACTCGGTTTGCAAGACGCCATAATGCGTGGATTCCACGGGTTCTAATTGACCCGCATAAGAAGCGAGCTCCGCTTCCATCTGGCGCCGCACGTCTGCGAGGTTTGCTCCGAATCCCGACGCTCGCTGAGGGTCCGGTTCCAGCAGGTAGTCGCGCACATATGTACCAGAGAGGTAAACCTCGGCGCGAATGTTGTTCAGCACTCGATTTCTAAACAAGTATTGCCGGCGGATCTGGTTGTCTTCCTTCCGGTACTGACTGAGCACCCGCAGAGCGTCAACTCCCGACAACGCGATGATTGCGAGAAGGCCGCCAAAACCGGCCAACAACACTAGCCGGCTTTTGAGCGGTTTCGGGCTATCCTCCTGGGCGTGGCTCACCAGCTACTAGCCTAACCCCGCCGTACAAAAAGGGGAAGATTCTACTGGGCTATTCTGCTTGGTCTACTAACTTCATGCGATCCCGTTCGCGTACGTCGAGTCTTAATCTTGGAGTCAGGAGAAAAGGCTATGTTTGCCCTCGAATTCACGATTCTTGTTGCCGTGGGAATGCCCGCCGCGATCACGAGCCCAGCATTCGCAACAACCGGCACGGAAATGCCTACGGGAGCCTGCGCTGTCGCAATCGCGGCTGGTCGAGCATGAGGCCGACAACGGTTGGAGGATCCGCAGGATTCCGACGATCCATACGTTTTTTGACGTGCGCTAAGAAGTCACGGATTCCTACCAGATAGCTGTGTCGAAATCTACCAACTGTCTGCGATGGGAGGGGTGCGCCGCGAATGACATACTTGGGCGGCGAGTGCCTCCAAAATCCCGCCTTCTCTTCGCATCCAGCCTCCTTCTTGCGGGGGCGTGTATATTTCTTAACGAGTCCTGTACCAAAGCTTCGCATGCTGAAGCCGAGGAATCCAAGATATCGACGGTGCCAACCGTTGCTGTCGCCAAGGCCAAGACCGAGGATATGTCTCGCGGATTGGTTCTCACCGCCGAGTTCAAGCCATTCCAGGAGATTGAGGTCATGGCAAAGGTTGCCGGATACGTTAAGAACATCAACGTCGATGTGGGATCGCGCGTCAAGCAGGGAGATCTTCTAGCGGTGCTCGAAATCCCTGAAATGGCCGACGATCAGGCTCGCGCCCAGTCGGTTTTGAGCCGCAGCCAGGCGGAGGTCTCCCGCGCTCGCGACGAATTGCAACGGGCGGAGCAGGCACGCAGTATCGCCCACCTGTCTTACTCGCGTTTGGCGGACGTTGCCAAACAGAAGGCTGGACTTATTGCTCAACAAGAGATCGACGACGCCCAGAGCAGAGATTTGGTGGCGCAGGCGCAGGTGAGTGCCGCGAAATCCAGTCTGTCTGCCGCGGAACATCAGGTCCAGGTCAGTACCGCGGAGTTGCAAAAGGTTAAAACTTTATTGGATTACACTCGCGTCACTGCACCGTTCGCCGGCGTCATTACGAAACGTTACGCCGATACCGGTTCGATGATCCAAGCGGGAACGTCATCCAGTACTCAAGTGATGCCGCTGGTACGGTTGTCGGAAAACAGCCTCTTGAGATTGGTCCTCCCGGTCCCGGAATCCGCAGTGCCTACCGTACACATAGGACAACAGGTTGAAGTGCGCGTGCAAACGCTGAACCGGTCGTTTCCTGGCCGAGTCGCTCGTTTCGCGGATAAAGTCGCGACGGCAACACGAACCATGGATACCGAGGTGGACGTCCCGAATCCGAGCCTAATTTTGATACCCGGAATGTTTGCTGAGGTGAACCTGACGCTCGATCATAGAGCCGCCATATTGGCAGTGCCTCTTGCGGCCGTAGACACGCACGGAGAGTCCAACGGCCAGGTAATGGTCGTTACGCAAGACAACCACGTTGCAAGCCGGAGCGTGCAACTGGGACTTCAGACCGGCGACAACGTCGAGATCCGTTCCGGCGTGCGCGAAGGAGACTTGGTAGTCACCAGTAGCCGAGCTAGTCTGCACGACGGTCAAGAAGTCTATCCCAAGTTGGTCGATATGGCGGCTCAAGCAGCCCACTGAGATATGTCGCGCTTTGCCATCCGCACCCCGTACCTCATTGTTGTTCTTTGCCTGATGATCCTGGTGGTGGGGATCAGCAGTGTAGCCCGTATGCCGGTGGATATGTTTCCTCCGATCAATATCCCGGTAGTCGTCGTCGCGACGTTCTACAGCGGGATGCCGCCGGAACAAATCGAAACGGATATCACGAGCCGCTTCGAGCGATTCTTCACGCTGGGTGCGGGCATTGACCATATCGAATCGCGATCGCTGCCGGGCGTCAGTATCATTCGCGTGTACTTCCAGCCGGGAACAAATCCCGATTCGGCGGTCACATCGATATCGAACCTGGCGATGGCGCAATTGCGCCGGTTGCCGCCAGGTACTTTGCCACCGATTGTTCTGAAATTCGACGCGTCAAGCCTTCCCGTCTGTCTAGTGACGTTCAAAGGCGAGGGATTGAACGAAACGGCGTTGCGCGATCTGGCTCAGTTTCAAGTTCGAAATCAAATTGCCGCTGTGCCCGGCGCAAGTGTTCCGCAACCATTCGGCGGCGCGTACCGGCAAATCATGGTGTACGCCGACCCTTACAAACTGGAAGCTCACCAGCTAAGCCTGATGGATGTGGTGCGAACGGTGAATCGTTCAAACTTGATTCTGCCGGCCGGAGACGTGCAGCTTGGGTCGCTCGATTACAACATTTATACCAACAGCCAGCTTCCCGACATCGATCAAATCGATCGGCTTCCACTGAAAGTAGTGGGCCAGTCTGTGGTGCGTGTGCATGACGTCGGTTATGCAAAAGACGCGCAACAGATTCAGACCAACATTGTCCGCGTGGATGGCCAGCCGTCGGTCTATACCCCCGTGCTCAAGCAAGGCGGGGATACCAACACCATCGCCGTTGTGAACGGGGTTCGAGAGGCGCTCACCAAATTGGTGGATGTCCCTGAAAGCCTGAAGACCAGCGTTGTGTTCGATCAGTCCCGCTTCGTCAAGACCGCCATTGAGACGCTGGTGGACGAAGGCGGTATCGGCTTGTTCTTGACCACCGTGATGATTCTGGTTTTTCTGGGGAGCATCCGCGCAACGGTGGCGGTGTTCTTCTCCATCCCGCTCTCGGCACTGGCGACGTTCATCGCGCTCGCACTGGGCGGGGGAACCGTGAATAGCATGGTGTTGGGCGGATTGGCTCTCGCGTTTTCGCGATTGATCGATAACTCCGTGGTGGTGCTGGAGAATATCTACCGGCATTTGGAATTGGGAGAAGATCCCGTAGAAGCGGCTGAGATTGGCGGCCGCGAAGTAGCCCTACCCGTTCTGGCTGCCACACTGACCACGGCGGTGGTTTTCTTCCCGGTGACGTTTCTTTACGGCGTGAGTAAGTTTCTTTTTTCGGCACTTGCCCTTGCCGTGGTACTAGCTCTCTTCGCTTCCTTCCTGGTGGCGATGACTGTCGTTCCGCTGTTCTGCGCGCGGTTTTTGAAAGCGTCGCATCATGGGACACCTTCCTCCGAGGAGCCTGTCGATGTTGAATTGAAGAGCAGCCACAATCGCTGGCGTCTGGGAGAACGGTTCAATATCTGGTTTAACGATCGCTTTGAATCGTTCTTGCGCTTCTATGACCGGTTGGTGGGAGGAGTGTTGAACTATCCGTGGACCACAGTGACGGTCTGCGGCGTATCCTTTGTGGCGAGCCTCTTCATTTTTCCGTTACTGGGATTGTCGTTCTTCCCGCGCACGGATGCGGGGCAATTCGTCATCAATGTTAAGGCTCCCAGCGGTACCCGCATCGCGGTTACCGAAAGTGAAATCGCGAAGGTCGAAGCGCTGATCCGTCAAACAGTGCCCGAGAACGAACTGGGAATGATCGTCTCCAACATCGGCGCGACCCCCGACTATTCGGCGATCTATACGACGAACTCTGCCATGCACACGGCGTTCGTGCAGGTCAGTCTGAAAGACGGGCACAAGACCGGAAGTTACGAATACATGGAGATGATGAAGCAGAAGCTGGGAGTAGAGATGCCGGAGCTCACTACTTACTTCCAATCCGGAGGGTTGGTTGACGCAGTTCTCAACCTCGGATTGCCCGCGCCGATTGACGTTCAGGTTTCCGGCAGCAATCTGGCGTCGTCCTACGCAACCGCGCTCAATCTGGCATCGAAGATCAGGGCAATCCCCGGCGTCGCAGAAGCTTACATTCCGCAGGACATCGACTATCCCGCGCTCAAGCTAGACATCGACCGGACCCGCGCGAGCGAACTCGGCTTAGACCAGCAAGAGGTCGTCGGTAACGTGATCACCGCGCTCACCAGCGATCAGATGATTGCGCCGAGTTTCTGGATCGATCCTAAGTCCGGCAACGATTACATGCTTACGGTCCAGTACGCGGAAGGACAGGTGAAGAACCTATCCGATTTGAGAGCCATCCCGCTGCGAGGTCCTGCGAGCCTGATACCGACACGTTTGGATAGCATGAGCTCGATTACCCGTATCAAGTCTCCGACGGAAGTCGACCATTACGCGATCCGCCGCGTGAATGACATCTATGTCCGCCCGCTGAACGAGGACCTCGGAAAGATCGCGAGCGGGATTGACAAGATTATCGCCGCAACCAAAGTTCCCGCTGGTCTGAATGTCACTCTACGCGGCATGGTGCAAGGAATGCGGGATTCATTCCGTAGCTTCGCGTTGGGGCTTTCGCTTGCGATTGTTCTGCTGTATCTCATCTTGGTTGCCCAATTCCGCAGCTTTGTCGATCCCCTGCTGATCCTGCTCGCAGTTCCGCCCGGAATAACCGGAGTGTTGCTGACGCTCTGGCTTACGAACACGACTCTCAATGTGATGTCGCTCATGGGAATCGTCATGCTGACGGGGATTGCAGTGTCCAATAGTATTCTCATCGTCGAGTTCACGCGGCAGCTTCGACATGAAGGAAGAGCCGTACGCGACGCAGTCGCGATGGCTTGCCGCGTTCGTCTTCGACCCGTTCTCATGACGTCGCTCGCGACGATTATCGGCCTGCTGCCGATGGCGCTCAAGCTGGGAGAAGGGAGTGAAAGCTACGCACCGCTCGCGCGTGCGCTTCTGGGCGGTCTGACGCTATCGGTCCTGTTGACTGTCTTCCTGGTTCCGGCCGGCTATCTGCTTGTTCATGGAAGGAAGGCCACCAGTTGATCACCCGGTATGTTGCAGTTTGCGTTTTCATGGCCCCGGCGTGGGCCCAGCAGCCAATGTCTCTGACACTGGCGCAGGCTGAGAATCTAGCGACCCAGAATAATCCGAAGTTCGCCGCTGCGCGCCTGAACGCCGCCGCCGCGTACCAAGCTCCCATCGAGGCGCGCGCCGGGCTTCTCCCCAACGTAAACGGTTTCATCACTGGGGTCGGAGCCGACTCGGGAAGCCGCTTGGCGGCAGGGGGACTCAACAATCCGGTCGTCTACAATCGCTTCGCTTCCGGGCTGATGGTCAATCAACTTGTTACGGACTTTGGGCGGACAAGCAGCCTGATCGCCTCCGACAAGCTGCGAGCGCAAGCGCAAGATCAGGTGACCGAGACCACGCGTGCCGACATCCTGGTCGCGACCACTCGGGCCTATTTTGCTGTGCTTCGCGCGAATGCAGTCTTGCAAGTTGCCCAGCAGACTGTTTCGGCGCGCCAGTTGGTATCGGACCAAATCACGGCGCTGTTCCATAGCCAGCTTAAGTCGCAGTTGGATGTCAGTTTTGCAAACGTAAACCTTGCGGACGCGCAGCTACTACTCGCACAGGCGCAAAACGACCTGAAATCTGCCGAAGCCGATTTAGCTGCAGCGATAGGTCTGTCTGCGCCGACATCCTTCTCACTCTCTGAGGAGGCGGTGCCCGATGCGTTGCCGGACCGGGTAGACACCTTTGTACAGCGAGCACTTCAAGACCGTCCAGAGTTGAAGGATTTGAAACTGGAGCAGGGCGCCGCCGAACGCTTCGCCAAGGCTGAACACGCGCTTAAGTATCCTACAGTAGCCGTTGCTGGAACTGCCGGTTTCGTGCCGGTTGGAGAGGATGCGGTTCCAGGCCGCTATGGCGCGATCGGATTGAACGTGAGCATTCCAGTATTCAACGGCGGCTTGTTTCGTGCCCGTCAGACTGAGGCAGAGATACGGGCCAGAGCAGCTACTCAACAAGTAAACGATGTCGCGAACCGCATCACGCGAGACGTGCGAGTCGCGTACTTGAATGCCCGAACTGCATTTGAACGCGTCGGCCTTACTGCTCAGTTACTTGAGCAATCCTCGCTGGCGTTGGATCTTGCGCGAGGTCGCTACGATTTAGGTCTTAGCTCGATCGTTGAACTCAGCCAGGCCCAATTGAATCTGACTTCAGCGCAGATTGCCAACACATCCGCTAAGTACGACTACCAGGCCCAGCGCACAGTCGTAGACTACGAAATAGGCGCTCTCCGCTGAGCCCAAAAGCTACCCTGGGCGCGCGCCGGTGAAGATGTGGACGCTCGACTCTAGGCGGACCTCACCTTCCTGCTGATGCCCGGAAAGGCTCGCCGTCAATGATCGATGCGCGTCATTGAACGAGGGGTCACCTGCCTCGGCGAGCAGTTCGCCGAACGAAGAAAAGGATGCTAGTGCGAAACTCGCCGCCTCCCCCGCTGGCAACCCGCCGCCAATCGCCAGCGCTCCGCGCCAGCCGGCGACTTCAAGCTTGTCGAAACCGGCCCGATCTAGCAGGGCGAGCAACTTCTCGGCTTCAGCATAGCGGAACGGTCCTGGCGCTTCGGGCTCGGGTGGCGGCAAGTCGATGATTTTGGCCACCACTTCGCGCACAGTAGTCATCCACGGATTTTCAGGCAGAGGGCCCCAAGCCGCAAACGCAAAGCGCCCACCCGGTGCGAGCCAGCGGAACAAGTTGGCAAAAGCGGCAGTCGGATCGTCAAAGAACATGATGCCGAAGCGCGAGGCGAGCCGGTCGTAGGGCCCTTGCGGTGCAATTGCTGTTGCCATGTCTGCGATCTCGAAGGCGATGGATCGTGCATCGGATTGGTTGCGGGCACGAGCCACTTCGATTAGGGCCGGAGAGATATCGAAGCCGTGAGCGATGCTTCCCGCCGGTGCCCGGCGTAGGAGCTCCACTGTAGTCCCACCACCACCGCATCCGATATCAGCGATTCTACATGGCGCGTCGAGATGCAGCGCAAGGAGGAGTGGTTCATTAACAGGAGTGAGCATTGCTTCCATGCCAGCGAGTTGGGCACGCCATTTCTCGCCGCGTGTGAGGGCCCAGTCGGAAGCTGCGGGATTCTCATTCATAGAATCTGATTTACTCAATTGAGTGGCGCTCAGTCAAATTAACCACGATGGCGAACCGCGGCGCCTGGATGAGCTGAGTCCAGTCCATCCAGGAGCGATCCGAGAGCGTCTCACTTGTGAAGGTTCGGCCAATTTTGGTCTGCACGCCGAATCCGTGCCTCAGGTTCCTTCAGCCACATTTGTTGAACGCTTTTGCTGTAATTCAAATAGAGTTTGCCTTCGATGATCCTCCAAGCCTCGGGATCGATGTCAGCGGTGTGGTTTTCACTTACGGCGTAAGCACAGTAACCGCCGTACTGCGGAGCGTACTTTTCAGGGGCTTTTGCGAAGAGGTCCCGGTGCTGAGCAGAAGCAAACTGCCAAATAATATCGCGCCATGTAAAGCTGAATTTCACGTCCCCCTTGATCGGTTTGGAGTCGGTGAAATAAGCGACGGCGTCGTATCCCTGAATGGCGATGCCACTGCGATTATGATTGACGGGATCTGATTTCCTGGAGTCCGCCGCTGACGCGGACCAAACCACAAGGATAGACAAGGCAAGCAGGGCCCTGCGAATAGACATGATTTTATTCCTCTCTTGAATGTGAGAACCGTACGACTTCTCTATCCGCGGGAGAAGCCCGTTTATTCCGAAGTGCACGGAACAGGACGAATCTCACGTGGCGCAGCGATCATGGCCGGATCCCGGCAATATTCAGAGGCATCCGGTACAGTCCGCTTTCGGCGCAGAGATACAGCGTCTTGCCGTCCTGATCGCCCCATGCCAGGTTATGAGGATGCTTCGGAGCAACGATGGTGCCGAGGTGTTTCCCCTCCGCGGATAAAATCCACAGGCCGCCGGGCCCGGATACATAGAGATTTCCCTGCTGGTCAACTTTCATTCCATCCAGCGCATCCTCACCCGGGGAACTTGTCATGTCGAAGAGCAGCTTTCCGTTTTTCAAAGTGCCGTCCGTTTGCGCTTCGTAACGCATAATGATCTTCTTCTTGTCGTCCCAGTTAGTCACGTACAGGAATTTTTCATCGGGAGAAAATGCGATGCCATTGGGGCCTTGCAAGTCCGTAGTCGCCAACTGAAGCTTGCCCTTGACGATGGAGAATACGCCGCTATACGGCAACTCCTTCCTGGGATCGTCGAAGAATTTCGGCAAACCGAAAGGTGGATCGGTGAAGAACAACGCGCCATCAGAGCGATAGACGAGATCGTTGGGGCTGTTCAGACGTTTGCCCTGGTAGCGATCGGCCAGTACTGTGAGCGAGCCGTTGGCGTCCAGGCGGGTCACCCGATGATTGCCGTGCTCGTTTATCGTCAGACGTCCTTGCCGATCGAGCGTCAAGCCGTTCGAGCCGGGCTGGCCGTACTCAGCTAAATCGGCGCCGGAATAGCCGCTCGGCCTGCGAAATACCGATAGTTCTCCGGGCTCATTGCCGGGATCCGGTCGATATTTGTAGATGGTATTGGCGTTGGGATCGCTGAAGAGCAAATACCCGCCTTCGCGGGACCAAACCGGTCCTTCGGTGAATTGGAATCCCTCCGCCAGCTTGAAGATTTTTGGATTCGGCGGGACGATAGCGTCTATCGCCGGGTCCAAGCGGATCACCTCGGCGTTCACCTCGCTAGGCACGATCGGCACGGGGCCAGGCGCCTCTCGATAAAACAACAGCTTCGCGCTGCGCATGTATATGAAGTTCGTCGGAGGGTTTGAAATCGGACCGTTTATCCCGAAGACAGCGAGCTGAATCTTTCGTCCCGGTTTCACGTTACGCCCGATCACCAGGCGATTCCCTACGTTCCAGCCGCTGATCACAGATCCGCCGCTCTGGCCCACGGACCGCGTGAGTTCACCGTCCACCCAGATTTCGGCATAGTCGTCGATGGAGGTTTCAAACACGGCGGTCGAGCCCGACGGGTCGAAGCCGTCGATGCGATCGGGGATTGTTATCCCGATACGATACCAGTTGAACCCGAGTCGACCGTTTCCGCGCCTCTCTTCGAGAGTGGTGGCGCCGATAGTATCCCAGCTTGCGTCATCGAAGTTCGTGCCACCGGCGTGAGGCATATAGTCGTAAGTCTGTACAGGACCGCCGATAGGTTGGCCATCGGGGCCGGGCGCACGGAAACCGGCTTCCACGATTTTGGTGTCGTGATAGCGCCACTGTCCCTTTACCATCCGGACGCCGGCATCTGTTGCCAGATCGATGGTGGCTCCGGGCGCTCCATTGGGCGTTTCTGCGCGCCATACGGTTGCGGCGGTAAGGGCGGCCAGCGCGAAGATCCCTGCGGCGCCCCACAACACTCGATGAATGGTTCTATTCATTGGATCCCCCTTGGGAGGCAATCGCGGCGGGGGCGGCAGCCGCTCCTGCCTTGGCGACGTCTTCGTCTTCTTGCGGACTTTCGCCGCTCACGCCGATCGCGCCGATGACTTTTCCGTCGACGACAATCGGAATGCCACCTTGCAAGGGCGTTGCGCCGGGCAGCGCCAGTGCGGCTATGCGCCCTTCTTTGATCTGATCTTCGAAATCTTTGCTGGGCCGGCGGAAGATGGCCGCGGTTCGCGCTTTTCCGATTCCTACCTCGACGCTCGCGACTTGCGTATTGTCGAGCCGGTGGAGCAATAGAGGATGGCCGCCGTCATCGACCACTACAATCACGGCGGTGAGGTGTCGGCGATTTGCCTCGGCTTCGGCAGCGGCGGCGATCTTCTTCGCCACATTCAAGGTGATCACTTTTTTGACCGGCAGTTCCGCTCGCAGTGCTGGAATAATGACAAGGAGCATGGAGAAGAGAGTGGTTAATAACGATTTCATGACGTGTCTCCTTAACCCCGCTAGCGGGCTTTCACGACGTAATAGAGGAATGGATTCGTGACTTCCTTGAACCAGTGCGGGACTCCGGCCGGCACAATGATCACGTCACCTTTTGCGAGCTGCCGTGTCTCGCCGCCGTCGATTCGCTCGCCGCGCAATTCGTCGTTGCCGATCGGCTTCACGCCGAGGGGCGTGCCTCCAGTGATCAAAGTAGCCGTGCCATCGAGCACGTAGACGATGTCGGCGTCCTTGGTGTGGATCTCCGCCATGCCGGGCTGCTCGCGACGGCTGGTATGCACCATGTACTTGTCGCTATGGTCGAAGAGAACGGAGCCTTTTGCGAACCCAGCTTTCACGGTTTCCTTGGGGAAGAAGCTTATTGGCGGCAGTCCGGATTCGAACGCCTTCGCTCCAGCCATGGCGAGCTCTTCGTCCTGCTGCGCGCTGGCCGCGCCGCTGACTCCGACTGCGCCGACAATCTGCCCGTCGACGACGATCGGCACGCCACCTTGAAGAGGAGTGAATCCATCCAGAGCCACCATCGCGGTGCGGCCCTTATTCACCACGTCTTCAAAGAATTTGGTTGGTTTCTGAAACAGTAAGGCCGTGCGGGCTTTGCCAATAGAGATGTTCGCGCCCGCGGCGAATGTACCATCGATGCGCTCGAGCGCCATCAGGTTGCCGCCGTCATCCACCACCGCGATGACACCGGTGGTCTTTTTGTTGTTTGCTTCGGCGACGGAGGCCGCGATGACTTTGCGTGCGCCGTCCATCGCGAGAGACTTCTTATCGACTACTTGGGCCGAACTCATTGTGATCAGGCTCAGCAAGGCGCTGACACCGATGCATGTCTTGAAAATGTTCATGTGAATCTCCTGTTCGTCGTGTAAATCCCAGCCAGAAGTTGTTTATTCCGAGATCACCAAGCCTTGAATACGTTGTGGGCGACTTCCCAGGTATGGAATAAGCCCGACACTAGTAGCGGTGCGGCTAGGGTAAAGGGGACGAGTAGAAGTTCGGCAGACCCGTGCTGCACAGGCGCAAGACGTCCGCGATGATCGCAGCCACTCTTCAGCGAAGAGATGGAGGCGGACTAGACGCTGGTGCCAGCGAGTTCCCGCTCTCGGGAAACTGGCAGTTGGTAAATATCTTCTGCAGCCGCACGCAGCAGCTCGGCAACGCTCCAGGCTTGGGCAACGCATCCGCGGGGAGTGTGCGGTGAGTCGGCGTCTGCGATCTCGGAAACTTGCCCAAGGCAGGCCGTCCGTAGATGCTCATCGAATCCTCTGAACCATAATTCGGCCTGGCTCCTGGCTTCCACGCTGCGGCGATGGACTTTCACATACGCAGAAATGAAGGGACCCATTAGCCACGGCCACACGGTGCCCTGATGGTAAGCCGAATCGCGCTCCCGTACGCCCCCTTCGTAGCGCGGACGATAGTGCGCATCATTCGGCGACAAACTACGCAGGCCGAGCGGGGTGAGCAACTCACGCTGAACTACGTCGACAATCTGCCGCTCCTTATCGGCCGGCAACATAGTGTGATGCAGACTCACGGCAAATATCTGATTCGGACGAATCGACGCGTCGCACTCTTCCCCGTTAACCACGTCATATAGGCAGCCATCAGCGGAGTTCCAGAAGCGAGCCTGGAAGCTCTTGCTGGCCTCCTTAGTTAGTTCGCTGAGAAACGCTTCCGGACCAGTGTCTCCAAATTCGCGCGCAAGGCCTTCCAGAATTCGTAACGCGTTAAACCAGAGGGCCTGAATTTCAACGGGTTTGCCGGTGCGGGGTGTCACCACCCAGTCGCCGATTTTGGCATCCATCCATGTCAGTTGAACACCCGCCTTTCCGCAGGCGAGAAGGCCGTCGCTGTCGACATGGATTCCGTAACGGGTTCCGCATAAGTGCCAGTCAATCATGTCTTTCAACTTCGCGTACAGACGGGCGCGCACGAATTCGCGATCGCCTGTGTATTGCAGATACGAGCGAACGGCTTCGAAGAACCACAGAGTCGCATCGACCGTATTGTATTCGGGCGTCTCGCCGGCGTCGGGAAAACGGTTGGGCAGCATGCCCTGGTCCGCGCTCGCTGCGAAGGCTTCCAATATGTTTCTGGCTATTTCAGGTCGGCCGGTAGTTAGCGTCAAGCCGGGTAGAGCGATCATCGTGTCCCGCCCCCAGTCCGCGAACCAATGATAGCCGGCAACGACGGTATTCAATTCACCGCGCTGCACGATGAATTGATCTGCCGCGGCAGTGAGCTGTTGGACAAGGGGATCTTTTGAAGGTGCTCGTTCGACCACGCGCTTCCGTCGAATCACTTCGTGCTGGTGGAGTTCAGCTGCGTCGTTTGCGAAACGCGGCTGAGTGGAGGCGATTACAACTGCCTTGCTGCTTTCCTGAAGCTCAAAGCGTAGAACGAAGGGGTTGAACAAGTCTTCATGGGCGTCCAGACCGCGTTCGAGCTCCGCAGAGAGCTCGAAATTGAAGTACCAGTTACCCGATTCTTCCAGGGCGTCTGCATTGTGCCCGAAATAAAGCGTGGGTAAGTCTTCATAAGGAGTGACAGACGCGCTGCCTTCACCAACGTGAACCGCGCGTTGGATCGAGTCGTTGCGGTGCGTGGTTCCGTGATAGTCGCGGAAGGCAATGAGCGGACGCAATTCAAGAGAGCATGCAGGGGAGCCTTTCGGCAGTTGGGCATCGTATTCCATCACCGTCGTATTCTCGCCGTGAGCCATGAATACTCGCTTCGTGATTTCAATGCCCTCGACGCAATATACGAACGTTGGGAACGGATCCAGTCGAAACTCGGTGAGATAGCGATGTCCCTGCGGATAAACAGCCCCTGGGTACTGGTTCGATGACAGGTCGTAACTGCGCCCGTCAATGACCAGCGTTTCTTCCATCTTCGAAAGAAGGACAAACCGGCCGACGGGCGGCTTCGTAGCCGCGGTCAGCAATCCGTGATAGCGCCGCGTGTTCAGGCCGGTAATCGTGGAAGACGAAAACCCACCGAGTCCGTTCGTCTCCAGCCATTCAAGATTGCGCGTATGCTCTAAATCAGTGCAGACGCTATGATCGAAGCGGATCATGCCGGCACCTCCGAAAGAGCTTCTTTCTCCTCGGTTTCGAGGATGGCTTGCGGTATTTCCCCATCGCCACTTTGTTGCAGAAGCTTGGCGACCAAGCCCGTCCAGCCGGTCTGATGGCTCGCTCCTACTCCGGATCCATCGTCGCCGTGGAAGTATTCATAGAACAACACCAGGTCGCGCCAATGTGGATCTTCGCGGTAATGGTCTTGAGTGCTATGGACGGGTCGCGAGTCCTGATCGTCGCGCAGGAATATTCTTGTGAGCCGTCGCGAAAGCTCGGCTGCCACTTCCCAAAGCGTCATGAATTGGCCCGAGCCGGTTGGGCACTCCACTTTGAAGTCATCCCCTAAATAATGGTGGAATTTTTGAAGCGACTCGATGAGAAGGTAATTCACCGGGAACCAGATGGGGCCGCGCCAGTTCGAGTTTCCTCCGAACAATCCGGTGCTGGATTCGGCGGGTTCATAGCCGACTCGATACTCCATTCCGTTGACGGGCAGCCGGTAGGGCTGGTCCTTGTGCACGCGTGAAAGAGCACGCAGCCCGTAGGGAGACAGGAATTCGTTTTCATCCAGCATGAATCGCAAAATGCGACGAAGCTGATCGGGATCCACGATAGACAGCAAGCGCCGCTCTCCCATTCCCATGGTGTGCATGCACGCCACATTCGCGGTGAGATCGCGCCGATTCTCGACGAACCAGTCGAGCCGCCGTTTGAAACCAGGGAGGCGGTCGACGATATCGGAATCGAGCGTCTCGATAGCATACAGGGGGATTAACCCGACCATGGAGCGAATCTTCAGCGGAATGTCGCCGCCGCCCGGTGTGCGCAGAACGTCGTAGAAGAAGCCGTCTTCCTCATTCCACATGCCAACGCCGTCATTGCCAAGATGATTGATCGCGTTTGCGATGTACAGGAAGTGCTCCCAAAATTTGCTCGCGACATCTTCGTACGAAGGATCTTCCTTCGCTAACTCTAACGCAATCGCTAACAGGTTGAGGCTGTACATGGCCATCCAACCCGTGCCGTCCGCCTGTTCGAGATGTCCGCCTGTGGGTAGCGGAGCGCTGCGGTCAAAGACACCAATGTTGTCGAGACCCAGGAACCCGCCTTGAAAAACGTTGCGTCCGTCGGCATCTTTACGGTTCACCCACCAGGTGAAATTCAATAGGAGCTTATGGAAGATACGCTGGAGGAAAGTGCGGTCCCCCACACCCCGCTGCTTCTTTTCGATCTTGTAGACACGCCACGCGGCCCAGGCATGCACCGGCGGATTCACATCGCCGAAAGCCCACTCGTAAGCCGGGAGCTGACCGTTCGGATGCATATACCATTCGCGCACCATCAGCGTGAGCTGCTCCTTAGCAAAGTCCGTATCGACCAGAGCGAGAGGCACGCAGTGGAAGGCGAGATCCCACGCCGCGTACCACGGGTACTCCCACTTGTCGGGCATCGAAATGACGTCGGCGTTGTAGAGATGTCCCCACTCCTTGTTCCGGCCATACTTGCGATCTCTTGGAGGAGCGGGCTGGTCGTGATCTCCCTCCAGCCAGTCGCGAACCACGTAGTGGTAGAACTGCTTGGACCACAATAATCCGCCGAAAGACTGGCGCATCACGTTGCGCGCATCTTCTGAAAGATGCTGCGGGATGACGGTCTCGTAGAATTCGTCGGCTTCTTTTCGGCTCTGATCGAAGAGACGGTCGAAGGTGCGGGTGATCGGGCTTTTTGCTTGCGCGAGCCGGAGGCGCACGGTCGCGCTTCCGCCTGCGGGAACCGTCAAGCGGTAGGCTACTGCGGCTTTCGTACCGGTGCGCTCCGGGTTTACCGCACTTCCATCGCCGTGCACTATATAGTCGTTGATCCCGTCCTTAGCGAACTGCGGACCTCCGTCACTGTTGTAGAGCCGTCTCGAATTGGTCTCATTCTCGGTGAACAAGAGCTCCGGATCGCCTTCGTATGTGAGAAAGCGGCGGCCGTAGTGCGGAACGTCCAGTTCGATCGCGTCAGCTCCAGCGCGAAGTTGCGGCCGGTTCTTAGCGGTTCCCCAGGACCAGGTATTGCGGAACCAGATCGTCGGCAGTAGATGAAGATCCGCGGCCTCAGGCGCTCGATTCGCTACCGTGATCTTGATCAGAATGTCATCGGGCGAAGCCTTGGCATACTCTACGAAGACATCGAAGTAGCGGTTCTCGCTGAAGACGCCACTGTCGGTGAGCTCAAACTCGCGCGAGTCACGGCCGCGCCTGCGATTCTCTTCAACCAGTTGTTGATAGGGAAACGCGGCTTGCGGATACTTATACAGATACTTCATATAAGAATGCGTGGGAGTGGAATCCAGATAGAAGTAGCATTCCTTGCAGTCCTCGCCGTGATTGCCTTCATTGCCGGTGAGGCCGAAGAGGCGCTCTTTGAGAATGGGATCGCGGCCATTCCACAAGGCGACCGAGAAGCAGATGCGCTGATGGCGATCCGAGATGCCGGCGATGCCGTCTTCGTTCCAGCGATAAGCTTTCGAGCGCGCGTGATCGTGCGGCAGATATTCCCAGGCAGTTCCGCGAGCGCTATAGTCCTCGCGCACGGTACCCCAGGCACGCTCGCTCAAGTAGGGTCCCCAACGTTTCCAGTGCGATTTGCGGTCACGCGATTCTTCGAGTCTCTGATGTTCGGCAGTGGCATGGCTGGTCACGAGCGGGCTCCTTGGAGTGTTCTCTTTACGAGGATGTAAGGCCGCGAGGCGGCGAGAGTATTCCAGGAAATTGAGCTTTATTATCGACGGGGAGGAAGAAAGTCTACAGCTCGAGTTTGTTGAGGAAGTCCTTCACCTGCGGCGCCAGCGCAAGCATCATGTCGGTGTTCTGCTGCTTGCCCATGTCGGAGATGAAGTAGACCAGGTAATAGCGAGTTTCAAAAGCAGTCATCTGGAAGCGCTGAACTCCGGCTTGATACATCGGAATGCCGGATTGAACCAGTGCGGGCAGCATGGTTTCGGTATTGAAGGATTCGCCATCGTCCTTGCGAGTCATTACTAGAGACATCATGTTCGAATCGTTCTTAAAAGACAAGTGAACGAACCGCCGGCTGTTATAGCGGCACAGGTGTGCCAAAGACATCTGATAGCTCGCCGGGACTTGCTTGCGGACAACCGGGATGAGTCCCGCATATTGCGGCGTTAGATCCTGTATGAATTGGGCAACAGGAGGAGGGTTCTTGGGATATTTCCGGAACACCGCGCAATGAATATGATCGCCGAGCCCAACGCGCATGAGCGTCGGAATGTGCATGGAGATAGAGGAAATGTAAGATTGCTGCGAGCGGACGGTGAGCCGCAAGTGGCCAAGCTGATAAGCAACCAAAACGGTTACGACGGCGCCTGCCGCTACGGCTGCTGGAACCAGCCTGGGCAGCCAGCGCTTGGACGGCTTCTCAGCGCGAACGCTATGGCGGATACGTGCCCCCAGAAACGGAGGTGCTTCGATATTCCGCACGGCCGATTTCAACCGGCCATTCGCCGCGGCTAGGCTGTTCGAGTGGATGTGGCTACGGATGTGAGCTTCCAAATGGGGAGGCACCGCGATGCTGCTTACCGCCTTCTTCAAGCGGATATTCGTCTCTGGTGTCTCGCTCATGACTCTTGGCCTTGCCCCGCTGCTCGTCCGATTCCGTAAGATTGGGCTACTTCACTCAGTTGCTCTCTCAATAATTTTCGACCGCGGCTAAGGCGGGACATGATCGTTCCAATCGGGATCGAGAGAATCTCGGCAGCATCTTTGTAAGCGAACTCCTCAACATCCACCATCAAGATGACGGCGCGAAAATCTGCCGGGATGCGGTCGAGCGCGGAGAGGATATCCTGGTCGGTCAGTTGATCCGGTATCGGTACCGGCGCAGTCAAGTTGGCTTCTAGAAATTCCTCGGTCTCCTTCAACTGCGGGAAACGGAACCACTTTCGCCGGTGATGATTGACGCAGTGAAACAAAATCTTGAACAACCACGCGCGGCAATTCGTGCCTGACTCAAACCGGTGAAACGATTTCCAGGCTTGCAAGTAGACTTCCTGAGCGACGTCCTCGGCGCGCGCGCGATCTCCCAGGATACGGGTGGCTGTGCGGAAGATATCATTCAGATGCGGCATGGCCTCCGTTTCGAAGCGCTCGGCGACCGGGCTATCGGACGGCCAAGAATCCGCGATTGGTTGACTGTCGCTTGCCATCCAGTTCTCCGCTACTTGAGGGCCTGCCATACAAACTTCAAATCCGCCCTGCGTGTATTTTATTCCGGAAATCCAATTATTTTTTAAAGTAAAATCTAACTGATTGAAAAGACATCGCTTAAATAAAAAAAGGGCGCCGCTGGGCATCCCAGCCGCGCCCGAGGAGGGAAGATTATTGGGATTGGTTTAGCTGATAGCCGAGGCAAAGTTGGCCTCGCCCAGAATGACTTCGGCCCAAGCGCAATAGACTTGCACTTTCACGATGTCATGCACGTAGGACGGCACGACGACTTCGCGTTTTTCGCCGTTACCGCCCTTGATCTTGAAGGCGTCCAGCGTGTAGATGTTGCCCTTGGAATTGACCACCCTCCAGGTGGGCGCCGGCGTATCCGGTACTTTGAAATCCGCCGAAACGCGCAGGACGCTCTTGCCATTTTCGATGGAGTGCGTCACGGTTCCAGTATTGGCTTTCGGCCCTTCGAATTTCGAGGACGTGTGGGTGGCATTGGCGGCGAAAGAAACACTGGCTGTGACGAGCGTAACGGCCAGTGCGAAGACAGACAACATGCGATTGAGTTTCACGGTAGATCTCCTTTGACGTTTTTACGTT
>Ga0268266_10002790_pt1 | contig 18209 bp, 10 predicted proteins | sample KBSS13metaG_FD_190356 | JGI IMG/M metagenome (GOLD analysis project Ga0268266, IMG submission 190356) | Switchgrass rhizosphere microbial communities from Kellogg Biological Station, Michigan, USA - KBS S1-3 metaG (SPAdes) (version 2) | ecosystem: Host-associated > Plants > Roots > Rhizosphere...
GAAGAACACTATCCAGATCCCGTCGTACCTCGAGGATCAGAATGTCATCTTCCTGTCCAAACTGCTGAGCCTCATCTGCTATCTCTTTAGGAGTTGCATGGCGAAGAAGAAGATCGTTGGTTCGTTCAAAGCCGAACAGAACTCCTTTCGCGTTCTGAGATTCAACGACACCATCGGACATCACGATTAACGAATCGTTCTGTTTCAACCTGAACGAGACAATCGATGGATCTGAATCCGCGACGAGCCCGATTGGCAGAGCGCCTTCCATACTCATCTCCTTACCATTCAGGTATGGCGGCAGGTGGCCGGCATTTGCCAATAAGACCTTTCCATTCGAATCGATTCGCATGATCAGGCAGGTCGCGCTTGCCTGTTGATGATCGCAAAGCTGCTTGTTTACCTCGTTGAGGATCTGTGCGGGGTCAGAGCTGTGCTGGGCCGCCGACTGGATGGCCCCAACAATGAGAGCCACCAACATTCCCGCCTGCAGCCCTTTCCCGGTGACGTCTCCGGCAACGACGAGCACGGTGTCTGGAATGTTCGTGGGAAGAACCTGGAAGAAGTCGCCACCGACCTCGCGCATGGGACGATACTCGCTCTGAATCATCAAGCCGCGAAACGTCGGAACCTTCCTTGGGATAAGCAGCTCCTGGATGTTACGAGCCTGCTGGATCTCGATCTTCCATTGTTCTTTCATCCGTTGCGACATGACGAACCTTCGCAAGAGCATGACCGTAATCACCAGAAGCGAGAGAACCGTCGATATGGTTCCCAAAGAGATATTGAAGCCCAAGAACGGAAACATTGTCCTGATGTGGATCTGACGCAACTCGCGCTGATAGTTCGCGATTACTACCAGCAGCACTGCTATTGCCGTGATCCAGCCTTCCGTCCGTTGATGAATGAACCCGCGATAGGCTACCCCCAGGAGCAATATCCCCAAAGCCAGTTTTGTCACCAGGAGCACAGGGAAAATGACACTGGCGAAATGAGTCGGAACCAACTGGCCGTATAAAGGCGGCCGCAACATCGCCGTTCCGAGCATAAGGATCGCGACCAGGGGCCATACCAACTGATGCAGCCGTTTAATACTCCATATCCGAAACCAATATCCCCAGAACAGCACCCAAAGACCTATTCGCATGGGCAACAGGACCACGTCAGTCAGAATGACTCCCAAGGTCTGCGGGATAAGCGGAACAAAATTGGCGGCGACTACGATGCAGTTTGCCAGCAGCGTTGCCAGGCAGACCAAGGCAAGCCAGAGATAAGCTTTCTCCTGCCGATCCAGGCAGAAAAGCGCAATCGCCATCACGAGAGCCATGATCAGGATCAAAATCTCGAGAAAGCCACCGCCGAGATCGTGCGCGATATCGTCGTAGTCCAGTTGAACCAGTGCCCCGATGACCGAGGCAAATCCTAGCACAGGGGGTCCGTGAAGACCGCCGGCATCCGGACTATTGAAAGGAGTCGCGCTATCCATCCACATACGGATTGCGATCGTAATCACGCCGTCGCGGATATTCTTCTGCAAAGGAAACGACACTGGGAAACTGCTATACGCGGCTACACTGTGCTCCGTGAACTTTCCGAACTCTCCAATCCGGGTGCCGTTCACGAAGACCTGGTAGGCATCGTCAGCGGCTGCGGGCATCTTGATCGCAAGCCTGCGGTCCGCACCGTTTACCTCCACCTTCAACCTGTACCAGGCGAAACCGGTGTAGTGCGGGTATCCGCGAGAGGTCCAGCCGGGAATATATCCACTGATCCCCAGACTCGTATCGACAGAGCCCTCGGGGGGAGAGAGATCCATCTTGCCCCAGGAGGAGTCGTCATAGTTTGTGCTTGCCCACGAGGGATCATCTCCAGTACGAAATTTCCACGGTCCTGCCAGCTCCGCTGAAGATTCTCCGAGGCTGATCTTTACGACCTGCGGAGAATCCGGTGTGGTTTTGCTTGGAAGGTTCTGAGCGCAGAGAGAGACGCACAGGATGACGGGTAGAACGCACCGCATGACGATTCGTGCAATACATGGCATAGAAGCGGTCTCGGTTATATCACTTTGCGAATGCTGAACAATATACGACATGCGGCTTCTGCCATGCTCGTGTGCTTCGATCTCGAGCGATCGCACCAGGCCTCGTCTGGCAGACCGGGCGGCGTCGGGTTCGTTCAAAAATAAATAGGGAAGAACCGATCTGTGATGGGTAGATCGACTCTTCCCTTAACGATGAAGCCCGTCTCGAGGATGCGCGGTATCCAACAGCTATGGATGAGTTAGTTGGTGCGACGCCTGGAAAGGAACGATCCAGCCAATGCAATTCCTGTGGAGAATAGCCAGATCGACTCCGGTTCAGGGACCGCGGAGGCCGTCGTAAAAGATGCCGTCACCTCAGGGAAATCTGCCGGGTCCACGCCCTGTTCGGCGATGACGAAGTTTTCATTGTTCGTCAGAAGGCCGCCGGTGAAGATCAAAACGTACTGCTGATTCTCGTTGAGGTCACAGGCTCCTTCCCCAGGGGCCTCGAAGATGTCCAGACCGCCTCCATCGAGGCTGCATACTGCAGGAGCAGCGTTAGAGAGAGCGGTGTTATTGCTGAAGTTCAGAGTCAGACTCGTCCAGTCCTGGCCAGTCCGATTGACGCCAGAGAAGCAGCCATCATACGTACCCAGAGTACCTGTAGGAAGCTGTCCCACAGCGCAAGGCGCAAAGGAAAAGGTGAACGGTGAGTCGAAGATGGGAAACGTGGGAAAGCTGGCCGGGGGCGGGTCGAGGACGACCATACGAAAATCATCGCCTTTTGCGGTTCCGGCGAGTCCACAGACTAGAGCGATAGCAAGCAGATAACGCGTCATTCGCATCTTCAATTCTCCTTGGGAACGGGGGCTGAAAGCTGTAATCAGAAACACGTACATCTAGATCGCAAACAAAGATGAGCCCAATTGGAACGGATTATCGTGTCGCTTATATGCACGTACTGTGCCGAAGAAAAGCCTTGAATATGGCCTGTTTTTTCGATCGGCAAGGAGAAGCATGCACGGAATTGCATGGGAAGGGAAAACGATTAGCAATGATGGCGATTTATGGCCAAATCAAGGAGGGCGGCAAATTAGCCTTCTGCTTCGGCGGCTTCTACTGACTCGGAAAGGTGCAGCACTGAATCCACTTTCGTTAGCTCCAGCAGAGCTTTCACTCGCTCATTGACACCGCACAGGTAGAATTTGCGACCGTGATTCTGAGCGGACACGTAATAGTTCATGATGACGCCGAGGCCTGCGGAGTCCATGAACGGTACATCCTCGAGATTCATGATGAGAACAGCCGGTTTTAGAGTCCGAAGTTCGCTCTGAATCTGGAATATATTGCCGAGCGTGAACGGACCTGTCAGGTGCAAGATGAGCGTATCGTCTTTGGCGCCATTGGCAATACTGTATGAAAAATCCTGTTCGAGCATAACGGGCAGTATAAAATCCGCAAATCGGCCGATTATGAAAGTTAGATGAATAACCTCATCGAGACTGATGCGTATTGGAGACGAACTCCACCTCTAAGAGATGGGCTGAATCTTCGGCATAATACTCATGCACACATCTTTAGCCCAGGGTAAGCACGATGGAAATTAGCGAGGCACTGCTGGCTCAGCAACAAGTTGTTCGTCTGCAGGCGCTACTGGAAGTTAGCCGGCAGCTTCACTCAACCATCGAGCTCGATGAAGTTCTTAATATAGCGCTTCAGATTGTCGTCAGGGAGCTCGAACTCAACGGCGCATTCTTCTCCACTTGGCCCCAAACCTACGGCAGCGTACCACTTGCCTTGCAGGAAGCTGTTGCAGCCTCCAACTCAGAAACCGACTTCTACGGTCCATTGATGCGGTTTCCTCTCCGCGACAAATCGGGCTCGCAATTTACCGAGCTGATCGTATTGATTCCTGAGGGCCGAACGCTTGATCTCGATGAGGTGGACTTTCTCGAATCGCTCTCTGTCCAAGCCTCTGTAGCCATCGAGAATGCGCGGTTTCATAAACGAGCACTTCAATGGCAACGCGTCGAAAGCGATCTCGCTGCAGCGCGCCAGGTTCAGCTCAGCCTCATTCCACAACAGATGCCCATAATTCCTGGCTATCATCTGGCGGCCCGTTCGGTCACCTGCTACGAGGTGGGTGGGGACTATCTCGATGTTGTCTCGATGCCTTCTGGCGAAGTGATCATTGTGGTGGGAGACGTCGCCGGAAAAGGACTGGCATCGGCTCTGATCGGAACCTCGTTTCGCTCCGCATTTCGTGCCATGGTGCTTGCGGGTCTGGGCCTGTATGAAATCGCTACTCGTATGAATCTGCTCCACTTTGGCGAAGGCTCAGAGGCCCAGCGCCGCTATGTCACCGTTATGTTGTTGCGTCTCGATTCCGCAACGAACATTCTTGAGGCAGTTAACGCGGGACACAACCCGGCCTTTCTTATTAAGGATGATGGAACGGTACGCAAAATCTCTGCATCGGGCACGCCGATCGGTATGCTACCGTTTTCGAGCTATGTATCAGAAGAGTTTCCGTTTAGCCCCGGAACGAGGCTTTTGGTCTACACTGACGGCATGACGGAGGTGTTCTGCGGAGAAGAAGAGTTTGGCGAGGCTCGTCTGCTAGAGACATTTCTCGCCAGTTCCGAACCGACCGCCGAACGATGTCTTGAGTTTCTCTGGGAGACTTTAGGAGCATTCTCAGATGGACAAGAACAATCTGATGATATGACTGCACTCGTTTTATCCAGGGACCTCTAGCGGAGATATAGCTGATGGATGAGCATAGGAGCAGTATCGAACTCAGGCTTCCGTCGCGACTTGGCTATGAAAAAGTCGCGATGGATACGGCCGCGAGCGTTGCTCATTTGATGGGCTTTGGCGGCGATCGTATTGAGGATCTAAAGACTGCCGTCTCCGAGGCATGTATCAACGCGATGGAGCACGGTAACAAGCTCGATGAAGCGCTGTCCGTCAATATCATCCTGTCCATGGACGAAGACTCTTTGGAAGTCAAAGTTCTCGACAACGGCGATGGACCTAAAGGCCACACGGTCCGTCCTGACATAGATAAGAAGATGCACGAAGAGGAAGCGGCGAGAGGCATGGGAATGTTTCTGATCGAATCCCTTGTCGATGAGGTTGAGTGGGTCAGTTCCCCTCCACGGGGAAGCTACGCTCGTATGATCATTCGCTTGCATCCGTCCAACAGTTGAACGTAAGGCTCCCAGGAGAAGCCACATGCAGGAAAAAGTGACGCAAGTAAAGGTGGAAGAAGTCAGGTGCGGCGATATTCCTGTCATCGTACTGCGCTTCGCAGGTGATATTACAAGCGCATCCCAGGCTGCTGTTCTGGGGACATATCAGGGAATCGCGCCCAGTGCGAAGCGTATTCTTCTCGACTTCTCCGGCGTGGATTATCTCAATTCGAGCGGAATCGCTCTCGTGATCCAGATGCTAATCGCCGCCAGCAAAACCGGCCAGATCATACAGACTTTTGGACTCAAGCCCCACTTCCAGAAGGTCTTCACCATGGTGGGCATTACCAAATACACAACCATTTATCCCGATGAGCAAGCTGCTTGCGCCGCTTTCTCTGCCTGAAGAGGTCTCAATTTATTTTCCGATGCAGAAGCTAGAGAAGATCAGCCGCAGAATATCGTCGGCTGTCGTTGCTCCGGTCAGACGGTCGAGAGCGGCAAGTGCATTGTAGAGATCAACTAGAAGGACCTCGTGGGGAAGCGATGAATGAGCTGCATCGCTGGCACGTCGCAACGATGCGAGGGTTTCGGTGACGGCTTGCCGCTGGCGCAGATTCGTCACCAGGGCAGTCTCCTGCGCAGGTGCCCCCTGAGTCACGACTTGGAGAATCTGACGTCGCAGATCTTCGATTCCTTCGCCCGTTACGGCAGAGGTTCGCACCACTGGAATGGAAGCACTGAATGATAGATCTACGGCTCCCAAGTCATATTTGTTGGCCGCGATCATTGCTGGTCTGTCGACGACGGAGGCGATTGTCTTTGCATCTTCCGGGTCGGCGGCGGAAGTTCCGTCGACCACGATAAGGATTAGGTCGGCTTCCGCTATAGCTTCGCGCGATTTGTTGATCCCGATCGATTCTGCCTCGTCACTGGTCTCGCGGAGACCGGCTGTATCGATCAGCTCGATCGGAATTCCTTCGATCGATACGCGTTCGGTCACCAGATCGCGCGTCGTTCCTGGTGTCGCCGTCACGATGGCGCGGTCCTGTTCTACGAGGCGATTGAAAAGCGACGACTTTCCGACGTTGGGTCTGCCTACGATCGCCAGACGCAGGCCGTCGTGGATGAGCCGACCGTATCCGAAGCTGCGTTCCAGTTCCTGCAGCGGGGTGGCGATCTCACCCAGGCGCTCAATGATCTCAGCGGAGGGCATCGTGTCGATATCGTCTTCAGCGAAGTCCACACCGGCCTCGAGGCCGGCGATCAATGCGATGAGCCGTTCCTTTACCGGAGCGACCTTGCGGGACAATGCTCCTCCCAACTGCTGTGCTGCGACTCGAGCCTGATGAAGCGTGGATGCTTCGATCAAGTCGTGCACAGCCTCGGCCTGCGTGAGGTCCAGGCGGCCAGAGAGAAAGGCACGCTCTGTGAACTCTCCCGGCTCGGCAAGGCGTGCTCCTGCTCCTGTCGCCTGCTCAAGGGCGTAGCGCAACAGGACAGGAGAACCGTGCATGGCGATCTCGACGACATCTTCAGAGGTGTAGGAGTGCGGAGCCGCAAAGAAAGTGACGACGATTTCGTCGAGCACATCGCCGGTTCCAGCATCGACCATATGGCCGAAACGTGCTCTGCCGGCATCCAGAGGACGGGCTAGCCGCACCAATCCTTCGGCGATTGACCGGGCCCGGCCGCCCGAAAGACGAACGATGCCGATCCCGCCGCGTCCGGGGGGTGTGGAGATGGCTACAATCGTGTCGGCCTGCAGGCGTTCCATGGTCCCTCCGGCGTGGGTCTGAGAACTTCTATCCACAAGAAAAGTATGGCAGAGAGATCGGGGGTGCCAACGATGTCTCGGCACCCTTCGCAGATGGGTACTTTCAAAAGATAAAAAGTTTCCATATGTATAGGCAGCGATAGGTGCGGATGTTTAGAATGACCCGGTCGGGAAAAAACATAAATTTGATGGAAGGAAGTAGATGCCAGTGAAAGGTGTGCTCTCTGGATTTCTGATTCTCTGCTCTTTAGGCGTAACTGTCAGCGCGCAGGAGAACTATTTTACGAATTGGCCCGCTGGAACCAGCCCGCAGGAGGTGGGGAAACATCTGGCCGAACATTTTGTGGCCAGCCCCCATCAATACACCAAGACGATCCATTATTCAGAGGTATGCACCTGGTATGGGGCCCTTCAGTTCGCCGAGCTGACACACGATACGGCGCTGCGTGATCAGTTGATCAAGAAGTTTGAGCCGCTTATGCCGGGCGGAGCGGAGGCGGAACGAAGGCCCCTGCGTCGCCATGTGGATGACTCCATCTTCGGCGTAGTGCCGCTCGAGATCGCCCGTCAGACGAAGGACGAAAAATTTCTGACAGAGGGCAAGTGGTGGGCGGATCGGCAATGGGAGAATCCGCAGCCCGACGGTCTTTCGGCTGAGACGCGCTATTGGATCGACGACATGTACATGCTGGTGATGCTTCAGCTGGAGGCTTATCGCGCCACGGGCGACAAGAAGTACCTGGACCGTGACGCAAAGGAGATGGTGTCCTATCTCGATAAGCTGCAGCAGCCGAATGGATTGTTTTATCACGCTCCGGATGTGAAGTATTTCTGGGGACGCGGCGATGGCTGGGTGGCCGCGGGTATGGCCGAGATGCTGTCGGAGCTGCCGGAGAATCATCCGGACCGCGCTCGCATTATGAAGGGGTACAAGCTGATGATGAGTTCCTTGCTCAAGTACCAGGGCAAAGACGGCATGTGGCGGGAGCTGATCGATAAAGACGACGCCTGGCCCGAGAGCTCGAGCTCAGCGATGTTCGCGTTTGGGATGATCACGGGCGTCAAGCACGGATGGCTGGATGCGAAGACGTATGGTCCAGCGGCGCGCAAGGCATGGATCGGGGCGGTAGGTTACGTCGACCAAAACTATGATGTGACTCAGGTATGCGAGGGAACAGGAAAGAAGGATTCGCTCGAATACTATTACCAACGCAAACGGCGCACCGGCGACTTCCATGGGCAGGCACCCGTGCTGTGGTCTGCCGACGCTCTGCTTCGCGAGGGAGTTAAGTAGAAAGATCGTGCCAGTTCAAGAAGAGAGGAGCTCCTTGATGGAGCTCTTCTCTGTTTAAGATTTCGCTATCGCAACCTGAAGCCGACACGCGCGGTCGTTACAACCTCTACGGCTCGACCATTCAGGATGTACGGCTTGTATCTCCACTTCGTGACTGCTTCCTCGGCCGCAGCGCGCAGACGCGGATCTCCCGAAATCGCATGCGCGTAGCGTACGGCTCCGGATTCTGAGATCATCGTCTCCACTACGACTGTTCCTTCTAATCGCATCGCCCTGGCGGTTTCCGGATAGATGGGAACACGAGATACAAGAAGGTTTCCTTCCATCACTGAGGGGGACACTCGGATGGCATTTCTCTCGTCCGGCGGCGGCGCTGGCTGTTCGCGAGCGACAGGAGTAGAGGCATGAGGATTCGTGTTCGCTGGGGGCGATGCGGTCTTCGGGGCGGGCTGCGATGGAGCAGCTTGTGGTAGCTCTGGCGGTGGGGCGATTTTCGTCTGAGGTTGAGGTATGGGCGATGTCTGATGTGTCGGAGTCGGCTCTGGCTGTTTAGCGGGTGCGGGAGTCGGTGTATCGGCCGTGAGATTGTGAATCTCCTGACGGAAAAGGGTTAGCTTTTCTCTGGCGAAGGTGCTCGAACGGCTCATCAGGGATTGGGCATATCCGCGATTGACCAATAACCAAACCGTACCGATCACAGCCAAAAGGAGCACTGCGGCGAGAATGCGAAACGCTATAGTTCTCGGATTGTCTTCGGCATATGCTGCAAGTGGAACGACGATTGATGGATCATCGTCGACATCGGCAGGAGGCGCGAGACCGCGACGAGAGAGAGAGCCTGCCGACCTCGGCGCGAAGACCTGCTGCTCCTTCACAGGATGGGATGGAGGAACGTAGTCAGACGCGATCTTTTGATCCACACGTGGAGCGTGAGGCACGGGCCTTTCTGCAAACGTCGTTGACGTCCTCTGTGATGCTGTTTCGTTAGAGGAGCTCTCGTCTTTTCCGGTAGTCAGAACCACCGGGACCGGAGCTTCTTGAATTCTGATTACGGCGGGCTCTTCAATTCTTTCTATCGATGTCTCTTCGACAGGTATCTCCGCGCTCTGAATTTCAGATGAACTGTCCGAGCGCTTTATCTGGTCGACCACGACAAGTTGATCTCTCAGCTCACGGCTCATCTGCTCCAGCCGTAACAGGGCATCGGAGATCGACACTCGTGCGGTGGACATCTCAGTGGTGTCGCCTTTTCGTCTGGATGTTGAGCCTCCATTACTCTGCAATGGAGAAGGTTCTTCATGGCCGAAGGACGGTGCTTCTGGAGTTAAGGTGTCCTCGGGAGCGGTGATGGGATCGGGCAATACCGGTGACTCTATATCCACACCAGCAAGTAAATTTCTCAATTCACCCAGAGCGATCTTTTCTGTTTCCGGCAGTGCTGTCATGGCCGACCCGGTGGATCCCTCCGCGATTACCTCCAGCATCTCCGTATCACTAAGTGATCCTCGCTCCTGGGCGCTCATATCTCCCACCATGGCCCAGAAATCCATCGCGAAGTGTCGATCGTCTTTCAGACTATGAACAAGGTCAGTCAGGTTCGTTGCTCCCCCGAAGGGGATTCGATGCATGTCGCAAAGTGATCGAAACCGCTTTACTGCTTGACCGTGCTTTTCCGTGTCTTCCAAAACAAGGGTCGTCCTTTGTCCCATCTTCGATTACACTCCATGACACACTCCCCCATTTGTTTGGATGCAGCGGAAACAGTGGATAACTAGCGGCGAATGATGATGAACAATCTCGCTGATCCTTTGTGAGATAGCCGCCCGGGTAGATCCGTAAGTAGTGTCTCTGTGGAAATTTGCGACCGTGCAAAATACTGCACACCGCTGAACCACGTGATCAGAAGTCGAAATGCAGACCAAGCTGAAGCTGGCGTTCTCGGGAGTTATTCGCTGTGGAAGCTGTATAGGTTCCGAAGGGATGGACGTTGAGTCCCTCCGATGCCACGGTGGCCGCATCCTGAAAGACGAGAGGTGTTACTCCATTCGCAGCAGGTGTACCCACCAAAAACGCTCGCTGCTGCACGCCGGTGTAGCTGACATGATTGGCGAGGTTGAATGCCTCGAGAGTAGCGCGTATACGCATTCGTTCACCGGCCCGAATAACGCGAGCTAATCGCATGTCCAGGCGGTCTGTATCAGGCAGGCGGAGTGTGTTGCGTCCGACGGTCGGGAGGTAGACGGCGCCACCAGAGCCGTTGATGCTGTCGCGTCCCCCGGTAAGCTGCGTGCCGCCGAAGATCTCGTAACTGTAGGGTCGACCACTGGTCTCGTAAAAGATACCGGAGACCGTCCACCCGTTTGCTGCTTGCGACAGCCATCGTTCTTGTGTTCGTAGCCTCGGTTCCCATACCGCGCTGATGACGACTTTATGAGGGAAGTTCAGCCGCGAGAGCCCTTTATCGTACTGCACAGTAAAGGGATCAAACTGAGAGTTCCTCTGAGGAGTTGCGCCCGCGGTCTGTCCCTGATCGATTGCTTTGGACCAGGTCCAGGCCGCGCGGAATTCTAGCCCTTTACGGTTGCGCCTGCGTGCCTCGATCGTCAATGCATGATAGCTTGCGCCGATGTCGGAGGTGACTGCAGTTACAGGACCATAGCGATCGTTGACCCGCGCGGTGTACACAGGAACAACAAACAATTCTCCATCCTGAACTCCCGCGGCGCCGCTGCCTCCCTGAACTTGAAAGGCCCTCTCCTGTGTCGATGGAGCGATGTTCACATCAACTGCTCCGGAGAGTTGGCGGTCGATGTTGAGCAGATAGGTAGCGCTCGCAACGACGCCTGCAGTCACGCTATGCTCCACAGCCAAGCTTCCTTGCTGAACCAGAGGCGTGCGAAATCTTCGGCTAAAGACGGTGGCTGAGGTTGTGGAGACAATGGACGACGGCGGAGTTGCGACGTAAGCACACACATATCCGAAGCCCTGGTTGGCAACCTGAGGGCAGGAAGTAATCGTGTTGGGCGTGATGCTTATGTGGGTCGTAGAGGAAGATTGCGCTGTATTAACCAGAGCGCTCATGATGGTAGCCCCGGGCAGACGGCCATAGTAAAGACCGTAACCAATGCGCACCACACCACCTCGCGAGCCGAAGGGAGACCATGACGCTCCGAGCCTTGGACCGAAGTTATTTCGATCTTCGGGAAAGATGCCTGTCGCACCACGATCGCCAAAGATAGCATCGAGTGCAGGGTTCGGATTCTGCGGAAGCGGCAGAAGCTCGTATTCGTAGCGCAGGCCGGCATGAAGGGAAAGCCCCGGCTTCGGACGCCAGCTGTCTTCAATGAAACCTGCCCACTCCTGCGTGTGGAAGGCTACGCTCTGCTCCCCGAAGCTCTGGGTAAAGGTTCGGAAACAGAAGTTGTGGGGCGTAGCAACGATAGAAGGACAACCTCCGTTGGGATATGCATGCACGTTGAAGGTATAGTCCGTAATCCAATCCACCAGACCTCCGGCGTGGCCATTTGTCGTTCCGCTGTCGTAGTGAAAGGTGCCTACCGTATTGTTGAGGGCACTGATGTCATCGTGGATAAAGCTCGCGTCCACACCTGCCTGCAGCAGATGCCGCCCGAACGCCAACGTAGTCGTGTCAATGACCTGCGCACGAGTCTCGTCCGGGTAGGCTACTCTCCCTACGCCTGCCGGCGTACCGAACGTTAATCCGTCCGGTCCGATTGCGATCTCCGGTGCGTAACCGCCTGGACCAATCGCAGGCTCCTGAGGCAACGGCGTCTGTGCCTGTTCGTACTGAAGATCGCGGCTATAAGCGAACCTGAGCTCGTTGGTGAAACGAGCCGAGGCTGTCCACAACCATCGAGCCCCCGCGTTGTCTACCTTTGCATATCCGCTGCCAAGGCTGGCAACACCGCGATCGACTACAGGAGCACCGCGAAGGCCCGCCGGAGTTGCTGATCGCAGCCGGTTGTATTGAAAGCTTGTGCGATTACGTGAAGTAAACTGCCAGTCTAGCTTGGCGAAGTTGATGGTCTGGTCATCGCGACGATCGACCTCGCCGGTGAGGCTGTTCAAATAGTTCAACGCCGAATTAATTTTTGACGGCGTGACTCCGCGATTTGCCAAAAGAGCATTCTGAATCCCGGTAAGTCGATAAAACTCGGGATCCGCAGGAGATCCGATCGCTGGAAAGCCGCGCCGCTGCTGATCGAACGCATAGAAGAAGAAGAGCTTTTCACGGATGAGCGGTCCTCCTACGGTTCCGCCGAACTGCTGACGAAGATCATGAGGCTTCATGAATCGGCTTGTGACTTCTCCATCCGTGTAGTTCGTCGCGATGGAAAACGGATTAGTCGCACTCCATGCGCTCGATCGCGCTGTGTAGAAACCTGTGCCGTGTAGATCGTTCGTGCCGCTCTTTGAGATCGTGGCTATAGCTCCGCCGGCACCGCGTCCGTAGAGCGCGGAGTAGTTTTGGGTGTTCACTCGGAACTCGCGCACCGCCTCCTGCGAGAAGGTATAAGCCGCTCCAGATCTTCTCCATGAAGCTGCATTGCGACGAGCTCCTCCCTGCTCAACTCCGGTGCGCTCCTCGTTCTCCCGATCGTCCGCGTTGCTCATGCCGCGGGGAATGGACTGAAAGCTCTCATCGTTCGAGACGCCATCGACGGTTGTATTGTTCTGTGTAACAGCAAGCCCGCGAAAGCTTAGAAGATCCGCTCCCTGATCATCAGGATTCGCTGCCGGAGTCAACAGTGCGAAGCTCTGCCATCGTCTTCCCTCTACAGGCAGACGATCCATCTGGTTGGATCCGATCACACGAGTGATGGCTTCGCCTGCGGGTTGTTCAAGATTGAGAGTTGCCTCTTCTGAGCTGTCGTCGACAGTGATGGTTGTCTGTACGTTCGCAATCTTCAAATGGAGATCGAATGCAGTGACACCTCCGATCTGGACCGAAATCCGATTGAAAACTTCGGTCGCGAATCCTGTCGCCTGAACAACGACGTGGTACTCGCCTGCTGGTACATGTGGAAAGACGAAGGTACCCTGCCTGTTGCATATGGCTCTAAAAAGAAGACCGCGACCACTATCTTCAATCCGGATGGTGGCTCCGGCAATAGCTGCTCCCGCAGGATCAACGGTGGAGCCACGAACCATGCCATCAACGGAGGTCTGGGCTTCCAAATGTATAGAGAAAATCAGGACGAGCAGAAGGTTGCGCAGCGCTTTACCGACAAACTCCATGATGCGAGGCCCATGCCCAACGCGATCGAACATGTCTTCTCCGCCAAGGGTCTGTCGGTAGCTGCTTACGACCAGGATGAGAGGACGTGCATGAACCGACGGCTCCTCCCAGCCGTACTACGTTCCCGGAAACCCGGACTCCGCCTTGAGGAGACAACCGCAGATTAGCGAATCTTCGGCGAGTGGGAAAAGTCCCTAAAGGATGTAGATTCAAAAAGAAAAGGCGGCAGTCGAAGCCGCCGCCCATACGTTAAGATTTCTGTTTCTAGAACTGCAGTCGTGCCCCAATCTGAATCTGCCGTGGAGCGAACTGGAAGTTGCTCGAGTTCGTCTGCGAAACTGCGCCGAACTGAGAGACTTGAGGATTGGCGGGAGAGGTGTTGAAGGTCAGCGTGTTACCCGTCGGCCTCGTTACTCCTCCGCTGGTGACCGTAGTAGTCCCCAGAGTGTAGCCCAGCGTATTCACCGCAGTCACATTCTGATGGTTGACCAGGTTGAACGACTCTCCCAGCAGCTCCAGCTTCGCCCGTTCCGTGATGGAAAAGCGCTTGGAGATTCGCAGGTCGAGGACATTCGTCTTAGGTTGTGCAAAGGCATTGCGCGCGATACCCGGAACGCGGAACGTGCCGGCCGATCCGTTGATACCGCCGCCGATCGCGCTGAGGTTAGTGCTGGTTCCGCTGAATCCCGCCGAAAGCGTTCCACTTGTCGTGATGTTGTAAGGCAGACCGCTCTGCAGGGCATAGCTCGGCGAGACCTCCCAATCGTTGGTCAGATACGCCAGCAAACCGCTCTTCTTCCACGGAGAAGTGAGAACGGAGTTGATCACGAAACGGTTGGGCACGTTCGACGCAGCGTTACCGTACTCAGCACGCAGATCTTGGGGATCCAAGAGGTTGTTAGCGACGCTCGCCGTCTGATTGTTGACGCCATAGTCCAGTGCATGCGACCAGGTGTAATTCGCGTTCAGCGAGAAGTGATTGGAGAACCTGTGGTTGATCTGCCCCACAAGAGCCTGGTAGTTAGAGTTCGATCCGCTGAAGACCGACGTCAACGAGCCGTATTTGCAGTTTGGACGCTGGCTTGGGCAAGCACCGCCGACGTTCGCTAGACGGTTATAGAACTTCGAGGTGAGCACCGAGCCGTTCGGAAGAGGGCTCTTGCCGGAGGGATCCACGATCGTGTACCGCACCGTGGTCGGAGGCGCCAGATTGGTGTCGGTGAAATTCGGCAGCCGGCGGCCAAAGGCTCCCAGCCAGGTCACGCTCATTACTGTGTCGTAGCCCAGATCTTGTTCAACCGTCAGATCGGCCTGGTGGACCTCAGGAGCCTTGAAGTTCTTATCAAAGAACACCACGTTCGGTGTACCCGACAAGGTCGGAACAGAACCTGCAGCTGGGGCTATCACCCGCGGAAACGCCGGTGCATTTGTGGATGTGGCAGTATACGAAACCGTGTACTGCCCCGCGGCGAGGCCGGTGTTGATCAGGGAGTTGTAGACCGTACCGTTGAGGATGCGCGCGAAGAACTCGCCATAACCTCCTCGGACGATCGTCTTACCAGTACCGAAGACATCATAAGCAAATCCGACGCGCGGCCCGATATTGGTCTTGTTCGCAGGACGATTGCCCGTCTGAGGTACATCTGGATTCACGAGGTTCGCGAAGGGAGTGGGCAACTGCTCGTACTCCCAGCGAAGGCCGTAGGTGATCTTCAGACGCCTCGTTACAGCCCAGTTGTCCTCAGCAAATATGGCGTAGTCGCTGGTCTGGAACTCCAGACCCGGCGCGCCGAAGCCCTGGATGAAGCTGTTGTATGTCTTTGCTCCAGCAACCGTCGACGGGTTCTGCGCACGATAGAAGTCAGTGAAGTAGTCCGTCAGGTTGTTGTAGCTGTAAACACCAAAGCCTGAAAACAGATTGTTGATCAGGTCGTTGGTGTGCAGGTAGTCCAGGCCAAACTTGATGTTGTGCTTGCCGTGGATATAGTTGGCGGTATCGGCGATCTGCCAGCGACGCTCATCTGGGAGAGCAGCGCGATTTAGGAAGTTAGGTGTACCGAAGGTAAAGAGATTGGTGATGCTGACGCTCGGCGGTGCACCCAGCGGATTGGCGTATCCACCGCCCGATGCCATCAGGTTGGCACTCTCGTAGGGCGTTGGTGTCTGGCCGTACTCGAACTCGAAGTCGCGGCCGTATTGGTAGCGCACCTCATTGCTCAAGTGATCGTTGATTGCCGTCTGAAGTCGCGCAATCAGGAACGAGACACGTACATCATCATTACCGAAGCTGCGGATACCGTTGGTGCTGGTGATGCCGGTCTGAACGCCAGCCGGCGAGGTCCAGCGCAGGCGGTTGAACTCGAACGAAGCATGGTTACGCGAGTTGACTTGCCAGTCGATCTTAGGGAAGAAGATCGTCTGTGTTCCCGTGCGGGGAACCGTGCCGAGCATCGTATTGAGACCACTGACGCCATCGATATAGTTCTGCGCGGCCGCGTTGTAGGTGGGGCGGTTGAGGCGAGTCTGCAAGGTGCAGGCGGCGGCATCGATCGTGCTGGGCGCGGCTCCGCCGGTGCCGTTGCAAACCTTGCCCGCAGGCAGAGTCAGATCCGGCAACGTGTAGAGGTTCAGGGGAGCCGTTGCAATAGCAACAGCAGGAAAGTTGTGGTCGAACCGGTCGCCAGCAAAGAAGAAGAAGATCTTATCCTTCCAGATGGGCCCGCTGATCGCTCCACCATACTGCTTGCGCTTGTCGGTGGGTTTGACCGGGTTGGACACCACCTGACCTGCCGAGTTCACAGAACTTATCCTGGCCTGTGCGCTAGACGCGCCCCAGTTGGCATCGCGATCGTAGAAGTACAGGTCGCCGTGATATTGGTTGCCACCGCTCTTTGTAACGGAGTTGACCACACCACCGGCGGCGCGACCGAACTCGGTCGAGTAGTTGGAGGTGTTGACCTGAAACTCCTGAATGGAGGACTTCGCCGTGGAATAACCTGCTCGCGTACGGCCTCGCTCCTCGGAGAAGTAGGCCTGGTTATCGTCCGCGCCGTCGATAGTGACATTGTTCATCAAGGTGCTCTGACCGCGGAAGCTCAGGAGACCGAATCCACTCGAGTCGATAACCACGCCCGGAGTGAGAGCTGCATAGGCAGACCAGCGATAGTTGCTGACCGGAAGATCCTGCAGGGTGCGCTGAGGAATCACATTAGCAAAGTCCGGAGAAACCGTATTCAGAACCGGAGCTTCGCTCGTTACCTCGACTGTCTCCGATGTATTGCCGACGCTCAGCTTCGGAGAGATATCGGTCAACAATCCGACCTGGACGGTTACGTCTTTCGACTGATACCTCTGAAACCCAGGCGCGGTGATCGTCACCGTGAAGGTCGAAGCAGGCAGATGGACCAGGCGAAAGAAGCCCGAGTTGTCCGACGTAGCCGTCTGCTCTGCATTTGTAGTATTGGACCGGATCGTGATCGTGGCATTCGGCACCGGCAGGCCCGTCGCATCCACTACCGTCCCGCCGATGGCACCATCCGTCGCAGACTGCGCGTGCCCGGAGAGGCAGACTCCGCAGCACAGCGCGGCGAGCAGCGCGTATCGCATCAGATTCATAATCTTCATTTTCGAGGTCTCCTAGAAAACTAACCGCACGCTCCCCTGGGAGGCAGCAGTCTTTACCCGTCTTCAAATTTCGTATCGATAGAAGCAGACTTGCTCATCGTGAACGAACTCACGATGACGCGCCCTTTATCGGAAGGGTACGGCCGGACCATCCGTCGTCCGGGTCATGATGTCAGAACGGCAGGCTCTTTTTTTCTCCCTATATTCTTCGTATCCATATAGAGATCGAGCGCCACTCATGTACAACCAAACAGTCTGTGTATGTCCTTAGTCTAGCCCTGGCACTGTAAACTGAATATGAAAAATGTTCATTGATGAAGCAAAAATCCGAATAAAGGCCGGCGACGGCGGTAACGGCTGCATGGCCTTCCGGAGGGAGAAGTTTGTCCCCAGAGGGGGCCCTTCTGGCGGTGACGGCGGGCATGGCGGCGATATCCTGATGACCTCCTCGCTCAGCCACAACACCCTCGTGCACTTTCGCTTCAACCCCGAGCACAAATCGGGACGCGGCGAGCATGGCATGGGGTCCAATATGTCGGGCAGCGCCGGCGAGCCTCTTGTCCTTCAGGTTCCCCTCGGAACCCTTGTTTATGACGAAGATACCGGCGAACTGGTCCACGACTTCACCCGTCCTAACCAGACCGTCGTTATCGCTCGCGGAGGCCGGGGAGGCCGCGGTAATCAGCACTTTGCGACCAGCACTCACCAGGCTCCGCGTGAGCATGAACTTGGCCGGCCCGGCGATGAACGCCATCTTCGCCTGGAACTGCGCCTGCTGGCCGATGCCGGCCTGGTCGGATACCCCAATGTCGGCAAATCGACGCTGATCTCACGGCTCTCTGCAGCCAGACCCAAAATCGCCAACTACGCTTTCACCACCCTCGAGCCGAATCTGGGGGTGGTAAAAGTGGGTGATTTCCCGCATGAACAGTCCTTCACCATCGCCGACCTTCCCGGACTGATCGAAGGCGCGCATCTTGGCGCGGGACTTGGCGTCCAGTTCCTGAAACACATTGAGCGCACCAGCGTAATCGTTCATC
>Ga0268266_10002794_pt1 | contig 18201 bp, 12 predicted proteins | sample KBSS13metaG_FD_190356 | JGI IMG/M metagenome (GOLD analysis project Ga0268266, IMG submission 190356) | Switchgrass rhizosphere microbial communities from Kellogg Biological Station, Michigan, USA - KBS S1-3 metaG (SPAdes) (version 2) | ecosystem: Host-associated > Plants > Roots > Rhizosphere...
CCTTTCCACCCTCATCGCCAGCGCCCAGACCACGAAAACTTCCGCTCCAGCAACCCGCCCGGCTCTACGACCCTCCCCACCCGCCAAGGCCGAGCTTCCGGTCACCCGAGTCGCCCTCTACAAGAACGGCGTCGGCTTCTTCGAACACTCCGGCCCCGTCACCGGCAACCAGTCCGTCACCATCGACTTCACTACAGCTCAGCTCAACGACGTCCTCCAGTCCCTCACCGCCATCGACCTCAACGGCGGCCGCATCTCCGGGGCCGGCTACAACTCCACCACGCCCCTCGAGCAGCAGCTCAAGGCCCTCCCACTCGCTCTCGACGAGGACCCCACCGCCGCCGACCTCTACGCCGCACTCCGCGGAGCCCACGTCGAAGTCACCGGGGTCCCCGCCGGGCGGTCTTTGACAGGTGGGGTGATCACCGGCTCCAGCTCACCCTTCACCGGCCGCATCCTCAACATGGAGATTCGCACCCTCCCCGGCCCCAAAGACGACTCCCCTACCACCGAGCGCCGCTTCCTGACCGTCATCTCTGACTCCGGCGCCGTCCGCACCCTCGAGCTCACCTCCTCCACCCAGGTCCGACTCCTCGACACCACCCTCCACACCGACCTCTCCCGTTATCTTGAGCTCATCGCCTCCAACCGCAGTCAGGGACTCCGCCACCTCACCCTCCAGGACAACGGAACCGGAACCCGCGACCTCCGCGTCTCCTACATCTCTGAAGTCCCCATCTGGAAATCCACCTACCGCATCCTGCTGACCTCCTCGCCAACCTCCAGCGCACCGCAAACCGCCACCCTCCAGGGCTGGGCCGTCGTCGACAACACCGTAGGCACCGACTGGAACGACGTTCAGCTCTCTCTTATCGCGGGCTCCCCGCAGAGCTTCCTCCAGCCTCTCTCACAGCCCATCTACTCCCGCCGCCCCGACATCCCAATCGCGCAGGACGCCCAGCTCACCCCACAAACCCACCAGAGCAGCATCGAAGCTCCATCACCTGTGGTGGCCGGCGTCGCAGGGATGTCAGGAATGGGCAGCGGTTCAGGAGTCGGCCCCGTCAACGGACGCAACTTCGACGCCAATAGCAGCCCGAAGCGCATCAGAGGTGGAGTCATGGGAGGCATCGACAATGTCAACCAGACCGTCGCCGTTGCAGCCGAACCCATGCTCGTCTACGAGTCCGCCGCAGCCAACTCCGTCATCCCTCAAACCACTACCGCCGCCTTCGACGACTACTTCGAGTACAAACTCACCGACCCTGTCACCATCCGCAAAAACGAGTCAGCACTCGTCCCCATCCTTCAAGCGAAGATCCCCACCGAACGCGTCACCCTCTGGTCGCCATCACAACCACGCCCCTTGCGCGCCCTATGGATCACCAACTCCAGCAATCTCACCCTCGACCGCGGCAGCTTCTCCATCATCGAGAACGGCAACTTCGGCGGCGAGGGTCTCATCGACCCCATCCACCCTAATGAGCGCCGCCTCCTCTCCTACGCGACCGATACCGCCGTCACTGTCGCGACTGACTACTCTCACGACACGCAGCGCGTCCTCTCCTTTTCCGTCGTCAGAGGCGTCCTCCGCCAGCAGACCAGCGAAGTCTCCGAGGTGGAGTACATCGTCCACAACGCCGCCCCCGATGCCCGTACCGTCATCGTCGAACAGCCCATACGCCAGGGCTGGCAACTCGACTCCGACCCCAAACCCGCCGAGACTACCCCCACCGCCTACCGTTTCCGCGTCGCCGCTGCTCCCGGCGAATCCCCACGCCTCCACATCGGCCAGCGTCGCCTCTTCGAGCTCCACTATCGACTCGTCAACACCTCCGACGATCAGCTCACCGTCATCCTTCGCAACGCCAACCCTGCCCTCCGTCAGCAACTTGAACCGGTCTTTGCCGCTAAGCGCGCTGTAGCCTCACTCGATGATCAGATCAAAGCCCATCAGTCCGACATCAATCAGATCGCCGAAGATCAGAAGCGCATCCGAGAAAACCTGACCGCCCTTAAAGGCACCGCCGAAGAGCGAGCCCTCGCGAAACGCTATACCGAAGAACTCAATCAGCAGGAAGACAAACTGGCCATCATCCGCAAAGAGCTCGATTCCCTCCATCAGCAGCGCGAAGCCGCCCAGCAAGACCTCGATAACAAAATCGAATCTCTCAATATCGAACAAACCCCCAGCTAAACGGAATCGCGTCGCTGCATTCTTCTGCACAGCCCGCGAGATCTTCCAGATTCCCTGCATTTGCAAAATCACATTTGGTTACAATTCGCTCATGCCCACCAGACGAAGCTTTCTCCTTGCAGCCTCTGCAGCCGCCGCAGCGCCGTCTCTTTCTCTTCAAGCCCAGCGCCCCTCCGCCACGCCTTCCGATATCAAACTTCCTCCCGCGATCGCTGCATTAACCGACCGCAGAAAAGAAGCCGTTCCCATCACACTCGAAGAACGGGAGCACCGCATCGAACGCGCACGCGAGCTTCTGGCAAAGCACAAGCTCGACGCTCTCGTCATCTGCACCGGAACATCATTGACCTACTTCACAGGACTTCGCTGGGGACAGTCCGAGCGTTTCTTCGCCTGGGTTCTTCCGGCCAAGGCAAACCCCTTCGTCGTCTGCCCTGCCTTTGAAGAAGGCCGCGTGCGCGAACGCATGGAGGCCAAACCACCTACGCTCCCGCAGGCATCCAGCACTCGCGTCTACACCTGGCAGGAGAATGAGAGCCCGTACACTCTTCTCGCCAAAGCTCTCAAAGATGCAGGCATCTCCTCCGGAAAGATCGGAGTCGAGGAACGCACCCAGTTCGCCTTCTTCGATGGCATCGCTCATGCAGGCTCCGGTCTCACCGCTGTTAGCGGAACCCCGATTACCGCTGGCTGCCGCGCGGTCAAGTCTCCTGCAGAACTCACCCTGATGCGCCTTGCGAACGACAACACCCTCAAAGTCTACGAGGCCGCATTCAAATCCCTTGAACCTGGCATGACCAACCGTCACGTCTCCGATCTCATCACCGTCGCCTACAACCGCACCGGCTTCCCCGGCTACGCCTCCTGCCAGGTAGGCGAGTACTCCGCTCTGCCGCATGGTTCACTGCAACCGCAGGTCATTCGTGAAGGCGAGATCATTCTGCTCGACGACGGATGCACCGTCGAAGGCTACCAGTCCGACATCTCCCGCTCCTTCGTTCTCGGCAAGGCGTCCGACAAGCAGAAGAGCGTCTTCGACATCGTCCACAAAGCCCAGTCCGCAGCGCTGGCAGCGGGCAAAGCTGGAGCTCCCTGCCACGCAGTCGACGACGCCGCTCGCAAGATCGTCACCGATGCAGGCTACGGGCCCGGATACAAACACTTCTCTCACCGGCTCGGACACGGCATCGGCATGGACGGCCACGAATGGCCCTACCTGGTCGGCGGCAACGACCTTCCGCTCGAATCAGGCATGACCTTCTCGGACGAACCCGGCATCTACATCGTCGGCGAGTTCGGAATCCGTCTTGAAGACGACTGGGTGGTCACTCCCAACGGCGGCGATATGTTCACCCCGCAAAGCCCTTCACTCGAAGATCCCTTCGGAAAAGCTTAATAGATGTGAGGACAGAGGTGCTCGCGCCAACACCGCGAGCACCGAATTCCCTTAGACTCTGTCAACATCAACGGACTTAACTTACCGATTTCATTCCGAGCAAAGCGCCATTTATCTACCATCCTGAGCGAACCGCCACCAATCATGAAGCACCACTAATATCGCCATCAATGAATCGCCACTAATATTTGTCATCCTGAGCGAAGCGGCGCAGCCGAAGGACCTGCATTTCGAATACTCCCCAAAAATGAAGGAACACATCTACTGCACCTACATCGTCGCAAGCCGCAGTCTGAACCTTTACGTCGGGTTCACTGGCGATCTGCTCCACCGCATTCGCCAGCATAAAGAAGGAGCCTATGAAGGCTACTCCAAACAATACAACTGCAATCGCCTGGTCTGGTATGAACGCTATGGCGATGTCCACCTGGCCATCGCCCGCGAAAAACAGCTCAAAGGCTGGTCCCGGAATAAGAAGATCACCCTTGATTAAGCAACAGAATCCAACATGGATTGATCTCAGCGAAGAATGGGGTAAACCAATCCAGCTAAACCGCACCGATACTTTGTCATCCTGAGCAAAGCAACACGGTCTTTCGTGAGGCACACCCAAAACCACCCGCGTTACCTTGTCATCCTGAGCGAAGCGACCAAAGGAAGCGCCGTCGAAGGACCTGCATTTTCACACAACCACACCACCACTTACCTTGTCATCCTGAGCGAAGCGGCGCAGCCGCACAGTCGAAGGACCTGCATTTCCAACACAAACCAAAACCACCACTACCTTGTCATCCTGAGCGAAGCGACCAAAGGGAGCGCTGTCGAAGGACCTGCATTTAAGACTCTCAACAGAAGACTAAAGTTTGTCGTTTGTGAACAAATCCAAACCAAATCGACCTCTTCGTCACACCCTGAACACCACTCATCACCAAATCCATCCCGATCCCCACAAACTTCATTTACCCTCATACCCTGCGGCTTCAACACCAGGCCCCCGGAGTACCACCTATGCATTCCCGCAACCTTCTCTTCGCGCTCCTCCTCACCCTTCCCATCCACGCTGAGGACACCACCGCCACAAATCCCGGCATCGCGATCTCCAGCATAGAGACCACCATCCGTGCCGGCGACAACTTCTATCTCTACGCCAATGGCGACTGGATCAAGCGCACCGTGCTGCCGCCAGACCGCACCTCTCTCGGAGTCTTCAACGTCCTCGCCGATCGCAGCAACGAACGCGTCGCCGGAATTGTCGAAGATCTGAGCAAAGCGAAACCAGCAGCCGGAACCGACCAGCGACGCATCGCCGATCTGTACCACTCCTACATGGACGAGGCCGCCATCGAGAAGAACGGCTCAGCACAGCTCAAATCGCATCTCGCCGAGATCAACTCCATCCATAGCCAGCGCGATCTTGCCCATGCTCTGGGCCTTACCCTGCGCGCCGATGTCGATGCCCTCAACAACACCAACTTCCACACCATGAACCTTTTCGGTCTTTGGGTCGCACCCAGCTTCAACGACTCAGACCACTACACCGCTTATCTTCTTCAGGGCGGCATCACTCTTCCTGATCGCTCCTACTACCTCACCGACAGCGATCACATGAAAGAGGTTCGCGCAAAGTATCAGGAACACGTGACTGCAATGTTCCGCCTCGGAGGCTTCGATCAGCCCCAGATGCGCGCTGCTCGCGTCATCGCTCTCGAACACGCCATCGCGGAAAAACATCTCTCTCTCGCCGAAAACGAAGACATCCATAAAGCAAACAACACCTGGGCTCCCTCTGACTTCGACTCAAAGGCTCCCGGCCTCGACTGGAAAGAGTTCCTCCGCGCCGCCGGACTGGACCATCAGGCATCCTTCATCGTCTGGCAGCCGACCGCCTTCACTGGCGAAGCGGCTCTCGTCGCCTCCACCCCCATCGATACCTGGAAGGACTACCTCGCCTTCCACCTGATGGAGACCTACGCCAGCGGAATCTCACGCTCCTTCGCCGACGAGCGTTTCGATTTCTCGGGCAAGATCCTGACGGGAGCGACCCAGCAGCGCCCCCGCGAGATTCGCGCCATCCAGATCGTCAACGGCTGGCTGGGCGATGCCGTGGGCCAGATCTACGCGCAGAAATACTTCTCACCTCAAGCGAAACAGCAGGTCGAAGATCTCGTCGCCAACGAGATCGCAGCCTTCCGCCAGCGCCTTGAGAGCATCACATGGATGGCGCCCGCGACCAAGGCAGAGGCGCTTGCCAAGCTCGGCACCCTGCGCGTCTCGGTCGGATATCCCGACAAATGGCGCTCCTACAATGGCCTCGATATCAAATCGGACGATCTCTTTGGCAATCTTTGGCGCTCCAACCTATTCGAATACCGTTACCAACTCTCACGTATCGGCCAGCCCGTGGACCGCAGCGAATGGACCATGGAGCCTCAGACGGTGAACGCCGTCAACCTTCCGCTCCACAATGCCCTCAACTTCCCCGCCGCTATCCTCGAGCCACCCTTCTTCGATCCCAAAGCTCCGGCCGCCGCAAACTATGGCTCCATCGGAAGCATCATCGGCCACGAGATCTCCCACACCTTCGACTCTGAAGGTGCAGCCTTCGACTCCAAAGGCCGCGTCCGCAACTGGTGGACTCCCGAAGACTTTGCCCACTTCAAAGCATCCACGTCGGTGCTCGCTGCCCAGTACGACTCTTACAAGCCCTTCCCCGATCTCTCCGTCAACGGCCATCAGACTCTGGGAGAAAACATCGCCGATGTAGCCGGTCTCGCCGCTGCCTTCGACGCCTATCACGCTTCGCTCAAAGGCGCTTCCGCTCCCGTTGTCGATCACCTCACCGGCGATCAGCAGTTCTTCATCGCCTTCGCTCAGAGTTGGGGAACCAAGATTCGCGATAACGCGCTCCGTCAGCGCGTCCTCACCGATCCCCATGCTCCAGATATGTATCGTGCCACCACCGTCCGTAACAACGACGGCTGGTACGCCGCCTTCGACGTCAAATCGACCGACAAGCTCTACCTCGCCCCCGATGCTCGGGTCCACATCTGGTAGAGAGCTGCCAAAATCTGGTAGAGAGCCGCCAAAGCCCATGTGGTTCACTTCGCTCGGCAAGGATCGTCATCCTGAGCGAAACGACGTTGTCTTCGTGAGGCACACCCAAAACCACCACTTACCTTGTCATCCTGAGCGAAGCGATCCAAGGAGCGCAGCCGAAGGACCTGCATTAAAACTCGCCCCATAGATGGGAAATTGTCCGTCATCGTGAACGAAACTAAAGAAACAGCTGTCTTCGGCAAGCACAACCAAACCAACATTACTTTGTCATCCTGAGCGAAGCGACCAAAGGGAGCGCAGCCGAAGGACCTGCATTAAAACTCGCCCCATAGATGGCAACTGTCCGTCGTTGTGAACGAAACTAAAGAAACGGTTGTCTTCGGCAAGCACAACCAAACCAACATGACTTTGTCATCCTGAGCGAAGCGACTAAGTCTGTGCAAGACAGCGCCGCGCTTACGCCACAACCAATCCTGTCAACCCCGATCTCACCTTGGAATCCACCTAACCCGCCCAAAATCAGGCCACTACACCCACAAAGAAATCTGCCGATTACTTCCGCCTAAAACACTAGAATTAAATCAGCATCCAAAAGCAAAGTCCGGGAATTACCCCGGACTTTCTCTTTATTATCTGAGACTTAGCAATGACCATTTATTTTGAATACTTTACAATCCAAGTCCGAGCCTAACTCTTTTCTTTCTAAGACTTTGCATGAAAACAGGTGGGTGGGTCACTTACCGGGCAGCACCATCACCTCAACCCCGCTCGCCGCACCGGCATTCCGATACACGCTCTCAGTTGCCTTCACAAACTGTTCCGGCTTCGCCAGCGGAATATCGACAAACGTCTGTGGATTGCGATCTACCAGCGGGAACCACGAGCTCTGCACTTGCACCATGATGCGATGCCCCGCGCGGAAGGTATGGTTCACATCTGGCATCTCGCCATTCACCGCCGTGACTTTGCCCGGAGTAAGTGCCGTAGGCTTCTCCCACGAGTCGCGGAACTTCGCCCGCATCGGCTCGCCGCGCACCAGCTGCTGATACCCTCCCATCACCACGGGAGCAGCACTCACAACGCGCTTGTTTCCCGCCTCTGTCCCTGCCGGATTCGCGTAGTCGTATGGATACACATCAATCAGCTTCACCACAAAGTCCGAATCGGTCCCAGTCGAAGCGATCTTCAGCTTCGGCCGCACCGGCCCGGCAATCGTCACATCTTCCGTCAAAGGCTCTGACTCATACACCAGCACATCGGGCCTGGTCGCCGCGAACCGCTGGTCGTCGTCCATGTAACGCTGCGGAATCGTATCCGTCGGATAGCCCACAAACGGAACCGGATGCGCAGGGTCGCTGACATACTCATCGACGCCACTCTTCTCGGTGGGCGGCTCGAAGCTCAAGCCCCCACCAGCACGGAAGTAGAGCGTCTTAGCCGCCGCCTGCTTCGGAGGCCACGCTTCATACGTCTTCCAGACATTCGTTCCCGTCTCGAAGACATAGGCCTTCGGCAGCGGTGCTCCATGCGTGCCCTTCAGGTAGAACTCAAAGAATGGATATTCGATCTTCTCGCGATAGAAGAGCGATGTCTTCGCATTGAACGTCACATCCCCCAATCGATCCCCATCCGTACGCGACCATCCTCCATGCGTCCACGGCCCAACCACCAGCGTGTTTACCGCGCCGGGATTGTATTGGTCGATGGCATGGAAGGTCTTGAACGGCCCGGAGAGGTCTTCGGCATCGAACCATCCGCCTACCACCATCACCGCTGCGTGCACGTTCTTCATATGCCGCGACAGATCCCGTTTCTGCCAGTATTCGTCGTAGGTTGTATGCGCAACCTGGTCGTGGAACAACCAGTTCTCGCCGTTCAGATAATCCTTCCCCTTGTCGAGATTCGAGGTCGGGCCCGCCGCCAGCAGCGTGGCATACGTATTCGGCTCTTCATTCGGATTAGGAGTATGGCCCGATCCATTTCCGCCCGTCGGAATTACCGGATTCTTTTGCGGCTTGAATGTCCGATAGAAGCCATAGTTCGCTCCCAGCATGAAGGCGCCGCCATGATAGCCGTCATCGTTGAAGAACAGGTCTGTCATGGGAGCCTGCGGGCTCGCCGCTTTAATCGCCGGATGCGAATCGATGATGCTCGCCGAGGTATAGAACCCGGGGTAGCTGATCCCCGTAATCCCAACCTTGCCGTTGTTGTTCGGCACGTTCTTCAATAGAAACTCGACCGTGTCGTACATATCGCTCGATTCATCCACCTCCTTCGACTTCTTCTCGTCGAGATGCGGATTCATCTCCTGAAACACGCCCTCGCTGGCGTTGCGACCCCGCGCATCCTCACACACGAAGATGTAGCCGGATTCCATCAACTCCTGACTCGGGCCAACACGCGGTGGAAACTTGTCCACTCCATACGGCCCACAGCTATAGGGAGTCTTCGTCATCAAGAAGGGATATGGTCCAGAATCTTTGAACGCTCCCGGCTTGGGAACGTAGACCGCGGCAAACATCGTCGCGCCGTCGCGCATCGGAATCCGGTACTCGTACTTCGCATAGTGCGTCCGTACAAATTCATCCGCGGCTTCCGGAGCTTGCCCTATTGCGCTCGAGATTCCCGTTAGAAACAAACCTGCAGCAAAACAAAGCCCTGCCTTCATGCGCTCACCTTTTAAGAAGGAGATGAATTTGGATGTATCGCAGTCTATCGCAACAAGCTCATTTAGCAATTGGAATCCCATCCAGATTGCTTAGCCTTCCCACCGGATAAAGACCCACTCGATTCGCCGCATACCACGGAGAGCGCTCGTAAAAGAACTCCAATCGCGCACTCGGGCTGCCGGCAAATCCCGGGTCGCTCGCAACCTTCTTCTCGAACTCTGCCTTCAGCCTCGGATCCTTCGCCATCATCTCGCGCGCCAACTCCTCCAGCACATAAGCCTCGCCGTATTCCTTCTGCTCGAAGATCGGATCGAAGAACCCCCACTGCATCGCCGAATCTGGAGCAGCAGGCTCAAGCCACGCCATCGCAACCCGCGACAAACGCTGATTGAGCCGGATCACCGCAGAACCCGCGGGAAAATCCATCTTCTCGCGCACCAGCACACAGCTTCCGAACTTTCCGGGATTGTGCTGCGCTTCGCCATTGAACGTCGGATGCCGTCCTTCAAAGGGATTATCCTGCCAGTTCATTCCAGCGCACCGGTACGTCTCTACCGTTCCGTTCCATGCGGCAGTCGTGCGCGTCATCTCCACCTGGTGTGCGGCCAGTACACCGATCACACGCGTCCACTGCGCCGGAACAAGATAAGCCGCAGGTGGCGTCGTCTCCACAGTCGCCTTGTATCCCGTCTGCGCAGGCAGAGATACGTTCCACGGCTCATGCGTATATCGAATCCACATCGCGCCCGACACCGCGCTGAGCTCTCGCGTATATCTATACCCTCGAAACAGAAACGGAGTCGTCTCTCCTCCCCACGCCAGCGCCAACGGATACTTCACGTTGCTCAACGGATGCGAGCCCATCGCTTCTGCCTCCTTATCCGCCGCTGCATTCAACGCGATCAACTTGTCTGCATCGCGATTGACCAGCTCCATCAGCCCGGCCAGAAGCTCATAGTTTCCCGTCACCCTCGTCTTGTAGTCCTTCAGCATGTGCAACTCCACCAGCATGCCGGGACGGCCTTCGAGGATCGTGTACCCCGTCGAAAACCGCGGAGGATTGTCGTTGAATCCCAGCCCAGCCGCTGGATCGTTATCGTTCGCCAGAGTGATGTACGTGGGCGACGCCACATGACCGTGCTCATCCACATATCTTTCCAGCGTCGGCGTGGCGACTTCATGCACCCACTTCGCTGTCGTTGCGGGAAGATTCGGCCCGTCGTCAATCGTAAAAGTTACGTCGTACTGGTAATCCGCTCCATCGGTCACATGGTCATCGACAAAAAAGTCCGGAAGCCAGCGATGAAACATCGCCATGAACGCTCGCGTCTCCGGAGCGTCCGCCTTCAGGTAATCGCGGTTCAGATTCAGATTCGTCCCGTTGCCGCGCCATCCCATCTCCTGCGGCCCATCCTGGTTGATGCGGTTATATCGGCTTCGGCGCTCATGCCCATCGGCGTTATACATCGGGATAAAAACAAACACTGCACGTTCAAGCAACGATGCCTTCGATTTGGTAATCACCATGTCGCGCAGCAACGCAAGGCAAGCATCTTTCCCGTCCATCTCACCCGCGTGAATCGAATTTTGGACCAGAACTATTGGCCTCTTCGCTGCGTGAAGCGAAGCCGGATCGAAGACTCCATCGCGCGAAGCGATTACGATATCCAGCTCACGTCCTTCTCCCGTCTTCCCAAAGGCCTCGATCTTCACTTGTCCCGGAGCTGCCTCCTGCACTCGCTTCAGATAAGCGATCGTCTCCGCGTAGTCCGGCGTCGTAGCGTAGCAACTTTTCTCTGCGGGAGTGGCCCACTCACTCTGAACCGCGCACGGTGTTGCTGTAGAAGAATCCATCAGCCTCGGAAGGGCTACAGTCTGCCCGCCAGCCAGATTCGTAACCAGCACGAACATCCCCACTGCAAACAAGCTCCAAGAACTTCGCATTGTTAGTCTCACCGTCTCAACACCTGTCATTCCGACCGAAGCGGCTTAGCCGCGCAGTGGAGGAATCCGCTTCTCTACCACAAATCCTCTCTCATCACGCTAAAGCAAATTTCCTGATGGTGTAAGCCACGGTGGACCCTCTTCCAACCCCACAAAGCAATTTGCCATATATCTTGATGCGCGCAGTTGCCGGAGATGCGCAATCTATCTATCTTGGCTTGTATGGATCAGAACCTCTGGAATGCCGTCGACCGTTATCTTTCGGATAAGCTCATCTCTCCCGACCAACGTATCGAGGATGCACTCGAAGCGAACGCCTGCGCCGGGCTTCCAGCCATCGACGTCGCTCCCAATCAGGGCAAGCTACTTCATCTGCTCGCCCGTATCCAGGGAGCGAGTCGCATTCTCGAGATCGGCACGCTCGGCGGGTACTCCACCATCTGGCTCGCTCGCGCACTTCCGCCCACCGGACAACTCATCACCCTTGAGTTGCAGCCGAAACACGCGGCTGTTGCTCAATCCAACATCCAACGCGCCGGCCTCTCCTCGCTGGTCGACATTCGCGTTGGCCCTGCGCTCGACTCTCTCGCCGCGCTCCACGCAGAAAAGCCCGCACCCTTTGACTTCATCTTTATCGACGCCGATAAGGAGAACAACCCACACTACCTTGACTGGGCGGTCAAACTCTCCCGCCCCGGAACCCTCATCCTCACCGACAACATCGTGCGCGATGGGGCCATCATCGAGAACGACAATAAAGATCCCCGCGTTATCGGAACCCGCACTTTCCTCGAAAAACTAGGCAAAGACCCTCGTTTGGATGCCACGGCCATCCAAACCGTAGGAGTAAAGGGCTACGACGGCTTCGCCGCCGCCATCGTCAAACCTTGATGGAAGACGGCCTCTCCAACTGCTTCAATCGCAGCGGAGAGGCCGTTTTTCCCAATCTGAAGTTCGTTGACTTTCTCTGGTCTTGCAGAATCCCTACGTCAGATCATCCGTATCGAAAGAAGGTCGTTTTCGTCCCAGCGCGGAGATATCGCGGGACTCGCCGACCAAACCCTTCACCACCTCGTCGATCTCGTCATCGACATCCGCCGTGGCGGTCAATCTCACTGGAGCTTCAGAGAGTTTCACGCTCTCCAGCAGAACTGTCGCATGGGCGACAGCAACGTGGTCCTGATTCAGTCCCTCTGGCGTCTTCGCCTTGATGCCAACCTCGCCCGGCTTTACGCCAAGCAGCTCAGCCACACGTTCCCGCATCTCGCCTGCGATCGGAACGATCTTCGGCTGCGCCAGCACCAGCACCGTATCCACATTCACGATCTTGTAGCCGGCCGTCGCGACCTCTTCCAAAGCGGTCTGCAGAAAGATCTGCGAGGCCGCGCCCTTCCACCTCGGGTCGCTCGGCGGAAAAAACGTCCCGATATCGCCCGCCGAGACTGCGCCCAGCAGAGCATCTGTAATCGCATGCAGCAGCACGTCACCATCGGAGTGCCCGGCCAGCCCCGCTGGATGCTCGATCGGCAATCCTCCGATCACCAGCGGCACACCCGGCTTGAACGCATGCGAGTCGAACCCGTAACCGATCCTCATGCTCATCGTGCACCTGCCTGTGCCAGATAAAACTCCGCCAACTCAATATCCCCTGGCTGCGTAATCTTGAAATTCTTCGCCGAACCCGGCACAACAGCTACCTCAATTCCTGCGCGTTCCAGCAAACTCGCCTCATCCGTCCCGGCAAAGCCATCTGCCTGCGCCTCGGCGAAAGCCTGCCGCAGCAATCCCACCCGTGCTCCCTGCGGCGTCTGCGCCAACACCACCCTCTCGCGCGGAATCGTCGCCGTAATAATCGCGCCTTCCGCCGTCCGCTCCACCTGCTTGATCGTGTCAACGGCAGGCAGCCCGACGATCGCCGCGCCGTGTCTCTCGATCGCATCGATCGTCCGTTCAATCGTCGCCGCGTCAATCAAAGGCCGTACTGCATCATGGACCAACACGAGATCCTCATCGGCCGATTCCAGCGCCGACAGCGCGTTTCCCACCGACTCCTGTCTGGAGTCGCCGCCCTCGACCACATGTACACGCGGACCCAGTTCATGCTGCTCAATCTGGGCCTGCACCCGCTCACGCTCAGAGGCCCGCACCGCAACGCAAACCGCGTCCACTCGTGAGACTTCCAGGAACGCCTTCACGGAGCGCACCAGCACCGGAACACCGCCGACACTCAAAAACTGCTTTGGAGCAGCCGCATGGGACCCGGCAGCCATCCGTGTACCGATTCCCGCAGCTGGAAGAATCACAAAAACTCGCATAACCAGCGAAGTATACAAGATAGCGCGACGAAATCTTCACTCCAACTGCCGAAGGTGTCCATTCCTTCGATTAATCCATGTTTACTGGCCTAATCCACGTTTACTGGCCGCACTGCTAACAGCACTAGCCGCCTCGCCGATTCAGGAAAGGTACAGCATCATCTCGTTCGTTGCCTCGAAGCCGCTCCGCTCATAGATAGGGCGTCCCGCATTCGACGCATGGAGAGACACCACCTTAATGCTGTGCCGGCGTGCCTCCTCAACTGCAGTCCTCAGCAGGGCAAAAGCCAGTCCTCGATTACGCACCTGCGGCGCCACATAAAAGTTCGTCAGATAGGCTCGCAGCGCCTGCGGATCACGCCAATGCGGAGGAAAGTCCATCAGCCACATCCCCGCCCCTGCGACGACCTGTTCCCCTTCGCCAACAGCAAGCCATCCGACGTAACGCCCATCCGTCAATCTCTCCCGCACCCAGGGAACAAAGCTGTCCACCATCGCCTGCAGGCCCTCTTCACTTCCATGTCCCATCTCGGCAAACATGCTCCGCCGATGATCCGCAATCACCTCCGCGTCTGCGGCTGTCGCAACTCTCGTCTCAAACATCTCTCAAGTATAGAAACCGACGAGTGATAATGGCTCTGTGTCGCAATTCACTTCTCCATCTGAGCACTACCTGAACCGCCAGCAAGCTCGCCAGCTCCAGGTCGAGCACTTCGAGTCCATTCACATCCGCCTCGGCAATCTTCGCCTCGTCCTGGTTCTCGCCGAGATTGCACTCCTCTGGATCTATCTCCGATCTCACAGCTTTGCTCCAGTCTGGCTCGCAGTTCCCGCCGCGCTCTTCATCGCCGTCGCTGTCTATCACGCGAAGATCCTGCAACGACAGGCCGTCGCTAAACGTGCCGTCGACTTCTATAACCGAGGCATCGCGCGTATCGAAGATCGTTGGCAGGGCCTTGGCCAGCGCGGAAACCGTTTCGATATCTCCGAACACCTCTACGCCGCCGATCTCGACCTCTTCGGACACGGCAGCCTCTTCGAGTTGCTCTCCGTAGCGCGAACCCGCATGGGCGAAGACACACTAGCTGCCTGGCTCCTCGAACCGGCCCCTTTGGACACGATTCATCAACGGCACCAGGCCATCACTGACCTCCGCAATCGTCTCGACCTCCGCGAAGACATGGCCACCTGCAGCGAAGACCTTCAGGCAGCCATCCACGCAGACGATCTCATAAAGTGGGCACAGTCCCCTCTTCAGCTCACAAACTCTCTCGTCCGTTGGCTCGCTCTCTTTCTCTCCATCCTCATGGTTGCGGCAGCCATCTTCTGGGGAGTGACCGGCGAGCGCTCCCCCTTCTTCCTTATCGTCCTGCTCGAAGGAATCGTCGTCGCCCTCCATCGCACCCGGGTCCAGGCTGTTCTCCACCAGGCCGAGCACGCCTTCGCCGACCTCAAGCTGCTCACCTGCCTGCTCTCGCGTATCGAGCAGGAATCCTTCGAATCCCAGAACATGCAGGCATTGCAAAAAGGTCTCTCAACACACGAGATCACAGCCTCTCGCGCCATCGCTCGTCTCGACACCATCGTTCAGTACATTCAGTCTCTCGAAAATCCGCTGATGCGGCTGATCGACATTCCTTTCCTCTACTCTGTCCAGCTTGCCTTCGTGGCGGATTCGTGGCGACGGCGTTTTGGCCCGGCTGTTCCTCGATGGCTCTCTATCGTCGGCGAGATCGAAGCTCTCCTCTCACTCGCGGCCTACAGCTTCGAGCATCCCGCTGATCCGTTTCCTCACTTTCTCTCCGGCCAACCCTGCCTTCAGGCAACAGGTCTCGGACATCCCCTCATCCCGGATGCTCGATGCGTTCGCAACGATCTTGCCATCACCAAAGAGCACAGGATCATCCTCATCAGCGGCTCGAACATGTCCGGCAAAAGCACCCTCATGCGCGCCGCAGGCATCAACATCGTTCTCGCCATGGCCGGAGCGCCCGTTCGCGCCCACTCTCTTCAGCTCACTCCTCTGCGCGTCGGGGCCAGCATCCTCGTCAATGACTCTCTCCAGAAAGGAAGCTCGCGCTTCTACGCCGAGATCACCCGCCTCCGTCACATCCTTGATCTCGCCAGCCAGCAGCCACCGCTTCTCTTCCTTCTCGATGAGCTGCTTCAGGGAACGAACTCACGCGACCGTCTCATAGGAGCCCAAGGCATCGTGAACTCCCTGCTCAAAACCTCTGCCATCGGCCTTATCAGCACCCACGACCTCGCGCTGACGCAACTCTCCAGCGAGCTCATCCACAACATGCACTTTCAGGACGAGATCGCCGAAGGCAAGATGAACTTCGACTTCATCCTCCGCGAAGGCCCCGTAACGCGGAGCAACGGAGTCGCCCTCATGCGCCTCATCGGCCTCGATGTTTAAATCTGTTTGCTTTTGACTCGTCCACCATCTATGGTCGGTGGGATCTCTATCATGCGAGGTCGATCGGCAATGATACGGAAATCTCTCATAACCGGCCTGCTGATATCGACCACCCTCATCCCTCGCGCACAGCCCCGGACATACGCCATTGCTGCAGAACAATCGACACTGCTCGCCGGGGTTGTCACGGACACAACAGGAGCAGTAATTCCTGGGGCAGAGATCACACTGATTGCAGCAGAAAAAAGCATCCCGGCCACAACAGCAGACGACGGACGATTCTCAATCCATGCAGCCTCCGGCGATTATGTTCTAAAAGTCTCTAGCATGGGTTTTAGATCTTATGAACAATCCATTCACTTGGTATCTTCTACACAGGGAGCACTCCACATCGTCCTTCAAGTAAGTTGGGGAAGCGGGGTCAATATTGCCCCGGAAACTGCACCAGTTCCCATTGAGAACGCTTCGCTCTCCTCGACGATTCCGCTCAAGCCTCTTCCTCCTCTCTTGCTTCACAGAAGAACTCCCAAAAGCATTCCGCTGAGACCACCCTTCTAAGGGAATAAAATCTATCTTCAGCCACGAATGCCGCAACCACCATCACTCCCCTTCAGCCGCGAACACATCCGCCCCGGTGACCGTATCTGCGTAGCCGTCTCCGGCGGCGCCGACTCCGTCGCCCTCCTGCTGGCCCTTCATGAAGCCAACACAGCCCAGCGCGACTCCCTTGGCGTAGGCCTCTCTGCCGTCCACGTCCATCACGGTATCCGAGAAGCCTCCGAGTCCGACGCCGACCTCGCCTTCGTGCAGGACCTCTGCATTCAGCTCGACATCACTCTCCACATTCACCGAGCCGACGTTCCCGCCCGCGCCGCTGAAAATCGCGAAACCCTCGAAGAGGCCGCTCGCGAGGTTCGCTACGCCTTCTTCCGCACCCTCATCGCTTCCGGCCACGCCGACTCTATCCTCACCGCCCACACCCTCGACGACCAGGCCGAGACCGTCCTCATGAAACTCCTGCGCGGAGCTTGGACCGAAGGTCTCTCCGGAATCCACCCCGTGGTTACTATCCCATCATCGTCCACTCGCCCCGGTCGCATCCTGCGCCCCCTGCTCTCCACCCGCCGCAGCGAGATCGAATCGTTCCTCCAGTCCCGTAACCAGACCTGGCGAACCGACTCCACCAACGCCGATACCCTCTACACCCGCAACCGCATCCGCCACGAGCTGCTTCCTCAGCTCCGCACCTTCAATCCCTCCATCGACCAGACTCTCGCCAACCTCGCCGAGCTGGCCCGCGAAGAAGAATCCCGCTGGCAAGGCGAACTCGCTCGCGTCCTCCCGCAGCTTCTCCTTCCCGGAAAGCCTGTCCGAGGCGGAGGCCGTGCCGTCGCCACCACTCCCGGAGCCTCCTCGGTCGCAATCGAGCTCGACCGCCTCCGCTCGCTCGACCCAGCCCTCCGCCGACGCGTCCTCCGGGCTGCCGCCCGGCAGCTCGGCTTCCGGCTCAGCTTTGACGACACCACCCGCCTTCTGGCCCTCGCCGGATTCGCCACCCTGCCCACAGTCGCCAGCCGCTCAGGAGCTACCGTCCACTTGGCAAAAGGGCTTCGCGCTCAACGGTCGGTCCGCGAGATTCGTCTGTTCTCCGAATCCGACACAGAACAAAGCTCTTAGCCTTCTCCTACCGCAACAGGGTGCCCCATCTTCGGCTCGTGACAGCAGAGCTGGCGCGAGACTAAGGTGGGAAAATCGAGCGGAGCTCGATCCGCTTTTCCTTCTCGATTCTTCTTATTCTCCGGCGTCCTTTCGACCGAAGCCGTAGACAACTTCATTGTCTATGGCGGAGTGGAGAAACCCACTTCTGCCGAAACTCCATCCCGCTCAACATCACCCCATAGTTGCAACGAAAACCATGTTTCTACGCGTGAATCTTTCTCCTTGAGAGTAGAATCTTAACTATCTGACGGAGATAGGACCGTTACTGAGGTGCCAGACATCATGCTGACCCTACAGAACCTTCCTTTATCACTATCGTCTAACGATGTAGGCTCTACCGTAAGGCTTTGCTAATAGGGTGAGCCGGGTCTGACAAGCCGTCCAGGTACTACGGCGATGCAGACAAGGAAAAACGAGGAACACGCTTTGAACTCGACCGTCAAACAAATTCTGATCTGGGTCTTCATGATCACCTGTTTGGT
>Ga0268266_10002797_pt1 | contig 18195 bp, 20 predicted proteins | sample KBSS13metaG_FD_190356 | JGI IMG/M metagenome (GOLD analysis project Ga0268266, IMG submission 190356) | Switchgrass rhizosphere microbial communities from Kellogg Biological Station, Michigan, USA - KBS S1-3 metaG (SPAdes) (version 2) | ecosystem: Host-associated > Plants > Roots > Rhizosphere...
ACCCCGTCGGCCGTCTCGCCCCAGCGTTTCAAGTCGCCGACGAGATCGGGGATGGCCTTGAAGAGCGGCTCGAAAAGCCGGCGCAACGCATCGGGGCCGTGGGCTGGCGCAGCGATCGGCTGGATCAGCGTGGTGTTCGGATGCATGCGCGGGCCGAAATGCCGGAAGAAGCGCTCCGCGTCGCGCGCGCCGAACTTCCAGCCCGCCTCGAAGAAATCGACGAACTCAGCGGCGGTGGTTGTGGACGAGGTCATTGTGCGGCGACCAGCCCGAGTTGTGCCTGCATCGACACGGCGTCGAGGTAGCTGTCCTTGCTCTTGACAAGTCCGTTTTCCACGCTGATCAAGTCGACCAGGTCGACCTCGAACGTGTAATTGGTGCCGGCAAGGGTTCCGCTCATCTTCCACTCGACGGCCCAGAAGTCCGGTGTGGTCTTCAGCGAGACCTGCTCGAAAGCGAGATCGGGAAACTGCGTGAACAGCTCTGTAAATGCTTGTCGCACAGCCGTTTTGCCGACGGCCGGCTCCTGGCCGATGTGAGCATGGAAGTGGGTGTCCTCGGTGTGAAGGGCCACGATCGCGTCTGGATCGTGGCGGCCCCAGGCCTCGGCGTAGCGGTCGAACAGGTCGTGCATGACGGCTCCTCTCATTTGCGTACGGCAAGTACGTAACTTACGTACCGTCTGTCTGTATGTCAATGTGAGAGAGTGGCGGACGCTCGGCCGCTGCGTCGCGACCGCCCGCTTGGCTGCCGTCGACGGGGCGGTCAGAAGGTCGATCAGTGGCTAGCCTCCGACTCGCCGCTCGGATCGGATGGTCGGCATTAGCCTCGTGTGGTGCTTGATCATTCTCGCCGTGGTCCTGGGCATCGCTTTCATACGATGATCCGACACGCGAAAGTCGGTACACCCCGGAAAGTGGCTGCGTTATAACGCTTTTGAAGTGGCGATGCGCCGACCACATCGAGGGCGACCTCGGTCGCAGCCACGCTGTCAGTAGGGCGCTAGCTGAACGTGGTCTGCGCGCACGCGTCCGGCGAGGTGATGTTCACGCCGGCGTAGACAACCTGGATATGGGCGCAGACGATCACGTCGGCGGTCAGCATCGGCTGGCCTGTGTGCCAATCGGTGGGTTGGATCTGGCCGCTGATGAAGTACTTCTCGGGCGGGCCGCCGCCGAAGTAGATCGTCGTGACCTCGCGGGTGCCGCCTGCTTTGAAGACCCTGGTGTTCTCGGCGACGACCTGGGTCTCGAGGTAGTTGTACTTGTTCATCGAGCGCATCGTGGTCGTCTGCCGTGCCCAGAGGTCTCCTGGGAACCCTTCGACCCCGTCACCGTCGCGACGTTGCGCCTGCGTCGTGAAGTAGCACTGCTTGTCAGGTAGCGGACAGTTCAGCGTGGTGTGCATCTCCAAAGTGGTGCCGTCGGGCAGCGGGATGGAGGAGTCCCCATTGTTGGTCGCGGCCGACGAAACCGCTGGCATCCAGAGCACAAGCGTCGTCATGCCCGCGCAGAACGACCCGACAAGACTGCTCAACCGCTTCGTCACGTTGCTTCCCTCCGGGGCCGGCTCTGCGGCGACATCCAACTTCGGTGCGGCGAATGGTAGCCCGCGTTTATTCGTCGTAGGTGACTTCGACGGAATCCGACCGCGGATGGGCCTGGCAGCCAAGGATCAGACCCTCGTCGAGATCCTGCTGCTCGAGCACGTCGTTGACCTCCATCTCGACCTCGCCGCTCTTCTTCAGCACCGCGCATGCACCGCAGTGGCCTTCGCGGCACGAGAACGGCGCATCGAGACCTTTGTCGAGCAGGACGTCGAGCAGTTTCGCGTTGCGCGGCCACCGCACCTCGTGGCGTTCGCCGTCGAGCATGACGATCGCTGTCGCCGGCCCCTCGTCGCTGTCGTCTTCCTCGATGACGACGGCCGCGAACGGGTCGGATTCCAGCGACTTGAACACCTCGATGTGGATCTTGTCGGCCGGCGCGCCGGAGATATTCAGCGCCTCCTCGGCCGCCGCCATGAACGGCCCTGGCCCGCAGATGTAGGCGTCGCGGCCGATATACGGCGCGGCCAGACCGGCCAGTGCCGCCGCATTCGGCAGCCCCTGCACTGTCTCCAGCCAGTGCACAACGGTCAGACGGTCGGGATACTTCGCCGCCAGCTCGCGCAGCGCGCCACCGAAAATCACCGACTTCTCGTCGCGATTGGCGTAGATCAGCACCACCTTGCCGCTGCCCTCGGCGAGCGCGGACTTGCAGATCGCCATCATCGGGGTGATGCCGCTGCCGGCCGCCAGCAGCAGGAAGTCTTGGTCCAGCGTCTTGGGCACGAACGTGCCCGACGGGGCAAGCACATGGATCTTCATGCCGGCGTGCGCGTGGTCGCACAACCAGTTCGACGCATACCCGTCCACCGTGCGTTTGACGGTGACGGTCATCGGGTCGCCGGTGAACGGCGAGCTGCACAGCGAGTAGCAGCGGGCCACCGAACCCGTCCGGTCGCTGGGCACCCGCAGCGTCAAGAACTGCCCAGGCGAATACCGGAGCCTGTCCGCCGAAATCTCAGCGCCGTCAGGCACGGCCAACACCAGCGACCGCGCATCGTCGGTCTCCTCGACGACATCGGCCACTTGCAGCTCGAGCACGTGGCTACCAAGCGGCTCGTCGGTCACGGGCGGCGCCCTTCCTAGTCAAAGATGCGGTGATAACTAGAACAGGTTACAGAAATGCATGTGTCCAGGTCCAGCCGCCGCAGATACACCCTGCTCGACACAAATCGTAACGTGTTCTAATCTTCTTTCAGGTCCGTTCTCTCGGGAGGCAAAGCAGTGACGTCCATTGAACAGGGTGACGTGCAGTCGGTCCTAGCCGGCATCGACGACCTGTTACCTCTGATCGCCAAGCGAGCCCAGGCGACCGAAGATCTGCGTCGGCTGCCCGACGAAACCGTCGCCGAGCTCGTTGAGGTCGGCTTCTTCAAGCTGCTCCAGCCCGAGCAGTGGGGCGGCCTGCAGTGCGACCCGACGGTGTTCTACGAAGCCGTGCGCCGCATCGCGACGGCGTGCGGTTCCACCGGGTGGGTCAGCTCGATCATCGGTGTGCACAACTGGCACCTCGCGCTGTTCGACCAGCAGGCCCAGGAAGAGGTGTGGGGCGACGATCCGTCGGTGCGCATCTCCTCGTCGTACGCGCCGATGGGTGCGGGCACCGTCGTCGACGGCGGCTACTTGGTCAACGGCTCGTGGAACTGGTCCTCGGGCTGCGATCACGCCACGTGGGCGTTCCTCGGCGGCCCCGTTATCAAGGACGGTCGGCCGGTCGACTTCGGCAGCTTCCTGATCCCGCGCACCGAATACCGCATCGACGACGTCTGGCACGTGGTGGGTCTGCGCGGCACCGGCAGCAACACCGTCGTCGTCAAGGATGTCTTCGTGCCACGGCACCGTTTCCTGTCGTACAAGGCGATGAACGACCGCACTGCGGGCGGCCTGCAGACCAACACCGCGCCGGTTTACAAGATGCCTTGGGGCACAGTGCATCCGACGACCATCTCCGCGCCGATCGTCGGCATGGCGTATGGCGCCTACGACGCCCACGTCGAGCATCAGGGCAAGCGGGTGCGTGCCGCATTCGCCGGCGAGAAGGCCAAGGACGACCCGTTCGCCAAGGTGCGCATCGCCGAGGCGGCCAGCGACATCGACGCCGCGTGGCGTCAGCTGATCGGCAACGTCGGCGACGAGTACGCACTGCTCAAGGCGGACAAGGAAATTCCGTTCGAACTGCGTGCCCGCGCCCGGCGTGATCAGGTGCGCGCCACCGGCCGCGCCATTTCGTCGATCGACCGGCTCTTCGAGGCGTCTGGCGCCACCGCGCTGAACAACGACGCTCCGGTGCAGCGGTTCTGGCGCGATGCGCACGCGGGTCGGGTGCACGCGGCCAACGACCCAGAACGCGCGTACCTGATATTCGGCAACAACGAGTTTGGACTGCCGCCGCAGGACACGATGGTCTGATGACATCGTTCGCCGCCGAAACCGCTCAACAGCAAGAGATCACCTTCGAGTCGACCTCCCGCTACGCGCAGGTCCGCGGCAAGGGCCCGGCTATGCGGCTGCATTACCACGAGGCCGGCGTCGGCAACGACAAGACCGTCGTGCTGCTGCACGGGGGTGGACCTGGTGCCTCGAGCTGGTCCAACTTCGGGCGCAACATCAGCGTGCTGGCACAGCATTTCCACGTGCTCGCCGTCGATCAGCCCGGCTACGGCCACTCCGACAAGCACACCGAGCACGAGCAGTACAACCGCTACAGCGCCACGGCGCTGCTGAATTTGTTCGATCACCTCGGCATCGAAAGCGCTGACCTGATTGGCAATTCACTCGGCGGCGGCACCGCGGTACGGTTCGCGTTGGACAACGGCAGGCGTGCGGGCAGGCTGGTGTTGATGGGTCCCGGCGGATTGTCGGTGAACCTGTTCGCGCCCGACCCGACCGAGGGTGTCAAGCTGCTTGGCAAGTTCTCCTCCGAGCCCACCCGCGAGAACCTCGAGGCGTTCCTGCGAATCATGGTGTACGACCAGAAGCTGATCACACCCGAACTCGTCGACGAACGCTTTGCGATCGCCAGCACACCGGAATCTCTGGCCGCCACGCGCGCGATGGGAAAGTCGTTCGCCGGCCCCGACTTCGAACTCGGCATGATGTGGCGGGAGGTGTACAAGCTGCGCCAGCGGGTACTGCTGATCTGGGGTCGGGAGGACCGAGTGAATCCGCTCGACGGCGCGCTGGTGGCCCTCAAGCAGATCCCGAAGGTCCAGTTGCACGTCTTCGGGCAATGCGGGCACTGGGCGCAGCTGGAGAAGTTCGACGAGTTCAACAAGCTCACGGTTGACTTTCTGGGAGGCGGGTCATGAGCATCCGGTCACTTGGTTACCTGCGGATCGAGTCGACGGACGTCGCAGCGTGGCGCGAGTACGGCCTCAAGGTGCTCGGCATGGTCGAAGGCAAGGGGCAGACCGAGGGTGCGCTCTACTTGCGGATGGATGAGTTTCCGGCGCGGCTGGTGATCGTGCCGGGCGAGAGCGACCGCCTGCTGGAGTCCGGCTGGGAATGCGCCAATGCTGAAGGGCTGCAAGAGATCCGCAACCGCCTCGACGTGGAGGGCACGCCGTACAAGGAGGCCACCGCCGCCGAGCTTGCCGACCGTCGGGTCGACGAACTGATCCGGTTCCAGGACCCATCCGGCAACTGCCTCGAAGTCTTCCACGGCGCGGCGTTGGAACACCGCCGCGTGGTGAGTCCCTACGGACACAAGTTCGTCACCGAGGAGCAAGGCCTGGGGCACGTCGTCCTAACCACGCGGGATGACATGGAGTCGCTGCACTTCTACCGCGACGTGCTGGGCTTCAGGCTGCGCGACTCGATGCGGCTGCCACCGCAGTTGGTCGGCAGGCCCGCAGACGGCCCGCCCGCGTGGCTGAGGTTCTTCGGAGTCAACCCGCGCCACCACAGCCTCGCGTTCATGCCGGGTGAGACACCAAGCGGCATCGTGCATTTGATGGTCGAGGTGGAGAACGCCGACGACGTCGGGCTGTGCCTGGATCGCGCGCTGCGTCGAAAGGTGCCGATGTCGGCGACACTCGGCAGACACGTCAATGACAAGATGCTGTCGTTCTACATGAAGACTCCCGGCGGTTTTGACGTCGAATTCGGTTGCGAAGGGCTCGAAGTCGAGGACACCGACTGGGTGGCCCGCGAAAGCACCGCCGTCAGTCTGTGGGGCCACGACTTCAGCGTCGGCTTCAAAAGCTAGTGACCAAGGAACCGCTCGACCCTCGCACATTCCGAAATGTGCTGGGGCAGTTTTGCACCGGCATCACAGTGATCACCACTATGCACGACGGCGCGCCGGTTGGGTTCGCGTGTCAGTCGTTCGCGGCACTCTCGTTGGATCCGCCGTTGGTGTTGTTCTGCCCGACGAAGGTGTCGCGGTCGTGGCAGGCCATCGAGTCCAGCCGGCATTTCTGCGTCAACGTGTTGCACGAGAAGCAGAAGGACGTGTCGGCGCGGTTCGGCTCCAGGGAGCCGGACAAGTTCGCCGGGCTGGATTGGCGTCCTTCGAAACTCGGGTCGCCGATCATCGACGGGACGCTGGCCCACATCGACTGCACAGTGCACTCCGTGCATGACGGCGGCGATCACTACGTCGTATTCGGTGCGGTGCACTCGTTGTCAGATGTGCCGCACAAGAAGCCGCGGCCGCTGCTGTTCTACCGCGGCGAGTACACCGGAATCGAGCCAGACAAGAACACCCCCGCGCAATGGCGTGATGACCTCGAGGCGTTCCTCACCGCCACTACCGACGACACCTGGTTGTAAGCCGCCCGCTCAATCGATGGGCGGTCGGCAGCAGCGCCGTCGCGGGTCAGAACGTCACATCTTGTTCCGCGTGACCGATCTCCTGGGTCTGCTTGCCGCTGGCGTCGTGGCAAGAGACCACTGCGTGGTAGGTGGCTCCGGTGTTGAGACCATCGAAGGTCAGATTCGTGCTTGCTTTTGGACCAACGGTGAAGTCGCGGTGAGTCTTCGGTATCAGCGGCAGGTTCGTCGCGGAAGCGTCGTAGGTGCACTTGGCATTCAGATCTGACGAGTTGGAAATGGTCGCCGTGATGCTGCCGAGATTCGGAGGACTGAAGGACAGCGCGATGGCGTTGGTTACTGGCGGTGCCTCGGCCGGCTTCGCGGCCGGGCAGGTCAGCGCCTGGGCGGAGTCCCAATTCCCCGGCGCAAACTCGGTGGCACCCGTGGAATCCTTCGCCGACGATCCGGTAACGGTGCCGTGCGCGAAACCATCAGAGCCGATCGCGCCTCGGAAGTGGCTTCCTCCCCCGCTGAGCCAGTCGACGATGAAGTCGACGGCGTTGCCTGCGATGCTGCCGGTGGCAGTCCCACCCGCGCCGCCGATTCCAGTGCTGCTGGAGATTATCTGGCCTGAAAGGTTCGAGCCGCTGGCCTGGAAGAGAGTCACGGTGTACGTCTTGTCGGCGTGTACGGTGAGTTGCAGTTGTGAGCCGTTGACCGTGCACGACTCGGCGTGTGCAGTTGGCAACGCCAGGAACGATGCCACCGCGATCATGGTTGCGGCGACACCCGAAACTTTCTGGATATTCGTGATTGACATGTCCGTCCTTTCAGGGGCGATCTTGAGGTCGAGGAGCTAGGGCACCTGCAGGAAGGGCGTCTGATACACCCAGGCCTCGCCCGGCACGTCCGGATCGACGACCTGGCACCAGTTATCGCGGCAAGGTTTCACAAGCTGAACCTGTCGGCCAGCTATTAGGAAGATTTTGTGCCCATCGGCGTCGCGGTACACGGTGCCGTGACCGTCCGGTTGGTTGTAAACATCGACTTCTTGAAGCACCGTCGCTGTCTTTTGACCAACCGCCGGATCTGTGTCGGGTTTGGGCGCAACGCACTCGACAGGGGCCTCCGAGTGCCAAGCTTCGGTAACGCCAGGGGCCCGGAGGGTGCCGGAAAGGCTGAGGTCATCGCCCACGTCGCCCGAATATTGCCATTTATTCGGACTTTCGGGGCCCTGATCCCAATGGACCAGAAATTCCGCGTGACTTCCGGTGAGGCCGCCAGTGACATCCCCCATCGATCCGTTCCCTCCGTATCCGCCGGTGTTCGCGCGGCCCGACTTGCCATCTGGGGAGAAGCCAATAAAGACGGTTCTGTCGGCTGCGATGAAGTTCGCGAAACCGGGGAGTTTGTAGGCGTCGCACACGGGCGCCAATGGAAACACTGGGCTGGACACGGCGATGGGCGCCGCGACGATCTCAGCCGCGGTTAGCGCCACCGCCGCGACGGCCGACCGGAAGCCGTTTGTTGTAGTCATCTTTACCACTGGGATGCCTTCCCAAAATTCGGGCCTTCGCACGACCCCGACGCCTCCGACGCTATTTCACAAGGCGGGAGAAGTAATCAGGTGTTTCCCTCCCCGTGTAACGGCGAGCGGGCCGATACAGGTTCGAGCGCTGAGAGTGCGCGAAAGCCTGCTGTCTGAAGCAGTCCGCACTGTGATCCGGTGGGACTACGGCTATTTGGATGTCGGATCCTCCTCAACTCCGCGGATGCGTGGCGCATACTCGGCGACTCACTGGGTGCGAAAGTGCACTCCCGCAGCAGGACTGAGTCGCTGTGCCGACATGCCGGCTTGATCGCATGTCTGTGCGACGACCTGCGCCGAATCGGCCGAGAAGACGCCGAAGAGCACGGCGTCGTTGGGGACGGCGAGAAGGCCGAGTAGCCGCACCGGCGTTCCGGATGCGGAGACTTTGGCGGCCGCGTCGTCTAATGTCGCGACGGTCGGTCCAACGGGTGCATCTGCGAGCTCTTGCCGATACCACTCGGCAAGAAAGCATGAGTCGTGCGGTAGCGGCGATCCCATGACTGGACGCTAGGTGTCGGAATCGTCAGGTGAAATCGCGTGTCTCTCCACCATCAGGATGGGTGCACCTCCTCGATATTCGCGAAAGCAGGCACAGTCGTGCATTACTTCACGACAATGGAAGTGTGCCCTTGAAATGAAGGGTCCCGCCCCACGCGTCGACGTGGCCAGTGTTGCATCCGCCCGGAATGCCTTCGGCTTGTATGCCAACCGTGTGGGGTTGTAGGTCCTCCAGCGGGAACTCAGGAGTGGTCTCGCCCGGTTCGAGTAGGTCGGAGCCGAATTCCGCGCCATCGATGAAGACGTGGGCGATGATGTCCGAGCAGTGATTCGTGTTCGCCGTGAACGAAACTGTCGGGGACATGATGGCGCCGACGCTTGCGGTAGGGATCTGCGGACACAGTTGGCTCGTCGCGGGCTGGCATTGCGGCACTTCGATGTAACTATCTTGCACGTAAGGCTTCGCGGATGCCTGCCCGGCGAACGCGAGCGTGGCCGCTCCGGTCGTGGCGATGACGACGCATACTCTGACAACTGGCCGAACAGTGTGGATTCCCTTGATAATCATCGCTATTCCTTTCGAATAAATGGGGAGTCGCTCCAGCTATCGAGTGCATGTCCAATGCTCGTGTGCCGACCATTGATTGGTGACACCCGCATTGTTGACGGTAGTGCCGCCCAACGTTCCCCACTCCGGGTCGATGCTGCCCTTGTAATCGTTGGTCTCGGCGTGGCCCCCTTGTTTGTCGTACCACACGATCGTGAAGCTGAGGTTGGTTCCCTCGCCGCCTGCTCCGATGACCTCTCCGCGGTTGGACTGGACGGTGGCTCCCGGTGCGTAAAGATGCGCGGGACCCATGGCAGTGAGGTCGTGCCACTGGTCGAGGTCGACCCGAATGCCGTTGTCTTGATCGATGACAACGCCGCCGGAGTACGTCCACTTGCATGGTGCCGGCGTGGGATCGGCAACGGGATGGGGAGCGGGTCCAACGGAGTCGGGCGAGTCGATGCGGACGGTGCCGCCCCATGAGTTGAGAACACCGGTATTGCAGCCGCCCTCGATGCCTTTGGCCGTCACGCTGAGGACGTGGTCTCCGCTCCTGTTGAAAAATGTGCTGGACACAGTCTGGTTTGGCGCGACTCGGAGCCAGTCACTCTGCGGGTAGTTGTCAACATTGAAGCGCACCAGGATGTCTGAGCAGTGGTTTGCGTTCGCGGTGAACTGAGCCTGAGTCTGGTCGTTCTGGCCGGCTGTGAATTTCACCTCGGGGCTCTGCGGACACAGCTGACTGGTGGCAGGCTGGCATTGCGCAACTTCGATGTATTGTTCGACGTGCAGCGCGGCCGCTGGCGGGGCAAGCACTACACCTGCTGTGGCGATGCCGACAACCATGGCGAACGCGGCCCCAGAGTAGCGTCGCGCGAATTTCCCGTTGAACATGCCGCTCCTCTCACACGACCACGTCGACCTTGTGCCGAATCCCGTTCTCGACGACGTCACTTCGAGACGAAATCTCCCCAGACGGCGCCCGTTTCGTTCTTGGTGAGGTCGGTGATCTCGCACCAGCCGCCTGTCGCGTCAGCGGCAACAATGGGACAGGGGCCATTGAGCTTGACCTCGTCACGAAACTTCAAGTTGTCGTCAATGAGCGTCGCCCCCGCGTCCGGACCACCGGCCTTGGACCAGAGCTGCACATCGCCGGTCAACGTGTGCCCCGGCGGTGCCGGAGCCTCTACCGGTGCCGGGACCGGTACTGGCGCTGGAGCCGGTACCGGGGGAGGTGCAGGTGCTGTAGCCGCCTTGCACGTCGCGTTGGGAGAAGCGGTCCAGGAATTCGTGACATTCTTCTCATTAAGAGTGGTACCGCTGATGGAACCATCGTCGTCGATGTGGCCGCTGTAGTTGTTCTGCCCGCCGGTGTCGAACCACCGCATGATGAACAAGAATGTGTGCCCATCGCTGTTCAGTGCCCCGTCGGCACTGCCGCTGACCATGCCGCCGTTCGGGGTGGTGTACTGGGCGTGGCCGGCTAGCTTGTTGTCGTTGATAGCCATTTTGACATCGATGTTGTTGTCCTGATGAATAGTCAGGAAGTCCGGCAACTTCCAACTGCACGCTGGCGCGAGGGGTGCGTTCGGGATCGCGCCCGCGGGAACCGCGAACGTAAGGAGACCCGCCGCGCCGATGGCTGCGGCCGCACTGCACACGAGTTTCGGTGTGGTTTTCGACATTACCTCGACCTCCTCGAAGTCCGGTTTGACGCTATCTGTGAACCGCCTAGAAGTAATCAGGTGTTTCCCTGTGCAGATGCTTACGACGGGCACACCTGAGCGCGTATTACAAGCGGGAGATTCGCTGCCGGTAATTGCTTGCCTAGCAGTTGTTTACAGCAGAGTGTCCAGCGAGTTGATTCGTCGGCCGAGCTCAGCGCGGGACCGGATGCCGAGCTTGCGATAGATGTGCATCAGGTTGGTCTCGACTGTCTTCGGGCTGATCGACAGTGCGGCCGCGACTTCCCGGTTGGTCATACCGGACGCCGCGAGAAGCGCCACCCGCTGTTCGGACGCAGTGAGACCGTCAGTCGGCTGCGGACCTACCTTGACACGCGCCAGCTCTTCGCGCGTGCGCTCGGCCCATAAGGGCGTCCCGAGTCTTTCGAACGATAGTAACACGGACCGAAGCGTTTCTGACGCAACGGATTTCATCCGTCGACGGCGTTGAAGCTGGCCAAGCAATAGTTGTGTACGCGCGCGTTCGAATGGCATTGGCAGCCGGTCGTATTCGGCCATTGCCGCTTCCACGGCGACCACGGCCGACTTGAGGTCGCCATGAGCCGCCAACAGCATCGCCCTGCAGCGTGCACCGACGGCCAGCATCCATGGCCTGTCCAACCGACGGCCGTTATTCTCCAGCGCTTCAATCAACGGTTCGGCCTCCGATGATCGGCCGAGGTGAATGAGAGCCTCGATGGCGTCGGGTAAGAACCAGGCGACGTAGATTTCCGTCGCATACGGCGCAGTCGTGATTCTGTCCAACAACGGTTCGAGTTTGGTGATCGCTTCCTGATAGTTGCGCAGCGAAACGTCGAGGAAGCCCATAGACGCCACGGTCCACGCCCTCAGAAGCTGGGAGCCCGACAGCAGCATCGGCCCGATCGCCGCCTCGGCGTCGCGACGGGCGTGGTCTTCACGCCCTGCATAAGCCTCAAGCAATGCCCGCAGCGTCAGAGCCGCCGACCTCGGCAGCGCGCCGTCCAACTGCCGTGTCCGCTCAACCGTCTCCTCGACGATCAGGCTGGCCTGAGGAAAGTCGGCATGCCAGATATGGTTGAGCACGGTATGGAACGCGACGAAGACGAGTTCGCTCTCCTCGCCGCGATCGACGCAGTGCTGCCAGACAGCAGATAACTGATCGTGAGCGACGTCGAACTGCCCCGTAGAGGCCCGAACCAGTGCACTGTGAAAGGCTGGCCGGAACATCACCGTCATCGCGGTATCGCGGTCCTCCAACTCGAGCGCTCGTTGCAGGACTGACTCTTCGACACCGCGCCCGAGCAGGAAGTGCACTACGACCCGCATGCCGAGTGCTTGGCTCAACAGTTGTGGTCGTCCAAGCTGCGTCGCATCTGCAACGGCATCTTCGATGTTCCGCGCCGATGCAGTGTGCTGACCGATGTGGATCTGGATCCACGACAAGGAGACCAAAATCTGCACGCGCAGCACGAGATTGTTGCCGGCATCAGCAAGAGCATGCTCGAGCTGGTCGGCGCCGTCCAACAGACTGCCTTCAAGCTGACTGATCACGGCGAGCAGGTTCAGTGCTTCTGCGCGTAGCGGCGGCGGCGCAGGCTGTCCGACGATTTGTTGGAGTATCGCGCGGGCTCTTGCGGCGTCTCCGGCGTTGAAGTGGTTGGCTGCGCAGAGGATCCGGCGCTCGGGAGTATCGCCGCCGAGTCCGATTGCGAGGTCAAGCAATTCGGCTGCGGCGGCGGGCGCGCCTCGGACACGGGCGATCTCTGCGGCGCTGTCCAGTGATTCCAGCGTCGCAGGGTCACCGTGGGTGGCGGCGAGAGCCAAATGCCTCGCACGCAGTTCGGGTTCGGTCACCACGCAGGCCAAGCGTCGATGCATATCTCGACGGCGCGCTGGAGCCGTGCCGGTATACACGCCGCTGGCCAACAGCGGGTGGGAGAAGCGAACGCGATGTCCGTCGAGCACTAGAATTCCTGCCGCCTCAGCCTCTTCGAGCACACGGCGAAGGCGATCCGGGGGTGCTCCCAGAGCGGTGTCCAACAGTTCGACGGTTGGCTCACCCAAGCATGCAGCCGCGAGCACCAAGTCCTGTGTGTCGGTGTCCAGTACGCCGAGTCGGGCACGCACCAGTTCGGCCAGTGTGGACGGTAATCGCAGGTCGGCATTGGGGCTCGCGTCATCGATCGTGCGCGCCAATTCGATTGCGTAGAAAGGGTTTCCGCCGGAGACTTCATGAATTCGGACCATTGTCGGTCGCGCGAAGGATCGTCCCAGCCGTTGGGAGATGACCTTGTGCAAAGCACCCGGCCTCATTGGCTGAAGTTCGATCCGATGCAAAGCGTCTGGTCTAGGTAGTTGAAGCCACGCGCCGGGATTCCCCGTTTGTGCTGTGCGGACCGCCGCTAGTACGCCGACAGGTCCCGATACGCGACGTGCGGCGAAAGCGATGGCCGACGCGCTCGACGGATCGACCCATTGCAGGTCGTCGATCGCCAGGATCACCTTGTGGTTACCTGCGAGCTGTTCGATGATGGCAAGAAATGCTGCGGCGACCGCTCGCGGGTCAGCAGGAACGTCATCGTCGGAGGCTCGCAGCATCACTCGGTCGATCGCGAGGCGTTGCGACCGTGACAGATTGGTCCACACCACAAAATCGGCGGTGGCAAGCAAGTCGGCCAAGGTGGCATACGCCAATACGGTTTCCGCTTGCGCTGGACGTGCGGACAAAACTTGGAATCCCTGTTCGCGTGCTTGCTCCTGTGCGGCAAGCAAGAAGGTCGTCTTGCCGATACCCGCCTCGCCCTCAACGATTAACCCGCGAGGCTCTTTCGATGCACCGGCTAAGAACTCAGCCACCGCTCGCAATTCAGCCGTACCCGCGACGGCTAGCGCTCCATCGGCCACCGGCTCATGCGCCATCTTTCGCCCTACCTCTACGCGGTGAGCAAACCGCGTATACAGGCTAAGCGGCGATGCGGTGCACCGCACGAGTACGGGACTACTTGCGTTCGAACGGACGACTGCCGGACGGAGCTAGATGCAACCCGCCACACACGGGTCGGTCACGGGAAGCGATTCCGGCGGCGGCGCGTTCGGATCGACCTGCTGACCTTGAGTGACGTCGATGTCATGATCCAGGTTGGGGGCGAGGGGGACGAACCGGCACAAAAAGTTGATCGCCAGCTCGCACGGATTGTCGCCGGGGTCGGCGTGAGCGGGGGCCGCGAAGAGGGCCGCCGCCGCGACAGCGGTGGTGACGGTGACCAGGGCCTTCTTCAGCATCAGTCAGACCCTAGTGCGTGCCTCTCGACAAAGTCCACGATGGCTGCCGCGACTTCGCGATGCACTGTCTCGTTCAGGATGTCGTGATGGGCGCCGGGAAACTCCTGCAGTTGCAGCGGCTCTATCTGTTCGGCATACGCGCGCACCGGGTCGATGGGCGCGATCGGATCGTTGACGCCATGTATGGCAAGGGTCGGTACTGCCAGCTTGGGTAGCTCGGCGCCAAACCGGTTCCAGGCTCTGTCGAGTTCACGCGCCAGCGGCTTGCCGTCGGCGTCGACAAACGCCAGCGGATCATTTTCCAGCGAGTCGAGATAGAACGGATCGCCGGAAAGCCAGCCGGGGTCCAGGTCGAAAGACGTGTCAGCGTCCAGCATTTCGGGGATGGGAACCAGTGGGGCGCCGGAGATCACGCCCGCCCGATAGCGCTCGGGCTGGTCCAACAGCCGGAACAGAGTGACAACCGACCCGAACGAATGACCCTGTGCGATCAGCGGCAGGCCGGGGCTTTCACGTTCGGCCCGTTCGGTCAATGCGTCGGCTAGCGCGGAGCTGTCCTCGATCGAACCGAAGTCGCCGCGGTTGCCGGGGCTCAGCCCGTGGCCGAACTGGTCGACGGCCCAGAGGTCAATGCCTGCGGCGTTGAGCGTGAAACCGTACCGGTGATAGACGCCGGTGTGCTCGCCGAAGCCATGCAGGAAGACGACAGCGGCGCGCGGTTCGACGGCGGCCCAGTGCCGGTAGTAGGCGCGCCCCTTCGGATGGTCGATGAACGGCATGCCACGACTGCAGCAAGTTGCGCGTCGAACCGCAAGCCTTCGGATCACGCTGTCAGCGAAGCGGGCTCGTCAGGGCTACCCCAAAGGCAGTTGCCAGCGCAGACCAGGGAATCGCGCGAAGGATCTGTCGGTGGTGATCCATGTTGCGCCGTTTTCGATCGCGAGTGCGGCGTGGTAGGCATCGGGAATCGTGTTCGCCCTCGCGCCGACCTCGCTGCACAGCGATTCGAAGATCCCCCAGTGTCGTGGCCCCGGCCGCAACGGGACCGCGGCTGGCGCCGACCGAAGCGAATTGCACGCGTCAAGCGCCTGGGTAGTCGTGCTGGGTTCTCGGAAAACTCGGTGGTTCGTGAGGAGCCGCATGACGCTCGAGAGCACGAGTTCGCTTATGCCGATGGGCTCCTCGCCGGTAAGAACGCCGCCGACCCACCTGTGGTATGCCTCGTGGTCGACGCTGTCCTCACGAATCGCGTATATGCAGACGTTTACGTCAAGGAGCAGCATTGTCGCCAACTAGTTCGGCGAGGGCTTCCTTGTCGTTCAGATCAACGCCCGCTTGTAGGCCGCCGCTGCCGTGCGTCGCCAGACGGAATTCGCCGTGACCGCGTTCATCGGCATCGCGCCGGAGCATGGCACGTAACGCATCCTCCACCACCGAGCCCAGGGATCTAGAAGTTCGCGCTGCGAGGATCTTGGCTTCAGCCAGAAGGTGGTCGTCGATGTTGACGGTCGTACGCACTGAAGCATCATAACATCACTACTAGGCATCATGATGCGAGCATTCTGCACAGATATGTCAGGGCTGGCCGTTATTGTCGCGAACATGTTCGAAACGATTGAATTGCCTGGCCCGGAAACCGTCCCTGACCTCGATGATCTCGGATTGCTGGACGCCATGGCGCTCGCCACAGTGGTAGAGACGGCGGCTATTGACGTACGCGTCGCCGCAATACAGGAGATTTACCGGCGTGGCCTGCGCGCCGCCACGGGTTCGGCGCCCAAACCGTCCAGTCCCCGCGCGGCCCTCGGCTCGCCCCGCCGCCGACGACGAAAGGCGCGAAAACGCCGCCGGCGCTAGTTCCGGCCGAGCAGCACGTCGCGCTGTTCGCTCACGCGGTCGCGGATCGCGGCCACGACGGCAGCGACTTCGGGCCTACGTAGCGTTTCGGCGCGGGTGACCAGCCAGTACGTCAACTGGATGGCGACCTCGCGAGGCAGTACGCGAACCAGGTCGTCGTGGCGGTCGGCCATGAAGCACGGCAGCAGGCCGATGCCTGCGTCGGCGCGGGTCGCTTCGACGTGCACGAAAACGTTGGTGGACGTGACTGATTCGCGCATCGCGGGAGCGAAGCTCGTCGCAATGTCGAGGTCATCGACCTGCAGCATCGAGTCGATGAAGTACACCAGCGGATACCGCGCGAGGTCCGCGATGCTCGTCGGCGTGCCGTGCTCCGCGAGGTAGGTTCGTGATCCATAGAGACCCAGGCAATAGTCACCAAGCCGAATCGCCTTGGCGCGGTAGACCTTTGGCTCCCCGACGACGATCTCGACATCTAGTCCGGAGCGCTGTTGGGTGGCCCGCCGGGTTGCGGCAACGATCTCGACCGCGACCTTGGGATGCCTGCGCTGCACCTCGGCTGCGGCCGGGGCGGCGATATACGCGCTGAACCCGTCGGTCGCCGAGATTCGCACCACGCCTTCCAGGGCGCGCACGCCGCCGGTGTCGACGGTCAGTGAACGAACCGCAGACTCGACGGCCTCTGCGGCGGCCAATGCCTCGCGGCCGAGGTCGGTGAGCTCCCAGCCGCCGCCGACGCGCGCGAGCACACGGCCGCCGATCGACTGTTCCAGTGCGGCGATGCGCCGCGAGATGGTCGTGTGGTTGAGACCGAGTTCCTCTGCCGCCGTGTTGTAGCGCCCGGAACGTCCCACCGCCAGCAGCACCAACAAGTCATCGGCGCTCGGCCGGCGAGTGGGCGTGGGTAGAGACAGGTCGGCCATATGTGCATTTTTGCAGATACCTCCTGCAGATTTGACCATTGCACCGACTGTTATCTGCATGAATACTCACCAGAGATCTGTGTCCGCCATCACATCTCAGGCAGGAGTGTGCGATGAGTGTCCGCGACGACACACCGAAGGTAAGCGACCAACCAACCACGATCACGACGGGGCTGAAGCGCGTGGTGGCGGCCTCGATGGCCGGCACCGTCGTCGAGTGGTACGAGTTCTTCCTCTACGGCACCGCCGCCACCCTGGTATTCAGCAAGGTCTTCTTCGCCAAGGGCGACAGCGACCTCGATGCGATTCTCGCGGCGTTCCTCACCTATGCGGTCGGCTTCGCCGCGCGGCCGATCGGCGGCGTGGTCTTCGGCCACTTCGGTGACAAGTACGGCCGCAAGAAACTCCTGCAGTTCAGCCTGTTGCTGGTCGGCGCCGTGACGTTCTTGATGGGCTGCCTGCCCACGTACGGACAGGTTGGCTATTTGGCGCCCGCGCTACTCGTGGTGCTGCGATTCCTCCAGGGCTTCGCTGTGGGCGGCGAATGGGGCGGGGCGGTGCTGCTGGTCGCCGAACACAGCCCGAACAAGAGCCGCGCGTTCTGGGCCAGCTGGCCGCAAGCTGCTGTGCCCGTCGGCAACATGCTGGCCACCGTGGTGCTGCTTGTGCTCACCACGACGCTCACCAATGACGCGTTCCTGTTGTGGGGTTGGCGCGTCGCGTTCTGGCTGTCAGCCGTCGTCGTGCTCATCGGCTACTACATCCGCACCAAGGTCACCGATGCGCCGATCTTCGTCGCCGCCCAGCAGGAGGCCGAACGCGTCAAGGCCGTCTCCTACGGCGTTGTCGAGGTGCTGAAGCGTTACCCCCGTGGCGTTTTCACCGCGATGGGTCTGCGTTTCGCCGAGAACATCATGTACTACCTGGTGGTCACGTTCTCGATCACCTACCTCAAGGTTCAAGTCCACGCCGACACCAGCGATATCCTGTGGTGGCTGCTGGCCGCCCATGCGGTCCATTTCGTGGCGATTCCGTTGGTAGGCAAGCTGTCCGATCGAATCGGCCGTCGCCCGGTGTACTTCGTCGGTGCGCTCGCCGCCGGGACGTGGGGGTTCTTCGCGTTTCCGATGATGAACAGTGCCAATTACCTCGTCATCATGAGTGCGATCATCATCGGGTTGATCATCCACGCGATCATGTATGCGCCACAGCCGGCGATCATGGCCGAGATGTTCCCCACCCGCATGCGGTATTCCGGTGTCTCCCTTGGCTATCAGGTCACGTCGATCGTCGCGGGCTCGCTGGCACCGATCATCGCGGTCAAACTGCTCGAGGTGTACGACTCGTCGGTGCCGATCGCGCTCTATCTGGCCGGTGCTGCAGCCATCACGCTCATTGCGGTCTACTTCACCCGCGAGACCAAGGGCATC
>Ga0268266_10002798_pt1 | contig 18191 bp, 16 predicted proteins | sample KBSS13metaG_FD_190356 | JGI IMG/M metagenome (GOLD analysis project Ga0268266, IMG submission 190356) | Switchgrass rhizosphere microbial communities from Kellogg Biological Station, Michigan, USA - KBS S1-3 metaG (SPAdes) (version 2) | ecosystem: Host-associated > Plants > Roots > Rhizosphere...
CCAGTCCTACGCGCTGTTTCCCAACCTGACGGTTGCCGACAATGTCGGCTACGGGTTGGTCAGCCGGGGGCAGAAGCGGGCGGAGATCGCCCGCCGGGTCAGCGAATTGCTGGCAATGGTCGGCCTGCCCGACGCCGGGCCGAAGTATCCCGCCCAGCTCTCCGGCGGCCAGCAGCAGAGGGTGGCGCTGGCGCGCGCGCTGGCCACCTCGCCCGGCCTGCTGCTGCTCGACGAGCCGTTGTCGGCGCTCGACGCCCGGGTGCGGCTGCGGCTGCGTCACGAGATCAAGGCGCTGCAGCGCCGGCTCGGCGTCACCACCATCATGGTGACGCACGATCAGGAGGAGGCGCTCACCATGGCCGACCGCATCGTGGTGATGAACCAGGGCGCGATCGAGCAGGTCGGCGGGCCGCAGGAAGTCTACCGCACGCCGTCGACGGCGTTCGTGGCCGACTTCGTGGGGGCGATGAACTTCCTCGACGGCAGCTTTGCCGCCCCCGACATCGTCAAGGTCGGCGCGGTCTCCTTCGCGTGCCTGCCGCAGGATGGCCTGGCGGCGGGCAGCAGGGTCCGGCTCTGCATCCGGCCCGAGGACGTGCGCGTGCGCGACCTGCCGGCCGACGTGCCCAACCGCCTGACGGTCGAGGTCGGCGAGCTCGATTTCGTCGGCGCCTTCTGCCGCGCAAGCTTGCGCGCCGGCGAGATCGCGCTGGTCGCCGATTTCTCCAGCAACCTGATGCGCGACCTCGGGGTCGAACGCGGCAGGAAGCTCGACGTGGCACTGCCGCCCGACCGGATCAGGGTGTTCGTCGCGTGAGCCTCGCGACACCGGTCGCGCGGGTGCGCCCGTCGCGCGACGACCTGCTGATGCGCGGCGGTGTCGCGCTGCTCGCGGTCGTGCTGCTGCTGATCGTCGGCCTGCCGCTGTGGTCGCTGCTGGTGAAAGGCTTCGAGGACCGCGACGGCAAGTTCGTCGGGCTGGCCAACTACATCTCCTATTTCTCGACGCCGGCACTGTTCAACTCGGCGCTGAACAGCTTCCAGGTCGCGGCGGTCTGCACCTTGATCGTGGTGCCGATCGCCTTCCTCTACGCCTATGCGCTGACCCGTGCCGTGCTGCCGCTGCGCTGGCTGTTCCAGGGCGTGGCGCTGATCCCGATCTTCGCGCCCTCGCTGCTGCCCGGCCTGGCGCTGATCTACCTGTTCGGCACGCAGGGCTTCTTCAAGTCCTGGCTGGGTGGCGGCCAGATCTACGGCTTCGAGGGCATCGTCATCGCCCAGGTCTTCTACTGCCTGCCGCATGCCATGATGATTTTGGTGACGGCGCTCTCGACCGCCGACGCGCGTCTCTACGAGGCGGCCGACGTGCTGGGCGCCTCGAAGATCCGCGTTTTCTTCACGGTGACCCTGCCCGGCGCCAAGTACGGCGTGATCAGTGCCGCGCTGGTCGTCTTCACCCTGGTGATCACCGACTTCGGCGTCGCCAAGGTGATCGGCGGCAATTTCAACGTGCTGGCGACCGACGTCTACAAGCAGGTGATCGGCCAGCAGAACTTCTCGATGGGCGCGGTGGTCGGCATGGTGCTGCTGGCGCCGGCGGCGCTCGCCTTCGCCGTCGACCGCTTCGTGCAGCGCAAGCAGGTCGCGCTGCTCACCGCCCGTGCCGTGCCGCTGGTGCCGCGGCCGAAGGCGGGGCGGGACATCTTCTACACGCTGTTCTGCACTCTGGTGGCAGCGGGGATCCTGGCGATCCTCGGCATGGCGGTGTGGGGCTCGTTCATCAAGTACTGGCCCTACAACCTCTCGCTCACCTGGGCGAACTACAAGTTCGAGGCGTTCGACGCCAACGGCTGGGATTCCTACACCAACTCGCTGGTCATGGCGGTGGGCGCCGCCGTGATCGGCACGACGCTCACCTTCACCGGCGCCTGGCTCACCGAGAAGACCAAGGGCTTCCATCTCGTGCGCGATCTGGTGCGGCTGCTCGCCTTCCTGCCAATGGCGGTGCCCGGGCTGGTGCTGGGGCTTGGCTACATCTTCTTCTTCAACGCGGCCAGCAACCCGCTCAACTTCCTCTACGCGACCATGGCGATCCTGGTGATCAACACGGTAGCGCATTTCTATACGGTCGGGCACCTGACGGCGACGACGGCGTTGAAGCAGATCGATCCCGAGTTCGAGGCCGTTTCCGCCTCGCTCAAGGTGCCGATCTGGCGGACCTTCGCGCGGGTGACGGCGCCGATCTGCCTGCCCTCGATCCTCGACGTCGCGGTCTACATGTTCGTCAATGCCATGACGACCGTGTCCTCGGTGATCTTCCTCTATGCGCCCGACACCAAGCTCGCCTCGGTGGCGGCGGTGAACATCGAGGAGGCCGGCACGACGGCGGCGGCGACGGCGCTCTGCGTGGTGATCGTGCTGACCTCGGCGGCGGTCAAGGCGCTGCACCTGCTGGCCGACCGCTTCCTGCTCGGCCGGCTGCAGGCCTGGCGGCGGCGCTGATGGCGGGCGTTGGCATTGTCAGCCTCCTATTCTCCCTCCCCCGCTCGCGGGGGAGGTGTCAGCGTCTTACGCTGACGGAGGGGATGTGACGCACCATCTCGCGTCACATCCCCTCCGTCGCGGATTACCGCGCCACCTCCCCCGCGAAGCGGGGGAGGGAAGCTCGATGAGGCGAAGGAATGCAGCCGTCGATTTCACGCCCGGATCGGCTCGGTGCGAGGTTGCCGGGCGCCGATGGTCAGGAGGCAGATGACTCCGAGCGTGGCCACGGCGGCGATCGGCAGCAGGGCCATCGGGAAGCTGCCGGTCTCGTCCTTGATCCATCCGATCGCGTAGTTGAAGAAGAAGCCGGACAGGTTGCCGAGCGCATTGATCTGCGCCAGTCCCGCGGCGGCGACGGTGGGGCCGAGCCATTCCGACGACAAGGCCCAGAACGGACCCTTGCTGGCGTAGGTACCGGCAGCGATCAGGGTCAGCAGCGCGATCATGAGCCACATGTTGCCGATCGCGAGGAAGGTGCCGAGCAGTGCCAGGACCATCCACATCAGCGGCAGCGCATTGTGCCACACGCGCTCGCCGCTCCGGTCGGAACTGCGGCCCCACAGGATCATCCAGACGGCGGCGATGCCGAATGGCACGGCGTTGACCAGGCCGGTCTGGAAGTTGGTCAGGCCGAACGACTTCACGAGCTGCGGCATCCAGAGCGCGAGCGAGGTCGACGCGCCGGCGGCGCCGGCGTAGACCAGCGCCATGATCAGCACGGTCTTGTTGGTCATCACCTTCCACACGGACATCGGCGCGACCCGGGATGCCCGGCGTCGCTCGCCCTCGAGCTTGGCGTTGAGCCAGGTTTTCTGCTCGGCCGTGAGCCAGGCGGCGTCGTTCGGTCTGTCGGACAACGCTACGAAGGCGATGATCCCGAGCACGATGGTCGGCAGGGCCTCGAGGATGAAGATCCACTGCCAGCCGCCCAGCCCCAGCACGCCGTCCATGCCGAGGATCGCGCCCGAGACCGGCGAGCCGATCAGGCCCGCGATCGGGATCGCGACCATGAAGATGCCGACGATCCGCGCGCGGTACTCGGCGGGATACCAGTAGGTGAGATAGAGGATGACGCCGGGGAAGAAGCCGGCTTCCGCAGCGCCCAGCAGGAAGCGCAGCACCAGGAACGAGATCGGCCCGCCGATCAGCGCGAAGGCGCCCGAGATGATGCCCCACGACACCATGATGCGCGCGATCCACTTGCGTGCGCCGAAGCGCTCGAGGGCGAGGTTGCTCGGCACCTCGAGGATGAAGTAGCCGACGAAGAAGATGCCGGCGCCGAGGCCGTAGATCTTCGGATCGATGCCGACCGCCTTGTTCATCTGCAGCGAGGCGAAGCCGACATTCACGCGATCGATATAGCAGAGCAGGTAGGCGAGCAGCAGGAACGGCATCAGGCGCCACGACACGCGGCGCATGGTTTCTGCCTCCAGGATCTTGTCCTGGCTGATGGCTTGGGACATTCGATTCCTCCGGCGTCAATTTTTTGACTTGCCGGTATCGTAACCGAGCCCCTTCCTGTCGCCTATTTTCGCTCAGCGGCCACGCGTATCGCTACTTGCGCCACACGCCGAGGAGGAACGAGCCGCCCTTCCGGCCGCTCTCGCCGGCCTGTGCCTGGACTTCACCGAGCTCTTCGCCGTGCTGCTCCATCCACTGGGCGAGCAGGCGCCTGGCCCCGTATCCCAGAAGCAGGAACGAGCCCAAGTAGAGGATGGCCGTCGCGAGGGCGCGCATAGGCGGGGACATTATCGCTTTTTGCGCTAGGCTGCGAGGAACGAGGAGGAAAGCAACAATGCGCCGACTTCTGGTCTTGCTGTCGATTGCAGTCGCGGTGCTGGCGACCGCTGCATCGGGCGCCGACTACCCAAAGCCGCAGGACGGCGACTGGGTCGCGAAGGACTTCAAGTTCCACACCGGCGAGGTGATGCCGGAGCTGAAGCTTCATTATCGGACGATCGGCGATCCGAAGGATCCGGCGGTGCTGATGCTGCACGGCTCCTCAGGGTCCGGCGCGTCGCTGCTCACGCCGGGTTTCGCGGGCGAGCTGTTCGGCGCGGGCCAGCCACTCGATGCCAGCAAGTACTACATCATCCTCCCGGATGGGCTCGGCCACGGCAAATCGGCCAAGCCGTCAGACGGGCTCAAGGCGAAGTTCCCAGCCTACGACTATGTTGACATGGTCAATGCGCATCATCGGCTGCTGACCGAGGGCATGGGCGTCAGGCATCTGCGCCTGGTGATGGGCAACTCGATGGGTGGCATGCATGCCTGGCTGTGGGGCGGAATGTACCCCGAGTTCATGGACGCGCTGGTGCCGATGGCCTCGCAGCCGACGCCGATGTCGGCGCGCAACTGGATGATGCGCCGGATGATCATCGACTCGGTGAAGAACGATCCCGACTGGAACGGCGGCAACTATACGACCCAGCCAAAAAGTGTGAAGGCGGCGGCGGTGTTCTACGGCATCGGTACCAGCGGCGGCACGCTGGCCTACGCCAAGCTTGCGCCGACCCGAGAGGCGGCCGACAGGCTGCTCGACGCGCGGCTGGCCGCACCGTTCACCGCCGACGCCAACGACTTCCTGTACCAGTGGGCGGCCTCCGGCGACTACGATCCGACGCCGCTCCTGCCCAACATCACGGCGAAGCTGCTGCTGATCAACGCCGCCGACGACGAGCGCAACCCGCCCGAGACCGGCCTCACGGAGAGGGCGATGACGCAGGTGAAGAACGGCAGCCTCTACCTGATCCCCGCCAGCGAGGACACGCGCGGCCACGGCACGACGGGCAATGCGAAGTTCTACACGAGGCAGCTGGCGGAGTTCCTGCAGAGCCTGCCCGTGGTCCGTTAGCTGTCGGATTCCTCCCTGCGCGCAGCGCGGGGAGGTGGCGCGGTAATCCGCGACGGAGGGGTCATGAGCAACGCGACTGGTGCTCATGACCCCTCCGTCAGCGTAAGACGCTGACACCTCCCCGGCTTCGCTAGGGAGGAAGTGATGAACGCTCATCGGAGAATATGAAGATGGTAAAGGAGAACCCGTCGCGGATCGAGGCGATGCCGCTCTACACCAACCTCGATCGCATCGCCCGCGGGTTGGCGGCGCAAGGCATCGGCCCGAACGATCCGGTCCGTCCCGACCAGCTTTTCGCGCTCGACCAGTGGCACTATCACGGCACCGAGGCGATCGCCGCCGCGGCGCGCGCGCTCGGCCTTGGGCCGCATAGCCGTGCGCTCGATGTCGGCGCGGGCGTTGGCGGTCCGGCGCGCTACCTCGCCCACACCACTGGCTGCCGTGTCACCGCGCTCGAGCTGCAGCCCGAGCTGCACGCGATCGGCATGGACCTGACGCGACGGACGGGCCTTGCAGACCGCGTGACGCACCTGTGCGGTGACGCGCTCGTCGAGCCGCTGCCCGACGCAGGCTTCGACGCCGCCGTGAGCTTTCTCGCGATCGTGCACATTCGCGAACGCGCGCGACTGTTTCAACGGCTCGCCAGGGCGCTGCGCTCGGGCGGCGGCTGTTATGTCGAAGACCTCTGCATGCTCAAGCCGTTCACGCCACGCGACTGGGAGGACGCCCGCCGGGTCGTCTATGCCAATTCACTCAGCTCCCAGGCGGAGTACGCGCAAGATCTCAAGGCCGCAGGCTTCTCGGATGTCGCGGTCACCGACCTCACGCCGGATTGGGCACCGTTCGCTGCCCAACGGCTCGCGGCATGGCGTCACAACCATGCCGCCTACGCCAGCGTGCATGGCGAGGGCGCCTACCGGGCGCAGGAACTCTTCTACACCGTGATCGTCCGCCTGTATGTCAGCGGCAGCCTAGGCGGCGTGCGGCTCGTGGCGCGCAAGTAGAGGGTCCTATCGCAGCGATCGCGGCAACCAGAGCACGATGTCGGGAAGGAGGATGACGATGGCCAGGCAGATCACCTGGATGATCATGAAGTCGCCCATTCCCCGGTAGATCAATCCCAGACTCCACTGCGGGACGACGTTGCGCAGGTAGTACGCCGACATCGCCACAGGGGGAGAGAGGAAGGCCGTCTGCAGGTTCACCGCGATTAGCGCACCGAACCAGATTAGCAGCTCGAGCTTGTTCATCCCGCCGAGCTGGAGGGTTTCGACAACCGGCAGGACGATCGGAAGGAAAACCAGCACGATCGCCGGCCATTCGAACGGCCAGCCGAGCAGGAACACGGCGATCATGATGACGATCAGCTTGCCCATGTCGGGCAGCGGGATCGCCGCTAGGGCCTGGGTGATGACCTGCGCCGTGCCGAGCTTGGTGAAGACCGCGCCGAACACGTTGGACGCGACGGCGAGCAGGATCACCACGCCCGCCGTCATCATGGTCATGACGGCAGCGTTCTTCAGGACAGTGAACGACAGCTTGCGATAGCACAGCGCCAGCAACGTCGCGCCGCTGGCGCCGCAGGCCGCCGCCTCGGTGGGCGTCGCCATGCCGGCCAGGATCGTGCCCAGGGTGAAGCCGATCAACAGCGCCAGCGGCAGGACCCCGACGATGACCTCCTTGATCACGATCCACGGATCGGCGATGCGGTCCTCCTTAGGCACCGGCGGTCCGAGGCTGGGATTGATGAAGCTGCGGCCGAGCGTATAGACGATATACATGCCCGCCAGCAGGAAGCCGGGACCGAAGGCGGCGGAGTACAGCAGGTTCACCGGCACGCCCATGGTCGGTCCCATCACCACTAGCATGACCGACGGCGGAATGAGGATGCCCAGGGTCCCGCCGGCGGCGATCGCGCCGGAGGACAGCCGCGCATCGTAGCCGGCCTTGATCATCATCGGTGCCGCCATGATGCCCAGCACGGTCACCGCCGCGCCGACGATGCCCGTCGCCATGGCGAAGATCGTGGCGGTCAGGATCACCGCCAGGTACAGCGAGCCGCGCACCGGGGCCAGCAGGTTGCGCAGGGCGGCGAACAGCCGCTCCATCAACCCGGCCTGCTCGGTCATGAAGCCCATGAAGATGAACAGCGGAACCGCGGGAAACACCTCGTCCTTCATCGTCCCCCAGATCTGGAGGTAGGCGAGGTTGAAGGTCAGGTCGGCGCCCAGCCCAATGCTGCCGAACACGAGGCCGAGGAACAGCAGGGTGAAGGAGATGGGGAAGCCCACGAAGATGACCGTGATCATGCCGACCAGCATGATCAGGCCGAGAATCTGGTCACCGGTCATAGGTCGAGCTTCTCCTGATGGACCAGGAACTGGCCGGTTCGTGCTGCCCACAGGCTCTTCATCAATTCGGCGATGCCCTGGATGAACAGCAGCAGGCAGGCCAGCGGAATCACGCCGCGCAAGGGCCAGAGAACCGGTTGCCAGGAGGTGGTGTTCGAGCGCTCGTTGATCGACATCGAATAGAAGAAGTCGTCGATGCTGATCCAAAACAGCACGATCATGGTCGGCATGAAGAACAGGATGTAGCCGGCAGCATCGATCAGGCCCTTCGTGCGGTCGGAGAAGTTCTCCCACAGCATGTCCGTGCGCACATGCGCGCCTTTAGAGAGGGCATAGGCCGCGCCCAACATGAACATCGCGCCGTACGACTGGGTGGTGGTGTCGAGCGCCCATTCGGTCGGCTCGCCGAGCCCGTAGCGCGAGACGACCTCCCAGGTATTGGCGCCGATCAGCGGCAGGTTGAGCAGGCAGAAGACGTACGCGGTGTACTCGGTGAACTTGTCTATCCCCCGTATCGTCGCGAGATAGGCCGGTGTCGGCGTCGCCATGGGCTCCCCTCCCAGTTCAGGCAGATTTCGCGCGGCAAGAGAAAGCCCGCTGCGCAGGTGCGAAGCGGGCCTTGGCCTTGGTTCCTACTTCTTGTCCGGCCAGTAGTGGTCGGCCGCGATCGCGTAGGGCGGGAAATAGACCTTCTTCATCGGCACGGTGACCGACGCCCACTTCCTCTGCGATTCGTAGATTTCCTTGAACACCGGGTTCTTCTCGGATTCGCGCGCTGCGACGCGGTCCCAGGCGGCGAGGAATTCCTTGAGGATGTCGGGCGGAGTGTGCATGACGTTGACGCCGTGCTTGGTCTTGAACTCGTCGACCGCCTCGGCATTCTGGCGCTGCCACTTTGCCCAGTGCCAGAACAGGGTTTCCCAGGCGACGGTCTTGATCAGTTCCTGATCGGCCGGGGCGAAGCCGTTCCAGACGTCGAGGTTGACCATCAGCTCGCCGATCGACACAGGTTCGTGCAGCGACGGCGCGTAGTGCCACTTCCAGATCGTGTGGAAGCCGAACTTCAGGTCGTCGATGCCGCCGACCCACTCGGCGCAGTCGATCACGCCGCGCTCGGCGGCCGGCATGATCTCGCCGCCCGGCATGTTGACGGTGCGCATGCCCATCTCGTTGAAGACCTCCTGGGCGATGCCGGTCTCGCGGCAGCGCATGCCCTTGAAGTCGACCACGTTGTCGATCTTCTTCTTGAACCAGCCGAGCGCCTGCGGGCTCTGCGTGTGCATCGGGATCGAGATGACGTTCATCTTCAGCGTTTCGCGATAGAACTTCTGCATCATCTCGAAGCCGCCGCCGTGCCACATCCAGCTCATGAAATCGATGTGGTCCATGCCCCACGGACCGGCCGGCCCGCCGGTGAACAGGATCGCCGCCTTGTTGCGGCCGACCCAGTAGCCGGGCCAGGTGTGGGCGCCGTCGATGACCTTCTTGTGGGTGGCGTCGAGCACCTCGAACGGCGGCACGATCTGGCCGCCCGGCAGGGCTTCCATCTTGATGCGGCCGCCGGTGACGACTTCCAGTCGCTTGCCGAAGGCCTGCATCTGGTCGAAGGCCGCACCGGAAGCCGGCCAACTGGTCTGGATCTTGAGCGTCTTTTGCGCCTGCGCCGCCGCCGGTTGCGATTGGGCGTGTGCTGGCCAAGACATCATCGCCGACACAGCCAGTGCCGCGAGTTTCAACAGAAACCGGTTCATCGTTCTTCCTCCCTGTTCGAGCGCTTTCCTCCATTTTTGTAAGCAAGCCCCGAGTTTTGTGTTCGGGGAGACCACGCATATGCTGGACGCCACAGGGCCAACCGACGAAGCACGTCGCTGACCGGGACTCAACCAACCCGCTGCGGCCTTCTACCCCGGATCGCGGGCCACGGAAAGCCACATTGCACCGCGACTGCGATCGCGATGGCCGACGCACCCGACGACCTGAACCAGGCTTGGCGGATGACCGCTTTTGCTGGCCGATCGGCGTCGGGTAAGACGTCTCGACTGGTCCGAAAATCTTCAGGGGGGTCGAGCTTGGTTGAAATCGTCATTGTCGGCGGCGGGGCGATGGGGTCGTCCATTGCGTGGCATCTTGCCGGCGACACCAACTTCGATGGGAGAGTCACCGTCATCGAGCGCGATCCGGCCTACACGCGTGCTTCGTCCGCGTTGTCTGCCAGCTCGATCCGGCAGCAGTTCTCGACGCCGCTGAACATCCTTCTGTCGCGCTACGGCATCGGCTTCCTGCGTCGGGCAAGAGAGTTGCTCGATGTCGACCTCGGGCTCAAGGAGCCGGGTTATCTGTTCCTTGCCAGTCCGGCAGGCGAAGCGGTGCTGCGGGCCAACAACGCGATCCAGAAGGGCGAGGGCTGTGCGGTCGAGTTGCTCGAGCCGAAGGGGCTGGCGCAGAAGTTCCCGGCGATCTCGACGGACGGCGTTGCGCTAGCCTCGCACGGCACGGCGAACGAAGGCTGGTTCGACGGGCCGGCGCTGATGCAGGCGTTCCGGCGCAAGGCGCGGGAGCGCGGAGTCGAATACATCGAGGACGAGGTCGTCGGGTTGGCGCCGCACGAGGTCACTCTGCGCTCCGGCCGGGTGCTTTCCGCGCGCACCATCGTCATCGCGGCCGGCCCGTGGTCGGGCGAGGTCGCCGCGATGGCGGGCATCGCGCTGCCGGTCGAGCCGCGCCGGCGCTCGGTCTTCGTCTTCGATTGCCGCGAGACGCTGCCCCTTCTACCGCTCACCATCGATCCGTCGGGCGTGTGGTTTCGGCCCGAAGGCCGCTTCTGGCTCGCCGGGACGACACCGGCGCCGGGCAACGACCCGCCAGGCGCGCCGCTCGAGATCCAGCACCAGGAATGGGACGACATGGTCTGGCCGGCGCTGGCTCATCGCGTGCCGGCCTTCGAGGCGGCGAAGGTCGTCAATTCCTGGGCCGGCTACTATGAGTACAACACCTTCGACCAGAACGGCATCGTCGGCCGCCATCCGGAGATCGACAGCATCGTCTTCGCCACCGGCTTCTCGGGCCACGGCATCCAGCAGTCGCCGGCGGTTGGCCGAGCCGTCGCCGAGCTGATCGTGCACGGCAGCTATCGGACATTAGATTTGTCGCCGTTCGGCTATGAAAGGATATCCGCCGGCCGGCCGGTGCGGGAGATCAACGTGGTGTGATAGGCTCGGTCGTCCAAAGGAGTGTTCCGTGCCCGATTCGCCGCTCGTAAATTCGGACCTGCAATCCGCCCTCGCCGAGGTGCGGCAGGCCTATGTCGATCGCAATCCCAGGAGCTTCGCCCGCCAGCAGGAGGCGATGGAGGCGATGCCCGGCGGCAATACCCGGACGACGCTTCACAACGCGCCGTTCCCGCTCACCGTCGTCAAGGGCGCAGGCTGCCGGCTGTGGGACGCGGACGGCCACGATTACATCGACGTGCTGGGCGAATATACCGCCGGTATCTACGGCCACTCCCATCCGGTGATCCGCGCCGCGATCGACAAGGCGCTCGACCATGGCTGGAACTTCGCCGGCCGCAACGAGAACGAGGGCAAGCTCGCGAAACTGATCGTCGATCGCATGCCGTCGATCGACCTGGTGCGCTTCACCAACTCGGGCACCGAGGGCAACGTGATGGCGCTGGCCGGCGCCCGCGTCTTCGCCCAGCGCAAGGGCCGCAAGGGCGCGACCAAGGTCATGGTGTTCCACGGCGGCTATCATGGCGGCGTGCTGTATTTCGTGTCGGGCGGCTCGCCGGTGAACATGCCGTACGAGTATGTGGTGGCGCCCTACAACGACGTCGAGGGCACGCGGGAGCTACTGCGCAAGCATGCCCCGGAGATCTTTGCCGTGCTGGTCGAGCCGATGCAGGGCAGCCACGGCTGCCTGCCGGGCGATCCCGAGTTCCTCCACATGCTGCGCAAGGAAACCTGGAGCCACGAGATCACCCTGATCTTCGACGAGGTGATGACCTCGCGCCTGTCGCCAGGCGGGCTGCAAGCCAAGCTCGGGGTCATTCCCGACATGACGACGCTCGGCAAATATATCGGCGGCGGCATGTCGTTCGGCGCCTTCGGCGGCAAGCGCGAGATCATGGAGCTGTTCGATCCGACCAAGCCCGACCATCTGCCGCACGCCGGCACCTTCAACAACAACGTGCTCACCATGGCGGCAGGCGTCGCGGGCTACGGCGAGGTGTATACGCCCGAGGCGGCGGTCGTGCTGAATGCCCGTGGCGAGAAGATCCGCGAGCGGCTCAATGTGATCTGCGAGAAAGCCGGCGTCGCCTTCCGGTTTTCCGGCATCGGCTCGATGATGACGGCGCACGCCACGACCCGGCCGATCCGCACGGCGGCCGACATCGCCTCGTCGAACCAGGATGCCAAGGAATTGTTCTATTTCGACATGGTGGCTGCAGGCATCTGGATCGCCCGCCGCGGCTTCGTGGCGCTCAACATCATGATCGGTGATGCCGAAGCCGACCGGTTCGTGGCGGCGGTCGAGGAGTTCGTGGCGGCGCGGAAGGCACTGCTGCGACCGCAATGAATCCGGGGAGCGCGCCACTCCAGTGGCGCAATCATGCACCAGCTCATGAGCGCCACTGGAGTGGCGCGCTCCAATGAGGATTGTGCGATGAACGACACCTCCCGGAACTTCCCCCAGCCCGTCGCCGGAACCGTCGTGCCACGCTTCGGCGACATCGCGACCTTCATGCGCCTGCCGCTGCAGCGCAATCCGGCCGACGTGGAGATCGGCATGGTCGGCGTGCCGTGGGACGGCGGCACGACCAACCGGCCGGGCGCGCGCCACGGGCCGCGCCAGATGCGCGACCTCTCGACCATGATGCGGCGCATCCATCACGTCACGCGCATCGCGCCCTACGAGCTGGCCAAATGCGGCGACCTCGGCGATGCGCCGGTGAACCCGGCCAGCCTCGATGATTCGCTGGCGCGCATCGAGCATTTCTACGCCAAGATCCACGCCGCCGGCGCCGTTCCGCTGTCGGCCGGGGGCGACCATCTGATCACCCTGCCGATCATGCGCGGCATCGCCAAAGGCCAGGCGCCGCTCGGCATGGTCCATTTCGACGCCCACAGCGACACCTGGGATACGTATTTCGGCGGTTACAAATACACCCACGGCACGCCCTTCCGGCGCGCGGTGGAAGAGGGGCTGCTCGATCCCAAGCGGGTGGTGCAGATCGGCATCCGCGGCTCGCTCTACAAGAGCGACGACAACGACTGGGCCGTCGAGCAGGGCATGCGGGTGATCTATATCGAGGAGTATTTCGACCTCGGCGTCGAGAAGGTGATCGCCGAGGCGCGCCGCGTGGTGGGCGATGGCCCGACCTACGTCAGCTTCGACGTCGACGGCCTCGATCCCGCCTATGCGCCGGGCACCGGCACGCCCGAGATCGGCGGCTATACCCCGCACGAGGCGCAACGCATGCTGCGTGGCCTGCGCGGGCTGAACCTGGTCGGCGGCGACGTGGTCGAGGTCTCGCCGCCGTTCGACATGAGCGGCAACACCGCGCTCGTCGGCGTCACCATGATGTGGGAGATCCTCTGCCTGCTCGCGGAGGCCGTAGCGAAACGCAAGGGCAGGATCTGAGCTCGGTCCAATGAGCCGTCAGCGGTAGCTCACGACCTCGTACTCGATGCCGTCGGGATCGAGGAAATAGAACCGGCGGCCCGGGTCGTAGCTGTCGTGCCCGAACGGGCGCAGGCCCGCGGCGACGACCTTGGCCTCGATCGCCGCGAGATCGTCGACCTCGACGCCGATGTGGTTGAGCGGCTGGCCTTTGGCGAAGTCGTCGGCGGTGTAAGCCACCCCGTGCCCCGGTGTAGAGCGCGATGTAGTGGTCGTCCGATCCGACATGGATGGTGTGGCCGCCGTTGCGCGCCGGGCCTTGCCAGCGGACGTGCCAGCCGAACAGCGATTCCATGAGTCGGGCGGCACGATCGGGATCGCTGACGGTGACGTTGACATGTTCGATCCGGGGTCCAGGCATCGGAGAGCTCCTTACACCGGGCACGATTGCCCTTGCGCGTCGCAGGCTAGAACCTCAACTTCACTTGAGGTCAAGAGTGTGAGGAAGGGCGATGCCGCTCCAGGGGCTGCTGTCGATCGGCGAGCTTTCCCGGCGCACCGGAATGTCGGTTTCCGCCATCCGCTTCTACGAGGCGCAGGGCCTGGTGAAGGCGATCCGCACCGCCGGAAACCAGCGCCGCTTCGCGCGCGCCGACATACGGCGGCTGTCCTTCGCCCTGATCGCGCAGAAGCTCGGCCTGTCGCTTGCCGAGATCGCCACCGAGCTCGGCACCCTGCCACTGCGGCGAGCACCGACGCGTCAGGACTGGCAGGCGATCAGCCATCGCATCCGCGGCGCCCTGCAGCAGCGCATCGCGATGCTCGAACGGACCCGCGATCTGCTCGACGGCTGCATAGGCTGCGGCTGCCTGTCGCTCGACCGCTGCCGGCTCTACAACCCCGGCGACGAGGCCGGCCGCGCTGGCGCGGGCCCGCGCTTCCTGCTCGGCGACCGGCCGCGGCGGAAGACGACGAAGGTTGGGCCGTTGCGACGATAGCGTCTCTCACGGACAGGGGAGGCAAGCTCGGTTGCGGCAAGCCTCAAAGAGTGGCGCATACCTGTCGCAGCTCGTCGCGTAGCCAGCAGTTCGCGTTGCCCTGATCATGGCGGCGATGCCAATACATCATCCAGTCGAACGGCGCCGAATCGAACGGAAGATCGCGGGCCAGCAGCTCGTCGTCGTTCAGCGCGGCTGCCAGGCGGCCGGGCATGACGATCAGGAGATCGGTCTTCTTCAGCACATGGGGGACGACGAGCCAGTGTGGCACAGTCAAGGTGATGCGCCGCTTGTGGCCCCTGCCGGTCAGCACGCTGTCGACGAAGCGCATGTCGGTCGGGCTCATCGACTGCTTGACATACTCCTGGGCCAGGAACGCCTTGAAGGTGAACGGTCGGCGCGCGACTGGATGAGACGACCGCATGACACAGACCATCCGGTCGGAGAGCACCTTCTCGGCGCGTATCGAGGTCGAGTGGTCGAGTCCCATGCTGATCGCGACGTCGATCTCGTCCCGCTCGAGGGCCTCGACCGTATCCGCGGGCGGGAGATGCAGGATGTTGTAGGCCATCCGCGAAGCCGCCGGCTTTCGCGCCATCAGCGGCGGCAGGATCAGGAAGGCAAGGATGTCGGACATCCGGATCGAGAAGGCGCGCTCGGAACTTTCCGGATCGAAGCCCGCGTCGCTTTCGAGCACTCGTTCCACCTGTCGCAGCAATTGCCGAACCGGCTCCGCAAGCTCGATCGCGCGCGGCGTTGCCCGCATGCCGGTCGCCGTGCGGACGAGAAGCTCGTCGTCGAACATGCCACGCAATCGGCCAAGGGCGTTGCTCATGGCCGGCTGGCTCAAGCCCACGCGCTCGGCGGCCCTCGTCACGTGCCGTTCGGACAGCAGCGCATCCAAGGCGACCAACAGGTTCAGATCGACCGAGCGAAGCGACATGGTCGTGATCCAGTATTATTCACTAGACGAATAATAGAAGAGCATAAATCCATTTCAAGGATATGGCGCGGTACGCTACGGCTGTCGCTGCTTGGGCAGAGTCATTGGAGAGGCGGCCATGGACACCGACGCGATCAGGAGCAACGTCAAGGTCTGCATGTTCGATCAATACGGGACGGTCGTCGACATGCAGGGCGGCCTCGTGGCCATTGCCACGCCCTTTCTGCAAAAGAAGGGGTGGAAGGGCAATCCGAATTCGTTCGTCACCTGGTGGCGGCGCACCCATTACGAGAACTCGATGATCGACGCCCTGCTCCATCGCGAGCACACGCCGTATCGCGAGATCGGCCATCGAGCCGTCGCGCACGTGATGGAAAGGGCCGGGATAAGATTCACGAAGGACGAGGTTCGTTATCTCGTCGGCGAGATCGAAAAGCTCGTGCCTTTTCCGGAAGTGCCGGAGGCGCTTGCGAGGCTCCAGACGCGCTACAAGCTCGTCGTCCTCTCGAACGGCGATCCCGACATGCTGGAGACGGCCAGGCAATACCACAAGGTCCCGTTCGACAAGGTGATCTCGGTGGCCGAGGCCAACTCCTTCAAGCCGCACGTGGCGACCTACACCAAGGCCGCGGAGCTGTGCGGCCTGAAACCGGACGAGATCCTCTTCGTTGCCAACCATGCCTTCGACTGCATCGGCGCGAAGTCGGCCGGCATGCGCACGGCATTCATCGATCGGCGAAGCCGCCCGTTCGGCGAAACGCCGCATCAGCCCGACCTGCTTATCCCGACCATGAAAGACCTCGCCGATGCGATCGTCTGAAACGGAGGCGCTCTCGGGCATCAAGGTGCTCGATCTCTGCAGGGTCGTGTCGGGCCCGTTCGCGACGCTGCAGCTCGGCGACCTCGGCGCGGATGTCGTCAAGATCGAGGATCCTCGCGGCGGGGACGAAAGCCGCCGCTACGGGCCGCCGTTCGTGAACGGGGAGAGCGCGTATTTCCTGTCGATCAACCGCAACAAGCGGAGTTGCACGATCGACCTGAAATCGCCCGCCGGGCGAGAGGTCGTCCTGGCCCTGGCCAGTGTCGCCGATGTCGTCATCGACAATTTTCGCCCCGGTACGCTCGACAAATGGGGATTGAGCTACGCCGCGCTGAGCAAGAGCAATCCGCGTCTCATCCAGTGCAGCATCACCGGCTTCGGTCGCACCGGCCCCGATGCGGAGCGGCCGGGCTACGATTTGATCATCCAGGGCGAATCCGGAGTCATGGACATCACCGGCGATCCGGATGGGCCGCCGACGAAGGTCGGGACATCGATCGCCGACCTCGTGACCGGCCTCTATGCGTCGCAGTCCGTTCTCGCGGCCTTGATGAGGCGCGAGCGGACGGGAGTCGGTGGCCGGGTCGATGTTTCGATGCTCGATGCGATGGCCTCGCTGCTCACCTTCAATGCGGGCATGTACTTCGCCTCGGGAGAAAGCCCGAAGCGCCGCGGAAACGTGCACCCCACCATCAGCCCGTACGAGACGTTCGAGGCAAGCGACGGATGGATCAATGTCGGCGTCGCGAACGACAAGTTCTGGGCACTCTTTTGCGGCGTCATCGACCGCAAGGATCTCGAAGCCGATCCGCGCTTCGACGCGGCGCCCAATCGTGCGGCCAACCGGCCGATTCTGGCCGGCATATTGAGTCCGATCTTTGCGTCGCGAACCCGTGCCGAGTGGATGGAAAGACTTCGGGCTGCCGGCATTCCGGCAGGCACCATCAGGCAGGTCGGCGAAGTATGCGAGGCACCACAGCTTGCAACCCGCGGCATGGTCCAATCCGTCTCTCATCGTGTTTCCGGGGATGTTCGCTTCATCGCCCGCCCGATCCGCTTCGACGATCGACCGCCGGTACCGTCGACGGCTCCTCCGGTCCTCGGCGAACACACCGCCGAGGTCTTGTTCGAATGGCTTGCCTGGGATGATCCCATGGTCGCGAAATTTGCGGAGGCGGGCGCCTTCGGCGCCGCCGCTCGGCCGGCGCAATACCGGCCGGAATGACGCCCTTACTGCCTGACGAAAGATCCGTGTTGGTCGTCGCGCAGACTTCAATCAGGATAAGGCTCCCATCTCCAGAATGGAGCACCGCATGACCGTCACCATCACGCCGCTCACGCCCGTATTCGCCGGCGAAGTGGGCGCGATCGACCTGCGCCAGGTGCATGATCGCGACTCGCTCGAGGCGATCCGCGCCGGCATGGACAGGTACGCCGTGCTGGTGTTCCGCGACCAGAATTTCACCGACCAGGAGCAACTCGACTTCGCCCAGCGCTTCGACGGCACGCTGCACGCCCGCACGTCCTCCTCGGCCATCGGCAGGAACCGGTTCGGCAACGAAGCGCTTGCCGACGTCTCCAATGTCGACAAGGACGGCAAGATCCGGGACGCGAACAACCGCATGCGCGCCTCCTCGGTCGCCAACCGCCTGTGGCACACCGATGCGTCGTTCGTCGATCCGCCGGGCCGTTACTCCATGCTGTCCGCGCGGGTGGTGCCATCGGTGCGGGCCGATACCGAGTTCGCCGACATGCGCGCCGCCTACGATGCGCTCGACGCGGAGACCCGCGCCTCGATCGAAGGGCTGCGCGTCCATCATTCCATCGTCTATTCGCGCCACGTGCTCGGCTTCGACTTCAACGAGGACGAGCGGGACAAGCTGAAGGGTGCGGTCCATCCGCTGGTGCGCACCATTCCGGGCTCCGGCCGCCACGCCCTCTACCTCGCCTCGCACGCGGCCCATGTCGTGGACTGGCAGGTGCCGGAAGGCCGGCTGCTGCTGCGCGACCTGACCGACCACGCCACGCAGCCGCAGTTCATCTATCGCCACGTCTGGCGGCC
>Ga0268266_10002799_pt1 | contig 18189 bp, 22 predicted proteins | sample KBSS13metaG_FD_190356 | JGI IMG/M metagenome (GOLD analysis project Ga0268266, IMG submission 190356) | Switchgrass rhizosphere microbial communities from Kellogg Biological Station, Michigan, USA - KBS S1-3 metaG (SPAdes) (version 2) | ecosystem: Host-associated > Plants > Roots > Rhizosphere...
AGAAAGCGTAGAAGTCGGCACCGATCGCGGCGACGTCGACCGGCATGCGCGGCACGGCCTGGCACCCGTCGAGCAACAGCAACGCGCCTTTCGAATGGGCGATCTCAGCCGCAGCCTTCGCATCGAGGATCGAGCCGAGCACGTTCGACACGTGGCCGAAGGCGACGACGCGATGTTCGCCGGTCAGCATGGCTTCGGCGGCCGTGAGGTCGATCCGCCCGTCGTCGGTCAACGACACCGCATCGACTTCGTAGCCGGCAAGCTGCCACGGCACGATGTTGCTGTGATGCTCGAGCTGCGACACGAGCACGCGGCTGCGCCCGTCCTTGGGCAGCGCCCGCGCGACAAGGTTGATCGCCTCGGTCGCGCCGCGCGCGAAGATCAGTTCGTTCGGTTGTCCGCCGATCAGCCCCGACGCTGCGCCGCGCGCCGCTTCATAGCTCGCGGTCATGCTCGCCGAGCGCTCGTAAACGCCGCGGTGGACGGTCGCATAATCGCGCGAATAAGCCTGTGTGATCGCGTCAATCACGGCCTGCGGTTTCTGCGCGGTCGCGGCACTGTCGAGATAATGCCAGTTGGCGATCGCCGGGAACTGATTGCGCACATTCAGCGCGGAATTGATGCGCGAGGGCGCGTTCATACGACCCTCCGCAGCGCGTCTTTTGCTGCAGTCGCGATCAAGTCATGTTGCGCAGCATTTTCGACGGTGTCCCACAGCCCCATGACGAAGCCTTCGAGCAGCAAGGCGCGCGCGCTGACCGGATCGAGCCCGCGACTTTCCGCGTAGAATAATTGCATCGCGTCCAATTCGCCAACGGTCGCGCCGTGCGCGCACTTCACGTCGTCAGCGAAAATCTCCAGCTCGGGCTTGCAGTTCGCGGTCGCGCCGCGGCCGAGCAGCATCGCTTTGACCGATTGTTCGGCGTCGGTCTGCTGCGCGCCGTGCGCGACCTCGACGCGGCCGAGATAGGTGCCGGTCGCCTTGCCGTTGAGTACACTGCGGATGGTCTGGCGCGAGCGGCCGCCGATACCGATGTGCTTGACCGTCGTGACGATTTCATTGGTCGACAGGCCGGTGCCGATGTTGGCGCCGTACAGCTCAAAGTCCGCGCCTTCGGCGAGGCTTACGGCCAGTTCGATCCGCCCGTAAACCGGCGCCGTGTTGAGCACGAACAAGCGCGCCCGGGCGCCAGCTTCGAGCGCGATCTGCAGGCGGCGGACGTGCACGTCGTCGGCCGTAGGCTGCCACACGTCCTCGAAACTTTCGCCGGCGCCGATGGTCAGCGTCCGCGGCTCGGCGAGTTGCTCCCACACCGGCCGCAGCGCGTCGAGGTCAGCATAGCGCCACTCCTCCTGCTTGCGAGTTGGGAAGGGCGCGGTCATCAGGCAACCGCCTCCACGTAACCGGTGTTCTCCAGCTCGCGCGCGAGCTCGATATCGCCCGACCGCGTGATGCGCCCGGCCTGGAGCACGTGCACCTGGTCCGGCCGCACATATTCGAGCAGTCGCTCGTAATGGGTGATCAGGAGGACGCCCTTGTCAGGCGCGCGCATGATCCGGTTGATGCCTTCGCCGACCGCTTTCAGCGCATCGATGTCGAGCCCGCTGTCGGTCTCGTCGAGCAAGGCGAACTTGGGTGCAAGGATGCCCATCTGGACCATCTCGGCGCGCTTCTTTTCGCCGCCGGAAAAGCCGACGTTGACCGGGCGCTTCAGCATTTCCGCGTCCATGCCGAGCAGTTTCGCCTGTTCGCGCGCGAGCTTGATGAATTCGGCGCCGCTGAGCTCCGCTTCGCCGCGCGACCGACGCTGCGAATTGAGGCTCTCACGCAGGAACTGCAGATAGGACACGCCGGGGATCTCGACCGGATATTGGAAGCCGAGGAACAGTCCGTCGGCGGCGCGTTCGTGTGGCGCCATTTCCAGCAGGTCCTTGCCGTCGAACGTCGCGCTGCCGTCGCTAACTTCATAGCCCGGCCGTCCGGCGAGCACATACGCCAGCGTCGACTTGCCCGAGCCGTTGGGACCCATGATCGCGTGGACTTCGCCCGCGGGGACATGCAGCGACACGCCGTTGAGGATCGGTTTGTCGGCGACCGTCGCGTGGAGGTTGGTGATTTCGAGCATTACTTGCCGACGTCCTTTCCGGCCGGGCAGTTGGCGAGGAAGTAGCGGCGCATCGTGTCCATCGCGTCCTGGCGGATGCCCTCGAGCATGCGCTTGTCGTTGAGTGCGTGCTGGCGGTCGTCGAGCGCCGCGTCCTGCAGCTTGATCGCTTTATCATCGGCGGGCTTGATCGTGCCTGCTTCGCGCAAGGTCCGGCGATGGCCGGCGATTACCAGCCGTTCAGCAACGATCGCCTCCTGCTCGCGATAAGCGTCGAGCAGGAACTGGCTGCGGCGCGCGGTCTCGGACGCGAAAGCAGGATTGGCTGCGTTGCGGTCGCACCGCGTCACCGCCTGGTCGATGGCGTCGAGGTCGGCCGACGCCGCCGCAAGCAGCACCAGGGGAATCATTCGGCGGCTCCATCGAGCATGTAGCGTTTGTGCTGGCGATCCATCGGCGTGCCGTCTGCGAGCGCGATGGCGTGGTCGGCGCGATAATCCTCAAAGCCGAGCTTATTGTAGAAGGTCAGTCCGCCGGTGTTGTCGGCGCGGATCTTGGCGTTGATCGCGGCGAGGCCGAGCGCGCGCGCCTTCTCGCGGGTCGCGGCGAACAAGGCTGAGCCGACCCCGCGCTGGATGCCGTCGACCCGGGTGAAGGTGCCGATGTCGCCCCAATCGTCGGGCACGTAGGGTTCCTTCGTCAGCGTCTGGAAGCCCTCGAGGCGCCCGGTCTCGCTATCGAGCGCGACGACGCAGGACAGCACCTTGGGGCCGGTGAGATAGGCCTCATCGAGCCGCTCGGGCGTGAACGGCTCTTCGAGCGCGGTCGTCCCCCCGCGCGCGATGATGGCGTTGAGCAGGTCGGCTAATTCGGGCGCGTCGGCGGACGTCACCGGGCGGACCTGAAGAGCGGTGGCGACGGCGCTCACCCCACGCTCCCCTCAAGGCTGATCCCCAGCAGCTTCTGCGCCTCGACCGCAAACTCCATCGGCAGCTGCTTCAAGACCTCGCGGGCGAAGCCGTTGACGATCAGCGCGACCGCGCTTTCTGCATCAAGGCCGCGGCTCATCGCGTAGAACAATTGGTCCTCGCTGATCTTCGACGTCGTCGCTTCATGCTCGATCTGCGCGGTCGGGTTCTTGACCTCGATGTAGGGCACGGTGTGGGCGCCGCAGTCGCTGCCGAGCAGCAGCGAATCGCATTGCGTAAAATTGCGCACATTTTCCGCACGGGGAAGCACGCGGACCAGGCCGCGATAGGTGTTGTTCGAACGACCGGCGCTGATGCCCTTGGAGACGATGGTCGAGCGCGTGTTGGCGCCGATGTGAATCATCTTGGTGCCGGTGTCGGCCTGCTGGCGATTGTTGGTCAGCGCGACCGAATAGAATTCGCCGACGCTGCCATCGCCCTTCAGAATGCAGCTCGGATATTTCCAGGTGATCGCGCTGCCGGTCTCGACCTGGGTCCAGCTGACCTTCGAACGGTCGCCCGAGCAAAGCGCGCGCTTGGTGACGAAATTGAAGATACCGCCTTTGCCTTCGGCGTCGCCCGGATACCAGTTCTGGACCGTCGAATATTTTACCTCGGCATCCTCATGCGCGAAGATCTCGACCACCGCGGCGTGGAGCTGGTTTTCGTCGCGCATCGGCGCGGTGCAGCCTTCGAGGTAGGAGACATAAGCGCCCTTGTCGGCGACGATCAAAGTGCGCTCGAACTGGCCGGTATTCTCGGCGTTGATGCGGAAATAAGTCGACAATTCCATCGGGCAGCGGACACCCTCGGGCACGTAGACGAAGGTGCCGTCGGAGAAGACCGCGCTGTTGAGGCAGGCGAAGTAATTGTCGCGCTGCGGGACGACGCTGCCGAGATACTTTTTCACCAGCTCGGGATATTCGCGGATCGCTTCTGAGATGGAGAGGAAGATGACTCCCGCCTTCTTCAATTCCTCGCGAAAGGTGGTGGCGACGCTGACGCTGTCGAACACCGCGTCGACCGCGACCTTGCGCGCGCCTTCGACCCCGGCGAGCACTTTCTGCTCTTCGATCGGGATGCCGAGCTTTTCGTAGACGCGGAGGATTTCGGGATCGACTTCGTCGAGACTGCCGAGCTTGGGCTTGGCCTTGGGCGCGGCGTAATAATAAGCGTCCTGGTAATCGATCGCCGGGATGTCGAGCTTGGCCCAGCCGACTTCTTCCATCTCGAGCCAGGCGCGATAGGCCTTGAGGCGCCAGTCGAGCATCCACTCGGGTTCATCCTTCTTGGCCGAGATGAAGCGGACGGTGTCTTCGCTCAAACCTTTGGGCGCGAACTCCTGCTCGATGTCGGACGAAAAGCCCCACTCGTAATCCTTGGCGATCGTCTCCTTGAGCTCGCGGTTCTGGACGGTCTCGTTCATTGCGCGAGTTCCGTGAGGCTAACCGCGCCGAGCGCGCCGCGCACCGCATTGCCGACCACGCCCATGTGCGGCTTGACCCGGCAATGCGCATCGAGCGCGCAATCCGATGGGCCCTCGTGCCCCGAGCAGACGGTCAGGACGATCGGGCCCTCGACGGCCTCGACGATGTCGGCGAGGCTGATGTCGGTCGCCGGCCGCGCCAGCGTGAAGCCGCCGCCGGCCCCGCGAACGCTCGACAGCAGGCCTGACGCCGCAAGCTGGCCCATCAGTTTCTGCGCCGTCGGCAGCGGCACGCCGGTTTCGCCCGACAGCTCGGTCGCGCTAAGCCGCGCGCCCGCGTCGCGGCGGGCGGCAGCGGTCATCAGCACGACTGCATAATCGGCGAGGTGAGAGAGGCGCATCGTTAATCGGAGCTTTCCGGTATGATTTAGTCCGTTGCGAGGGAAAACTCAACCTCGCGACTCGTCAATTCGGACCTGATGACGGTATGCGGCGAGCGTGAACCTTTACTCGCTCATTCGCCCGCTGGCCTTCGCGCTCGACGCCGAGCGGGCGCATCGGGCGACCATCGCGGCGTTGAAATGGGTCCCGCCGCATCGGTCGCCGGACTTGCCGAAACCGTTGCGGACTCGCGTCGCCGGGCTGAACTTCCCGTCGCCAATCGGGCTTGCCGCGGGGTTCGACAAGGACGCCGAGGTGCCGGAGCAGATGCTGTCGCTCGGCTTCGGCTTCGTCGAAATCGGCACCGTCACGCCGCGTCCGCAGGCGGGGAATGACAAGCCCAGGCTGTTCCGGCTGGCGGCGGACCAAGCGGTGATCAATCGCATGGGGTTCAACAATCGCGGCCAGCCGGCGGCGTTCGCCCGGCTCGGCGAATGCACCCATCGGCCGGGGCCGGTCGGGGTCAACGTCGGCGCGAACAAGGACAGCAAGGACCGCATCGCCGATTATGTCGCCGGCGTCCGCGCGATGAGCCTTGTCGCCGATTATCTGACGATCAACATCAGCTCGCCCAATACGCCGGGCCTGCGCGGGCTGCAGGACGAAGGCGCGCTCGAAGAATTGCTGGCGGCGGTGCGCGAGGTGCGGTCGAAGAAGCCGGTCTTTCTCAAGGTCGCGCCCGACCTCGAAAAGGGCGACCCGGAGCGAATTACGAAGGCCGCGATCGACCATGGCATTGATGCGATCATGGTCTCGAACACCACGGTGTCGCGCCCCCCGCTCAAGTCCAAATATGCCGGCGAGCAGGGCGGCCTCTCGGGCGCCCCGCTCAAGGCGCTGGCGCTCGATGCGCTGCGCCAATTCCGCCGGGCCAGCGGCGGGGAGATGGTGCTGATCGGGGTCGGTGGGATCGCCAACGCCGACGACGCCTGGGAGCGGATCCGCGCCGGGGCGAGCCTGGTCCAGCTCTATTCGGCGATGGTCTACGACGGACCAGGCATCGCCGTACACATCGCCAAGGGCCTGGCCCGGTACGTGAAGCGCGAGGGCTTCGCGAACATCGGCGAAGCGGTGGGGTCGGAAAAGCCCTAGCGCGGCAGGGTCAGCAACACGCCTTCGCGGCGCGGGTCGGCGGCGCCGTCGATCCTGCCGTCGCGGATCAGCACGCCGGTGAGGCCGCTATCCTCGCCCTGACCGGGCTTGAGATCGATCCCGCGCTGCTGCAGGCCGGCGAGAATCTCGGGCGAGAATTTGGTCACCTCGCCATTGAAGTTCCAGCCACGGGCGACAAGGTTCGGAGCGGCGAGCGCGTCGGGCATGGTCATCCTCCAGTCGACTGCGGCGACCAGCGAATGGGCGACGTAGGCCAGGATCGCATTGCCCCCGGCCGAGCCGATCGCGCCGGCGAACTTCCCGTCTTTCGTCAGCAGGATCGACGGCACCATCGACGAGCGCGGCCGCTTGCCCGGCGCAACGGCGTTGGCGACGGGACGGCCTTGCTCGTCCTTCGGGCTGAACGAGAAATCGGTCAGCTGGTTGTTGAGAAAAAAGCCGTCGACCATTCGCCCGGTGCCGAAAATGCTTTCGACCGTGGTGGTCATGCTGACGACGTTGCCGTCGGCATCGCGGACGATGAGGTGCGACGTGCCGGTGGGCTCGAGCGTCTTGTCGGCACCGGTAATGATCACCGCGGGATAAGGGTCGCCGTGCATCGGGGGCGGGCCTGCCGTGTTGCCAATCGCTTGGGCGCGCTCGGCGATATAGTCTGGCGCAATCATCTCCGCCGCCGGCACTTTCACGAAGGCGGGGTCACCGACGAACGCGTCGCGGTCGGCGTACATCAACCGGCTGGCCTCGGCGAACAGATACCAGGCCTGCGGGTCGTTCGGCCCGCGGCTCGCGATGTCGGTTTTGTCGAGGATCATCATCAACTCGATCAGTCCAACGCCGCTCGACGGCGGCGGCGGCGCGCACAGCAAATAGACGTTGAACGGCCCGCAGATCGGCTCGCGCTTGATCGGTTTGTAGGCCGCGAGGTCGGCCATGGTCATCGAGCCCGGCAACGGCCCCTGGTGAGTCCGGTTGACGATCTTCGCCGCAGTCGAGCCGGTGTAGAGCGCGTCCGGCCCCTGCGCCGCCAGGCGGCGGAGGAAGTCGGCATAGGGCTTGTTGATTAACCGCTCGCCGGCGTTGAGCAGGGTGCCGTCGGGCTTGGAGAAATAAGCGACCACGTCGGGCTGATGGTTCTCGGCGTAATCGGCGTGGATCATGTGCTCAAGTCGCGGGCTGACGACGAAGCCTTGGTCCGCGGTGCGCTCGGCGTCGCCGAACAGGGTGCGCCAAGGCAACTTGCCGTGCTCCTCATGTGCCAGCGACAGCATCTCGACCGCGCCCGGAACGCCGGTTGCGCGCCCGCTGACCACCGCCGTGTCGAACGGCAGGGGCTTGCCGGCATTGTCGAGGAACATCCCCGGCGTCGCCTGCGCCGGCGCGACTTCGCGACCGTCGTAGATGGTGATCTTGCCGGTGCGGCCGTCGTAGAAATTCATGAAGGCGCCGCCGCCGACGCCGGAGCTCTGCGGCTCGACCAGCGACAGCATCGCCTGGATCGCGATCGCCGCATCGACCGCGCTGCCGCCGCGCTTCAGGACATTGAGCCCGGCTTGGGCGGCGAGCGGGTTGGCGGCGATGACGAACGGTTCCGCCGCCGTGGCGGCGACTGGGGTGGAAGCTTCGGTGCGAGCTTGCGGCGCCGAGGTTGCCGCACAACCGGTGAGGTTGGCGAGGGTGAAAGCGGCGATGAGCGTGCGAATGGGGCGCATTGGTCTTCGACTAGGCAGGACGAGTGGCGCTCGCAATCGTTTCCGCTAAAGGACGCGGCGGGGAGTAGGGCAGTATGGCGCGTCAGCTCGAACGGTTCGAAAATCTCGTCTCAATGTTTTTCGCGCGGGCGGAGGAAAAGGGCGACGCGCCGTTTCTTTGGGCCAAGCGCGACGGCGCGTGGCAGTCCCTCAGCTGGGCGGAAGCGGCGCGGCAAGTCGCATCGCTCGCCGCGAGTTTCAAGCGAATCGGCCTGCAGCCCGGCGACCGCGTCTGCCTGGTCAGCGAGAACCGTCCGGAGTGGCTGATCTCCGACCTCGGCATCATGGCGGCCGGCTGCGTGACGGTGCCGACCTACACCACCAACACCGTCCGCGATCATTCGCACATCCTCGAGAATAGCGCGGCGCGGGCAGTGATCGTGTCGAGCCAGAAGCTCGCGAAGAACCTGGTTCCGGCTGTGCTGACCCAGAACGAATGCCGTCATGTCATCGGGATGGAGCCGCTCGGTGCGGGCCAGGCGCCGGATTGGGTAACGTGCCACGACTTCCGGAAAATGGTGTCCGGCGACGTGGATATCGATGAATTGAAACGCGAGGTCGCGAGTGTCGGCCGCGGTGACCTCGCCTGCCTGATTTACACCAGCGGTACCGGCGGCGCGCCGCGTGGCGTGCGGCTGCACCATGGCTCGCTGCTCCATAATTGCGAGGGCGCGACCGACGTCATCTCGACCGATTTCGGCTGGGCGGACGAGGTGTTCCTGTCGTTCCTGCCAGCCAGCCACGCTTATGAGCATACCGGCGGCCAGCTGTTCCCGATCGCGCTCGGCGCGCAGATCTATTACGCCGAGAGTCTCGAGAAGCTCGCCGCCAATATCGAGGAAGTGCAGCCGACGATCATGATCGTCGTGCCGCGGCTGTTCGAAATGCTGCGCGCGCGGATCATGAAACAGATCGAGGCGCAGGGCGGCCTGTCGAAATACCTGATGGACCGCGCGCTGAAAATTGGCGGTGACAAGGCCGAGGGCCGGCGCAGGCTGTGGGACCTGCCGATGGACGGCATCCTGTCGCTGACGCTGCGCAAGAAAATCCGCGCCAAGATCGGCAAGCGGCAGAAGGCCTGGGTGTCCGGGGGCGCTCCGCTCAATCCGGAGGTCGGGCTATTCTTCGAAGCGCTCGGGATCACCTTCCTGCAGGGGTACGGCCAAACCGAGACCGGACCGGTGCTGGCCTGCAACCGGCCGAGCGCCGGGATCCGCCTCGATACCGTCGGACCACCGGTCAAGAATACCGAGGTCAGGATCGCCGAGGATGGCGAGATTATGGTCCGCGGCGAGCTCGTCATGCACGGTTACTGGCGCAATGATGAGGAGACGGCGCGGGTCCTGAGCAGCGACGGCTGGCTAGCGACCGGCGATGTCGGCCATTTCGACGACAAGGGCCGGATCAAGATCACCGACCGCAAGAAGGATTTGATCGTCAACGACAAGGGCGACAACGTCTCGCCGCAGCGGATCGAGGGGATGCTCACCCTGCAGCCCGAAATCCTCCAGGCGATGGTCTACGGCGACCGCAAGCCGCACATCGTCGCCCTGCTCGTGCCGGACCCCGAATTCGCAAAGGCGCCCGACCTCCAGGCGCGGCTTCAGGCGGCGGTGGACCGAGTGAATGCGGAGCTGTCGGTGATCGAGCGGGTGCGCCGCTTCATCCTCGCCGACGAGGCATTCACGATCGAGAACGAGCAGATGACGCCGTCGCTCAAGATCCGCCGCCACGTGATCGGCAAGGTCTACGGCGAGCGCCTCGACGCCCTCTACCGCAAGTAGCGTCCTACGAAGCCGGCCGCGTGTAGGGAACGAAGTCGCCGAAGACGCAGCTCCCGACAGTGAAGTGATTGGTCAGGTCGACGACCTGGGCGATATCGCCGCGGCAGAGCTGCGCCGAACCGAACGTCCTCGTCACCAGGGCGTTGCTGCCGCCGAGGCTGGTGCACGCGCCCTGCATGTGATTGACATAGGTCCGCCTCGAACCGTCGCGAAAGGCGATGGTCCGCTCATCGATCACCACCATATCGTTCTGGCGGTACGTCGGCAGGCAGCTGAGCGGCGCGCCGGCCACCTTGCCGGCCACCAGTTTTTCATATTCGCTTTGCTTGGCGGCAGAGCGGGTCGGCTGTTCGGCCGCGGTCGTCGTGCAGGCGACCAGGGCTGCGCCGGTCACCAGGAGCGGGATGCTACGCATGTTGACCTCCTCAAAATGTCCCTATCCGCCGAGTCCAATGGGCGCTCCGTGTCATGAACGGAAGCTGTCTTTGGCGGCGCGCAAATCGGCGAACTCATGCTCGTTAGTGGCGAGAACGAACGGATTGGTTTCGCGCTCCTCGGCGACGGTTGTTGGCAAGGTGATTTCGCCGCGGTCACGCTGCGCAGCGACCTCGTCAAGTCGCGCGGCGATCGCGGAATTGTCGGGCATCGCATGTGCCGCGAAACGGGCGTTCGCGAGCGTGTACTCGTGCCCGCAATAGATGCGGACGTCGCCGGGAAGCGCGGCGATCCGCTGCATGTTGGCATACATTTGCGCCGCCGTGCCCTCGAACAGCCGGCCGCAACCCATGGCGAACATCGTGTCGCCGACGAAGATCAGGCCCTCGTCCGCGAAATAATAAGCGACGTGGCCCGCTGTGTGTGCCGGTATGTCCCACACAACCGCCTCCCGTCCGGCCACCGTGACCCGGTCGCCCTCGCGAACGATCCGATCAACCTTGCTGACCCGCTCAGCTTCGGCCGGAGCGGTGATCGGGGCGCCGGTCGCTGACTGGATCGCGGCGTTGCCGCCGGTGTGGTCGGGGTGCCAGTGCGTGTTGAGCACCTGGCTCAGCTCCCACCCCTTCGCCGCCGCAGCTTCAAGGACCGGCTCCCCGACCGACGGATCTACCGCCGCCGTCTCGCCACTATCGAGATTGTGGATCAGCCAGACGTAATTGTCGGTGAGGACGGGGACAGCAACGACCTCCAGCATCAGCTTGCCTTTCGACTCTCAAAGTCCCCGAGCAAGGACCAAGCCTTTGATTGGTCGGCGTCAGGCATGCACTCGACGACGTTTCGCAGCGCGTAATATTCGGCCTCGGTACGCACGCTCTCACGTTTCATGATGCCAGCGATCTTGCTCCAGAACTGAAGCCTGATCTGACTTAGAGTTGGTAAGCCTTGAGCGGCAAGCGCCGCGTCGATTGGAGCGACGTCCTCGACGCCCAAATCCTGAGTCTGTTCAATGATGTCGCCGATCCCTTGGCGCACGCCCTCGCGGGCAATGGCCATGGACTTTTGCTCGAATGATCTGAGGACGGCATCCGGCCGGTGCTCGGCAGGGAGATCGATCTTATCGAAGCGGGCGGACTGCCGTTCCCAGAACCACAGGCAGAACCGCTTCATCGCATCGTAATTGGCGCTCGTTACCCGCGCCGCCGTCACCATTGCCCCGTATTCGGCATCGATGCCCATGGCTCTGCCGGGGCCAGCGCGCCGCCTTTCTGAAGCAACTCGACAGAAATATCGTCGGGCGAACGGACGAACGCCATGTGGCCGTCGCGCGGCGGGCGGTTGACCGTCACTCCCGCGTCCATCAGCCGCTGGCAGGTCTCGTAAATGTCGTCGACCTGGTAGGCGAGGTGGCCGAAATTGCGCCCGCCGGCATAGCCGCTTTCGCCCCAATTATAGGTGAGCTCGACCTCGCCGCCCTCGTCGCCCGGAACGCCGAGGAAGATGAGCGTGAACTTGCCGGCCTCATTGTCCATGCGCCGGCGCTCCTCGAGCCCCAACAGTTGAAAGAATGCAACAGTCGCCGCGGGATCGGACACGCGGATCATCGAATGCAGGAATTTCATTTCACCTCACTCAATTCATCGCTATAAAAGCACGGTTCGTCGCAGCCGTGACCGGCGATCGTGACCGGTGGCTGCTCGTATATGCGGACGAACGCATGGGTATCACATCCATGATCCAGAAGCTGCAGGACAGCCGTGCCGTCCTTTTGGGCGCGGTCGCAATCTTTGCCTTGGGTTTAACGACAAGCGGTTACGCGCTGGGCGACGGACTTCGCCGCTCGAAGATGGCCGAGCACCGGACGGTCACCGTCCGCGGCGTCTCCGAACGCGACGTCACTGCCGACCTCGCGACCTGGTCGGTCACCTTCTCGCACACCGGCACCGAACTCGGTCCGGTTCAGGCGTCGGTCGACCAGCAGGCGCGGACGGTGCGCGAATTCTTCCGCCGCGCCGGCCTGAGGCCGCAGGACGTCACCGACACGGACGTTTCGCTCAGCCACGACCAGCCGCGCGACCGCGACGGCAAGCCGGTCGGGCCGCAGAAGCTGACCGTCAGCCGGACACTTCAGCTGAGGACGACCGACGCGCTGCGCGCCCGCGAGGCCTACACCCGCCAGGCCGAGCTGTTGCGTGACGGAGTCGAACTGTCGGGCAGCAACGTCAGTTATACCTTCACCAAGCTCAACGATCTGAAGCCGCCGATGATTGCCGAGGCGACGCGCAATGCCCGACGCAGCGCCGACCAGTTCGCCCGCGACAGCGAAACGTCGGTCGGCCGGCTCAAGACCGCGAGCCAAGGCTATTTCTCGGTCGGCGCGCGCGACGGCGAGGATTGCGAAGATTGCAGTTCGTCGGGCGGCAGCACACCGTACCAGAAGGTCAGGGTGGTCACGACGATCGATTACGATCTCAGCTGAGCACGCTGAGTCTCCGGGGCGCGGCCGCTCACTTGGGCGGCTGCGCTTCTCCTTTGACGACCGGCGTCACGCCGAGCATCTCGACCGCCTTCGCCGCGGCCTTGCCGACCGGACCGCCGGGGTCGCTGCCGGCCGCGCGCATCCAATAGCCGCGGGCCTTGTCCTCGTCGCCGGCGGCGAAGGCGACATGGCCGGCTTCGAAGAGGACTGCCGGGTCGCTGGGCGCCAGCGTCAGCGCCTTGCCAATCGCCGCCTCGGCGGCCGGCTGGTCGTGTTCGCGGATGGCCAGGGCCGCACCGAAATACCAATAGAAGGGATCATCCGAGATACTCGCCGCGGCTTCGTTGAACCGGGCGCGGGCAGACTTGAGGTCGTTGGTGGCTTCGGCCGCGCGGGCGCGATCGAGCAGGGCTTCGCCGCGCTGCTCGGCCTGAAGCCCGGGCAGGCCAAGCGCCTTGTCGAGCGCGAAGGCGGCCTTGCCCGGCTGGTTCGCTGCCAGCCAGAGATTGCCGGCCGCGGCCCACATCCGCGCGGTCGCGGGATCCTTGTCGGGCGAGGCCTGCGCTGCTTCCTGGAACGCTTGGGCCGCGGCTTCTGAATTGCCGCCGGCCTTGGCTTGGAGCGCGCGGCAAACCAGCGCATCGGGCGTGACGACGTCGGGGCAGGCGGGCGCGGCCGGAGCAGCGGCAACAGCGGCGGCGATGAGCAGGTCAATCAAGCTTCGGGCTCCAGCAGGGTCGCGACGGTGCCGAGGATCGCGGCGATCTCATGCGGTTCCGACAGGCGATGGCCCCCGCCCTTGAGGACGAGAAGCTGGACATCGGCTGAACGCAGCGCGCGAGCCGTGCGAAAGGCGACCTCGAGCGGGACGTCGGGATCCTGGTCGCCGTGGACCAGCCGGACCGGGCAATCGACTGCGATCTCGCCGTCGAACAGCCGCAGTTTCTGGCCCGACGACCAGAAGCCCGCGGTGGTGATGCGTTCCCCATAATCGCCGTGGCCGCGCAGGGTTTCGCCAGCCATGAGCCGGACCTTGCTCGCGTCGGAAATCCCCCACTCGGTGAAGTCCGGCGCCGACGCGATGCCGACGATCGCTTGCACCGCTTCGGGCCGGAGTTGTGCGACGTGCAGCGCGAGCCAGCCGCCCATCGACGAGCCGATCAGGATTAATGGCCCCTCGGTGAGTTCATCGACGGCGGCCAGCGCATCCTCAAGCCAAGTGGCGAGCGTGCCATCCTCAAAATCGCCCTCGCTCGAGCCAGTGCCGGAGTAATCGAACCGGAGCATGCCGACGCCGCGGGCCTCGGCGAAGGCGTCGAGCGCCAGCGCCTTCGCGCCGTCCATGTCGGACGCGTAGCCGGGCAGGAACACGAGCGTTGGGAGAGAGCCCTCGCGGCGCCGATAGGCGATCCGCCGCCCGTTCGCCTCAAGATAGCTAGGGTCGGTCACACGCCCAGCAGGTCGCGGATCAGCTGCCGCAGCCGGGCGATGCCGTCCGGCGAGATCGTTCGCTCGCTCTCGCGGTGCTGCGGCGCCAGCGGCGCCATCGGATCGCCACTCTCCTGGAACACATAATGGCCGTAGAGCGCCTGCCACGCCTGGCGATGCTCAGCCGGCATCTGCCGGAACAACTGGTAGACCAGGTGCAGCAGCGGGACATAGGGCCCGGACGACCCCGGGTCGCGGTTCCACCAGTAATTGACGAGGATGTTGAACGGCGCGAGCGATTGCACCCCGTGCCACCACAAATAGGGGATGTAGACGGCATCGCCGGGCTCGAGTTCGGCGACGTAGGAAGCCGCGAGCGCCTCCCGATATCGGGGGAAGCAGTCGAGGTCGGGCGCGTCGAGGGAGACCATGCTGATCGGCACGCTCGCCGGCGTCACATCAAGCGGTCCGGGATAGAGATTGGCGGTCTGCTCCGGCGGGAAGATGATGAATCGGCGGCGGCCCGCGGCGACGCAGGCGATGTTGTCGGTGACGTCGAAATGCGGTGACACAGTTGCCCGGTTGCCGATCCACAGGCGCGCGCCGACGCCCGCCGGAACCAGCCGATTCGGGTTGTTCTCCTGGAAGCCGGGCAGGACATCCGGCGCGGGAATTGCCTGCATCGCGATGCCGTAAGGCTGTTCGACATCGCGTTGCTCGAGGACGGCTCGCAGCGCTGCCGTCAGCGACTCGGTCGAGCGGCCGAAGTTCATCGTCTTTGATTCCGGGCGATAGAAGAACTGCCCGCGCTCCGCGGGCGACGCAGTGATCGCTCCGACCGGCCGGCCGGTGTAGAATTTCAGCACGTAAGCGACCGCCGCTTCGTCCGATTGGCGCGCCGCCTGGACGACCGGCCAATCGGCGACGGCGCCACGCAACACCGCCGGGCGGCCGGCCTTCACCACCGAGTCGGGCAGGCCGGTCAGTCCGGCCCCGTCAATCTCATCAGCGCGCGTAAGGTCGTCGAGCACAGCGCCTCTTCACAGCAAGTCGCCGCAAGCGCAATGCGCCCGCGGAACAGGCGCCGTTCGCGGCGGTTTGTCGGACATTCGGCGGCAGGAGGCAGCGATGAAATACCGCAAACTCGGCGACAGCGATCTCGATGTCTCCGAAATCGCACTCGGCTCGTGGCTGACCTATGGCGTCGGGGTCGAGGCCGACCAGGCCCGCGCTTGCCTCGGCGAAGCCTTCGCGCAGGGCATCAATTTCATCGACACCGCCAACGTCTATGGCCGCGGGGCGGCCGAGACGTTCCTTGGCGAGGCGCTGAGCGGGCGCACGCGTGACAGCTACGTGCTGGCGACCAAGGTCTATTTCCCGATGAGCGACCAGGACCGCGGCCTGTCGGCCAAGCAGATCGAAAAGCAGCTCGACGCCTCGCTTCAGCGGCTGCGCACCGATTACGTCGATCTCTACCAGTGCCATCGCTACGATCGCGACACGCCGCTGGAAGAGACGATGACGGCGCTGACCCGCGCGGTCGACAGCGGAAAGGTTCGTTACATCGGGTTCTAGGAATGGCCGGCGGACCGGATCCAGGCGGCGCTCGACATGACCGGCGTGGCCAAGTTCGTTTCCAGCCAACCGCAATATTCCCTACTGTGGCGCGAGCCCGAGGAAGGGGTGATACCGCTCTGCGCTGCCAACGGCATCTCCCAGATCGTCTGGTCGCCGCTCGGGCAGGGCGTGCTGAGCGGCAAGTATGATCCCGACCGGCCGCCGCCGAGCGACTCGCGCGCCGCCAGCCGGGAAATGAGCGGGTTCATGGACCGGCTGCTCCATCCCGACGTGCTGCGCGCGGTGCAGCGGCTGAAGCCGATTGCCGAAGAAGCCGGCCTCACACTGCCACAATTCGCCCTGGCCTGGGTGCTGCGCGAGCCGAACGTCGCCTCGGCGATCATCGGCGCGTCGCGCCCGGAGCAGGTCAGGGAAAATGCGGCGGCATCGGGCGTGATCGTCGACACCCAGCTGTTCGTCCGGGCGGAAACGATTCTCGACGAGGCGCTGGCCGGCGCTGCCGCCTAGATCGCGCCGGAGCTGCGGCGCGACGGGGAGACGAAAATCTCCTCGATCGGCAGCTCGAACAGTTCGGCGATCCGAAACGCGAGCGGCAGCGACGGGTCGTATTTGCCGGTTTCGATCGCGTTGACGCTCTGGCGCGACACTTCGAGGCGGCCGGCGAGATCCTGCTGACTCCAGTTACGCTGGGCGCGCAGGAGGCGAAGGCGGTTCTCCATCAGCAGGCGCTCGTGCCAAGCGTGAGCTTGTTGGCGACCGCCCCGATTCCCTGCCCGAAATACCACAGGATCACGATCCAATAGCCGTCGGCGTGACCGACCAGCCCAAAACTGTCGAGGAAGCCCCAGACTGTCGCGCAGCTGAGCGTGAAGCCCATCGCCCACAGCATCTCACGCACCCGCAACATCCGGACATATTCATCCGGTTCCTCGACCAGATAGCGACCCATCGCGACGAAGAAGCCGACGATCGGCAGCGCGGGAAGGACGGCCGCCACGTATTGGAGGGCACCGGGGATAAGGTGATGCTTAAAACCGTAGACGACCGGCAAGAGGAAGCCGGCGTACAACAGGCTCAGTCCGATGATCCGAAAGTTATAGGTTTTCCATGCCGTAGACCGGGCAGTCATGACAAGCGTCCTTTTCAGTGTGTCAAGGACACTTTACCGAATCGCGGACGCGATTGTCAAGCGAACTTTACTTTTTACGCGGAAGGCAGATATCGAACAGTGCGTCCATATCGTCGCGGCTTAGCGCAGCTTCGTAACGGCGATGCGGATCGACCGCGGCGGCGAACTTCACCGCGCGCTTGTCGCTGAGCGGGTGGCTTTGCAGGAATTCGGCGCCGTACCCGGGAATCTCACGCTGCTGCTTGGACAGCTTCGTGAACAGGTCGGCGGTCGGCTTGGGTGAGATGCCGGCGCGTTTCAGCATGGCAATCGCATCCGAGTCCGCTTGGGCCTCATTGTCCCGCGTGTAACTGAGCGAGACGATCTGTTCGGCGTTGGCGCCGACGTTCCCCGCGAACAGGCGGATCAGCGCGCCGATGCCGAATTCGCGGATCATCGCTTCGGCGACGTGGCGGCGGCGGACGTGGGCGATTTCATGCGCCATCACCCCGGCCAGCGCCTCCGGGCTGGTCTCGGTGATCGCCGGCTTGAATACGACGATATAGCCGCCGGGCAGGGCCGCGGCGTTGAAGATCGGGACGTTAAGCGCGGCCACCTTGATCGCGTCCGGCCCCTTGGTCGCGCCCGGCGCAACCCGCTCGACCAGATCCTCGAGCGCTTTCTGGCCTTTCGCATCGCGGCAGCGCAGTTCACCGAAGTCGCCGACGATGGCCGTGCCGACGTTGCGCTCCCAGCTCATCGGCACATGCGGCGCGATCCAGTGGGGGGCGATATAGCCGGTGCCGACGACGACGACGGTGATGGCCGCCCCGACCACCAGCGCCGGGACCAGGCCGATGCGGTCGATCCAGCGTCCGTAACGCTCATGTCGCCCGAGCAGCGGACCGAGTTCAGCCTCCGCGGCGGCCGGCAGCATCAGCCGCCAGCCAGGCGAATCCGTTCGGCCGATCCGCAGCAGCCCGGCTGGCGCATCCATGCGTTTGAGGACGCTCGCCTCGACGTTGTCGCTCCAACCCGAATCCTGACGCAGCTCAAGGCGGCCGTCCGCGACAACCACGCTCACCGCGTGCGGATGGGCGGTCGCGCCGTCGTAGAGCGTGCCCTCGATCAACGGTCAGATCGCGCCGACGTCGAAGGCATCGGCAAACCCTTCCGCCTCGCGCGGGGCGTGGGTCGTCGACTGGGTCAGGTCGCCGAGGTCGACACTGCCGTAGATGCGCGTGTGCCGGACCATGAACGACCAGTTGCGATAGCCCCAATAGGTCAGCCCGAACCCGAGTGTGACGACGGCCAGGGCGAGATTGCCGAGGAACAGTTTGAGCCAGTCCCAGGTGCTCGCATCGAACTCGAACTCGAGCTCGCCAAGCCGGGTCGCGCTGGCGGCATTACGGAAAAATTTCGCGTACCAGTGAAGGGTGGCGAGCGGGATCGCGATGTAAAAGAGCAGGACGATTACGAGAAACGCACCCCCCAAGGTTGGGTTTGGTCCGCTCGCCGGTTCAAGGTTAATTCCGACCGCCGCAATCACTGCGAACGCGACAATCATGAGATCGGA
>Ga0268266_10002800_pt1 | contig 18186 bp, 25 predicted proteins | sample KBSS13metaG_FD_190356 | JGI IMG/M metagenome (GOLD analysis project Ga0268266, IMG submission 190356) | Switchgrass rhizosphere microbial communities from Kellogg Biological Station, Michigan, USA - KBS S1-3 metaG (SPAdes) (version 2) | ecosystem: Host-associated > Plants > Roots > Rhizosphere...
TGACGGCGCTAGAACGCGTGGCAGAGGGGTCAGTTGTTTACGCCGGGCAACCTCGTTAACGCCGCCGCCAACTTCGCGCCAGGGCCGGCGGGGCAATGGGCTCGCGCGGCGCAGCCGTACGTCGGAGCGGTCTACGCAAACCCGACGAGGGTAACCAGGTATCCGCTAGGCTACGTGAGAGGTGCGTTATGCCCGCGTCGCTTGAAGTGCTCGCCGTGTGCGAGTGGACGAAGCAAGACGAAGACAACGTTACGATTACCGACCAGATTAACGTTCGCGAGTGCAGCGTGAGTCAGCCGGAAATCACGTTCACGCTCGCCGCGGAGATTGGCGTCAACACGAGCGCCATCGTGCAGTGCTCGACGACAACGGCCGTGACGTTCCGCGGCGTCGTTCAAGCCGGCGCCGGCACATCGCCCGCCAGGGTCATCGTTACGCCCAACGCGGGCGGGGCGACACCTGAGGGTAACTTCGTCGTGTTCGCCGCAAACCCGGCGAACATTCCGAGCACCTGACATGAGCTCGGGGCTAGGCGGTTCGTGGGAGTACCTCGCGGCGGCGTGGTGGTTCGTCAACGGCGCTTCGCAGATACGCGTTTTCGGCATGAAGGGGCTTCGGACCCCGACCGTCAACGCGGTGACTAAAGAGATACGCTTTGCCTTTGATGGTTCGACCGGCGCCAGCACGGAAGATGCCATCATTGTGTGTCCGGCCGTGGGGGCGACTCAGGCCCTTAGCGCAACGCTTCTGAACATCGGCGGCGAGCTTTTCGCGTCGGTGGTCCCCATCGGAGCGGCCAACTTGCAGAGCGGTTGCCTACTCGTGTTCAAGATTCCGACGGTCGACGTTCTTAGCACCTAACTTATTCGTTTAGCACAACCACAACCGCGCCAAAGACGAAGGGCCCGGCGGTAGCAACGCCGAGCCCTTCTATCCAGTCGGAGGCGCGGGAGAGCACCCAAACGCGGACAACCGGAGTAGGACAGTGCTAACAGAGAGAGAAACCTCTTGCAAGTGCCGCTCGTGTGTGGCAGGCCTTGATTGCGCGTTTGCCGCCGTGCTTGGCCCTCGGCCTGACCAGCTGAGGGGGACCCCCCCGGACGGGACACCCGACCGAGGCCCAAGCCCGGCGGCTTCTCTTTTTGTCTTGCGCGAGGCGGGCGCTCGTGCTTGGGCCGAGCGAGGGGAGGACCGCTCCGGGGGGGTCGGGGGTGAGCCCGACGACCAACGGGAGGCGGGCGAGGGGGGGGCGCAGCCGCCCCCTGGTCCGGGCCCTGGGGCCCCGCCGTGCGGGGAGCGGGCCCGCTCAATCGGGCGGAGTGAGCTCGCCACGCTCATGCAACGCTACGCGCTGCGTCAGTCGAACGGCAGGGCGCGTCAGCAGGGGGTGAGTAACACCCCCCTGCACAACACCAGCGACTCGGCCAAGAGAGGCGCGGTAGCAAGTGAGGGGGAGGGGCGGGAGGGGTTTTCCCCTCCCGCGGGGGGTGCGGGCGGAACGCCCCGCCTTCGCAGCGTCGAAACGCCTTCGGCGCAGAACACCAGCCCCCCCCGGCCCAACGAGGCCGAGGGGGCCGCGGGGCGCCTTCTAGCGGCCCGTTTGGACTGGCTGACGGTGGCCTTCCGGGTCGAGCTCGACGGCAAGCTGTACGAGCGCCTAGAGCTCATGCGGCAGCACGCCATGCTCTGCGAGGGTCGGCGGGCGCCGTGGGAGGTTTGGGGGATTCCGTTCGCGGTGCAAGGCAAGCTCGTGAGAGAGGGAGAAATAGCCTTGACCAACGCGGACGCAGCCATCTTGGTAAGCCGCCGCCGCCGCAAAGACGACAAGGGGAACGACGCCGGCCCCGATTGGAATGTCGAGGTTACGCTACGCGCTGCTTACCTCGCGACGCACAGCCAAGCGGACATAGCGGCCTATGCGCGAAGCATGGCGACGTTCTTTGCTGAGCGCGCTTCGGACGTGAGAGCAGAGCGCGTGAGGCGCGCGGACTGGGCGGCGGACGCAGAGCTAACGGAGGCCTTCGCCACGAGCGACAGGCCATCGTTCGTAGGCCGCATGAAGCGCGTTACGGACTATGGCAGGGACACCGAGAAAGACGGGCCGGAGCCGATGCAAGTCAATACGCATTGGAAGCCGGGCGAAGAAGAAAAGCTAACCGGGTTCTCGTTCGCGCCGGGCGGCGAAGTGATGTGCAGGCTTTACGACAAGCGCGCCGAGCTCGAGAGGTACGAGCCAGAGCATGAGAAGCGCGCGATAGAGCACGCGCTGTGGACGCGCGCGGGGTGGTCGGGCGGCGAAGTGTGGCGCCTAGAGTTTCAGCTTCGACGGCCCGCGCTGGAAGAACTGAAGGTCAACACAATCGACCAGCTTTTCGAGCGAGTGAACATGGTTTGGCGGTACGCGACCGAGGGGTGGCTACGCAAGATAGTGCCGGGGAGCGCGACACGGCGCGAGCGCTCGAGACTGGATAGCCGATGGCTTGTGTATCAGTCGGCCCGCTTCGGGGCCGGGGAGGCGCGAATCGTGCGACGCGAGAGAGCGAAGAGGGGAGGGCCCGACCGTGCGCAAGTCGTGGGGACGGTTCAAGCGTATCTGGCGAGTCTTGGTGCGGACGTTGACCCGTACGATAGGTCAACCGTCGACCCGGAAACCGGTCTGTTTCGACTCAAACCACCCGAGCAACTTTGGCGGGAAAACCTCGAAAGCCTTGCTAAGATTGTCCCTGGGCCGCATTACTCAGAAGCGGCGTTGGCGCAGAGGTCACGGTTTGCATCGGCAGATGACGATGTGCCCGCGGCCGAGCCGGAGAGAAAGGCAGGGTAGGTAGGTGGACGTTGCAACGGTGGTGGCGCAGCTGCGAGAGGCAGAGGCGTGCATAGGTCGGGCAATCGGCGAGCTCGAAAACTCGGGCGGGGCCGACCCGAAAGCGGCGACGGAATACGTAGCGGATACGCTCAGGTCGCTGGCCGAGGCCATGACGGCTCTCGAGACGGCGCGCGCCGCGGGCGCCTGAGGTCATGAGCGGCCGCCAGAGTGCGGGCAAGGTGTTGGCGACCCCAAGCGCCACGCCGGAGGGGACGAGACGAATAACGCCGGTAGGGCCCATCGCCCTGCCACCGCCGCCGCCGCGGCCGACACTCACGACGCAAGAGGCCCTGCTCGTGCGCGTTCACGAAAAAGAGGTGGAGCTTTCGCAGCGGCCCGGGCCAAACCCAAACCCGGTTGCTCTGCTGGAAGTGATGGCGCAAGAGCAAATGCGCCTGACCCGCAAGGTGGCAGAGCTCGAAAAAAAACAGACGGAGCGAACGAAGCTCGCAAGGCGCTCGTTCGACTGGCTCAGGGGCATTGCCGTCATGCTGGCGTCTGTGGGGGCCTTCGCACCGTTCGCCGCGCTCATGTGGGGCGAATGGCTAAAGTTCCACCCTGAGGTAGCAGGGACGCTCGGCGCGGGCATCGTTACGACGGTGCTCGGCGCTCTCACGCTAGCGGCGCGGCAGCGGAGGGCAGAGCGGCGGCGAGAGGCAGAGGCAGACGAAGACCCCGAATCGGTTGCGCTCATACATGAGCGTGACTCGGTCGGGCCGTGACGGGGCGAGGTCTGCCGCAGCCGTACGCGCAGTGGGCGCGGGCCGTGTTCAAGGCGTCGGAGAGCAGCGGGGTTGACCCCGCTCTCTTGTTCGCCGTCATGGCTCGTGAGACGGGGGGGCGCAACGTTGTTGGCGACGGAGGGCACGGCCGAGGGCTCATGCAGATAGACGACCGGAGTCATGGCAAGTGGCTCGCGGCGAACGAGCAAGGCATGAACCCAGAAACGAACGTCGCGTACGGGGCTAGGGTTCTGCGAGCGAACATCGATGCCTTCCCCGGCAACTTGAAGGCTGCGGTTGCGGCGTACAACGCGGGGGCGGGGCGAGTGCGCGCCGCGCTGGCCAAGGGGGCCGACCCCGACACGGTTACGACAGGCAAGAACTACGCGGCCGATGTGCTCGCTCGGCGCGAGCGCTTCGCGCCCATGTTGGAGGCAGAGCCAATGCTACACGTCACGTACGATGTTCTCGCGGGGTGGCGACCATCGGGCGTTAACGCTCTCGACGTCAGCGAAGTGAGGGCGCTCGTCGGGGGGTTCTACAGAGCGCACGAAGGCCTTCGCTCGTCGGGCCTGACAGAGGAAGCGTACGAGGCGCTTATATTTCCGAACGACAGGCCGGAGTGGAGGCACCTTGCGGCAGACGACATGTTCAGCTGTGCGCTTCGGTTCACTGCGGGGCTTCGTCTGCTGCGGGTGAAGCACCCGATTCTTGCTTCGCCATACGAGAAGCGGAAGGGCCGAGCGGTGGCGGACGCGCGCGCGGTGGCCGAGTCGTTTGGGGCAGTGGTGGACGATGGCGCCCTTACTCGTTACGAGCCGCAGGCGGGCGACGCACTCTGTCACGGGTGGGGTAACAACGTTCACGTGTCGTGCGTAAACCTCGCGCACACGGACGAAGAAGGTAGGCTCATTCTGGAATGCTCGGACGGGGGGCAAGGGCGGCGCTTTGACATGGCGATAGAGGCGAACCGCTACCTTTGGACGCCGGGCCGTGTGCAGACTGTCGAGGGGCCGACGCACTCGGTCGAGAGGCCGGGGGCGCCGCGCCCGCTGGTTTGGGTGGTAGACATAGCCGAACTGCTGCTTAACGCAGGGGTGATGGGCCAACAGGAATAGGGGAAAAGCATGTCAAGAGTTATGACGATAGGTCTCTCTCTCGTGCGTCGATTCATGCCAGTGCCGCCGGGGCAGGATAAAGAAGAGAGTACCTTCCGAAGAGACTTCGCTCTCGCGCTCATGGCCTCGCCGTCCACTTACTTTGCGCAAACATGGTCGGGGCGGGAGAGTCACCTTTACGAGGGAGGCTCCCATACGGACATCGTTGCGGTGGTGGCGCCGCCGCTTGGCTACGCGGCGCCTTACGCGCGCGTCGCCGATGCGCTGGACGGATACCCACCCGACGAGGTTTGGTATGCGTGGCTGAAGCGCACGCAAGACGTTGCGCGGCTCATGCCTGGCGTGAACGTGCCGACCGAAGGCGACTTGCGAGGCATACGCGCCCCGTGGGCGCCGTCGCTGTTGCGCGTGCCTGGCATCGTGCGCAACGTCTCGTGGGCGCCATAAAATCGCGGCGCGACCCGTACAACAGGAACTCTTGGCACAAGGGGCCAGGCCGTACGAGTGCGCCGCCCTGAAAGGCTAACCGCGCGCACGCGCCGACGCAAGAATAGTCCGGCTTTCGCTGGACAACGAAAAGAGGCGGGCGCTACGCTCGCGCGATGGCACGGAGAGCTCAGGGGTTGAGGCTGTCCGAAGTGGACGCCGAGAGGGTGGGGGCCTCGGTCGAAAAGCGGCTGTACAAGCACGCGACGCGACTGTGGGCGAGATTGGGCCAGGGCGAGCACAAGCGAGCGGAGGGGGCGCCTCGTTCGCTGCCGGCGGCCGAGGCCGCAACGCTGGCGCTCTTCGCGCAAGAGGGCGCGACCGAAGAGCACGACCAGGCCGACGAGCACGACGCAATGCGAGACGTCGCGGGGCGACTCGCGGCGCTGCTCTGGTCGCGCCCCATTGACGGCTGCGAGCCTTCGGCCGGGCCGCTCGACCCGTCGGCCCTGGACGATCTGAACGAGCCCATAACCCTGGTGCTCGTGGCGGCATGGGCCCGCTGCGAGCTCGCCCGGGGCGAGGGCATAACGGCGCGCCAGCTGGGCGCGCTCGCAGAGCTCGACGCGCGCTCTGTGAGGCGCCTTGCAGAGGCGGGCGAGCTACGATGGCAGAGCGGGCCCGGCCCGCTGCGGGCGTCGGCCGCGGACGCACTACGATGGCTAGAGGCGAGGGGCGTGCGGGGCCTCCCGCGAGAGAAGCGAGGTAAGCCATGGCGAAAGCGATAAGCGTGAAAGACCTAGACAAGATGCTCGAGAAGCCGGCGCGGGCGGCGAAGCCGGCGCGGCGGAAGGCGAAGCGGCGCACGGCGAAGCGCAAGACGGCCAAGCGCACGACGAAGCGCCGAGCGCCCAAGCGGCGCACGACGAAGCGCCGAGCGCCGACGAAGCGCAAGACGACGAAGCGCAAGACGGCCAAGCGGCGCACGCACCACCCGAAGCGGCGCACGGCGAAGCGCAAGACGGCCAAGCGCACGACGAAGCGCCGAGCGCCGACGAAGCGCAAGACGACGAAGCGAGCGCCGACGAAGCGCAAGACGAGTGGGGGAAAGTTCCACATAGAAGACATTCGGGCGGCCGAACACGAAGCCATCAAAAGGGGCGACGTCATTACTACGGACGGCGTCATAAGCAGAGCTCGTGAGCTCTACAAGGCTCGCAAAGGTCGCAAGGCAACCGATGCCTACACGTCGCTTCCGGCCGCGTTCCCCGGGGGTCTGAAGGGAAAAAAGTAGGGTTGCGCACCCCTTAACTCGTGCGCTCATACATGAGCGCGCGGATTGTCCTTGCACGGCCGGACATTCGCGCGCTAGCTTCTACGCCAGGCGCCCGGGGCGCTCGGGCCGGCGCGTAGGCTAAACTTCGTAGCGCCGCCCGCGTTGGGTGGTGAACGCGCTTCGCGCGAAGGGAGACGTCATGCGTAAACGAAAGACCGTCATCATTGCGAACCCAAACCCGGAGGTCATCGCGCGCAATAACCCGTGGTGGCAAGAGTTCAAGTTTCGGCCCGATGAAGATGTGCCGCCGCCAATGGTGAAGATGAAGAAAGGCGAGGCCAATCAAACAGAGCCGCTCGAGGAAAGCGAAGCCGTCTCCGTCTTGGAATGGTGCGCTTCGCTTCAGGGGTGGAAGGCGGCGAACCCGAAGCTTGACGTCATGGTGACGCCCGAGCAGAGGCCGCTCGTGGTGGAGACAGTGACGGAGCACAAGGCGGCGACGAAGAGCGGCGCCTACTTCGTCTATCACCTCGACCAAGCGGAAGAGCCCCTGGGGCACAACGCGCGGCGTGGGAAGTTCTTTTTCGAGCCGAAGGACTGGGGCTTTGACAAGCCCTACTCGCCCGGCTTCGACACGGAAGAGCGGGCGCTAGATGCGGCCGAGGCCCACGAGCAAGAGCAAGCGCGCCGACGCGAGCGCTCGCCAGAGGGCGACGAAGAACACGCGTTACGCGAAACGCCTCGGCCCCCCGCCGCATCGTCTCGATGCGCCGGGCGGGCCCGGGCGGCACGCGTCTCGCTGGCCGTAGGAGAGAGAACATGGCGACCAAAGAGAAAGAACCGGCGGAACGGAAAACGCTCGCCGCCCAACTGTCGGGGCTGAGCGGGGCCGAGCTTCGGTATGTGCTCGACGTCATGACTGTTTGCAGCCTGGCCAAGTCGTTGGGCGAGTCGACGGTAGAAGAAGTCTTGGCAACGCTGCGAGTTGCGCACGAGGCCCCGGACGTGTTTCGCGGCGCGGTCAAGGGCGGGCCGCAGGCGACGATGCGCGAGAGCGTGCTCGGGTTCGACTCGATAACAGACGTGAGGCCAGGCGAAGAGCGAGAGATAGAGCAAGTGCCGCAAGTGCCATTCAAGGGCCAGATGCTCTTCGTCGACCCCGATTGCGCGTCGTTCTTCGACTTGGCAGACATTCGCATCGGGCGAATGTCGCAGTTCCCTTCGGCGGCGCCGGTGCCGGCATCGGTGTTCGCCCTTCGCAACGTGGTGGAGCCGAACCAGTCGGGGCTTCCGTTGGAGATAGACGCGGCCGAGGTTGCGCAAAAAATCGTGTTGAGGGTGTGCAACGTAGGCAACAAGCCCGCCCGGTTTCGCGGCGCCATTTCTGGGTTGATGCTCGTCTTAGGGACGGGCCCCGCCTCGGGCCTCTCGGCGCTCATGCATGAGCGCGGGGCGGCCCCGGGCGGCGCGCGTCTAGCGCCGTAGGGAGAGCAAGCCCGATGACTGACAACGTTTTTTTGCAGGCGATGGCCAGGAAGATGTACGAGCGCAGACGCGAGCGCGCGGGGGCGAGCGCCCTCGCGCTCGTGTGCGGCGAGACGGACGGCGCGACCATGCCGGCCGCCATGCCGGAGTGGGGCGCCCTCGACCCCGCCGAGCGAGGCGAGTGGGTTGACCTCGCGTCGCTCGCGGCGGCGTTTGTGGGGGACGTGGCGACCGAGGCGGTTGACCTTGCCGCCGCGCTCATAGATGAGCGCTCGGTGCTCCGGGTGGAGCGCGGCTTGTGGCAGGGCCTAGAGGCCGAAGGCGAGCTCTATTGCGCCAGGGTGAGCTTTCGTCAGGGGTACGGCAAGACGGCCGGGGCGGCGCTGTACGAGCTCAGGGCGGCCCTTCTGAGCGCGGCGGGCGAGACGGTGCGCGAGGGCCGCCGGGCGGCCGAGGTCATTCGCGGGGTCATGGCGGGGCGCATGGCGCTCGTGGGCAAGGGGGCGAACGATGGCTTACCTGTTGGGTCGCGGGGTTGGCGTCGTGTCGCTCGTGTCGCTCGTGCTCTTCGCGCTCGGCCGCGCCGTGGCGTTCGTGGGGCGGGCCTGGGGGCGAGACAAGGCAGCGAAGGTGCAAGATGCCGCGGCGTGGGTGGGGGAGCATCGGCGCCCCCGGGTGTTGGCAGAAGACCTGTACGCGACGGGGTACGAGGCGAGAGATGACGTGCGCGACCGGACGCTACTTGCGGGCGCGCTCGTGCGTCGGGTCGAGAAACACCAGTGGGGCGGGCCGGGGGGGCATGACGTCTGGTGCTTTGACCTGTTGGTGTACGAACGCTCCGCGGTGCGATGGCTTCCGGGCGACCTAGCGGAGCCCAGGGACATGGCCTGCGAGTGGCTACGGCAGGGCGCTCAGTGGTACCCACAGTACAGCTATGAGCCCCCAAAAACTCGTCAAGTACACCCGGCCGAAGGTCAGTGAACGAAACGCCGCGAAGAAAAAAGGGAGAGCAACCCTCATGACGAAGAAGAAGGCTCAGTTGGACATTGACGACGCAGTGGCTAAGGCGCGCACGGTGCCTCTCGAGTTCGGCTCGATGGGCGCGGCGCATACTCCCATCGAAGTGGAGCTCGCCGCGCTCGTGGTGGACGCTTCGTGGAACATTCGCCAGGTGGCAGACGAAGGCGAGCAAGCAGAGCTCGTAGAGAGCATCCGGCACAACGGCCTGTTGCAACCGCTCGTGGTGGCGCGAACGGCTGACCCGCTGCACGGCGGTACGCCGGAAGCGCCGGTTTACCGCCTGGTGAGCGGCTTCCGTAGGCACGACGCGTTGCGCACGCTCGAGTGGACGCACGCGCCGGCAGTGGTGTTCAACGACGCGACCGAAGCGGAGCTCTTGATAGCGAACCTCGTTGAGAACGAGCAACGCGCGAACGTCAAGCCGTGGGAGGTGTCGGAGCGTTACTACCAGCTTCAGCAACCGCCCTACTCTCTGAAGGGCAAAGAGATTGCCAAGCGCGTTGGCAAGTCGCCCGCGTACGTCAACAACATGGCGCGCCTTCGCCGCGCGCTGGCGCCCGAGCTCTGGGTGAAGTTCAAGAGCGCAGAGGCGGGCGAGCGCATCACAACAACGCAGTGGATAGAGCTCGCCGGGCAGGCGCCCGAAGTGCAGCACGAGCGTTACGAGCGCATCGTCAAGGGGCTCGATAAGGTGGCCGCGGTGGCAGAGAAAGAGGCGCGCAAGCTGGACGCGCCGACGCCCGCGAACGACGCGACGGTGGCGGGCGACGAAGGGGAAGAAGCGGCGCGCGGCAAGCGCGAAGAACGCTCGGGGCGGCCCGGCGAGACGGAGCTACGCGCGATGCTCGAACGCGTGCTAGGCAGCCGCAAAAAGCCCGACTGGAAGAAGGGCGCGGCTGAAGTGCTGCACTGGGTTCTTGGTGATGGGGCCGAGCCAGTCGGCGGGGGGCGAGCTCGTGGCGGCGAGTGAGCGGCCGCACGGGGCGACTCAGTGCCCCATGTGCGGGGGCTCGGGTGACAACCCCATCGGCAAGATGGCCTGCATACTGTGCGACGGTCGGGGCTGGCACCCTCCGGTAGAACGACCCTGGAACAAGGCGCAAGAGGCCGAACACGAAGCGAAGACGGTGCCGCCGGGGGCCGACCCCTGCAAGGCGTGCAAGGGGCGCGGCGAGACGGTGGCGAGGGCCCAGGGGCAAGCGCCTTGGGGGCCCGACAGGTGCGACGCGTGCAAGGGCAACGGTTGGGTGCCGCGCGAGCCGTTGACGGCGAAGCAAGTCACGTGGCGCGAGGCAGTGCAGAAGGTTCGCGCCGAGCTCACCCCCGAGGCGGCGGCGAGCACGATGCAAACCGTAGAGATGCACTGCGGCCCGTCGCTCGCCGAACGGCTCACGATGGTAGGCGACATGATGGTTAGGCGCTTCTACGCCGGAGGGAACGACACCGACAGAGAGCAACTGGCATTCTTCATCAACAGGCTCGTGGGCATCGCTGCTGCGGACGATCTGAGCAAGGGCGAGGGGCGCTATGGATTTGACCAGCCTTAAGTGCTTCTACACGGTCGAAGAGAACGCGCCGCCTCTCGTTACGCTCGTCGTGCGTGTCGGCCCGATGTCGTTCGCGTTCAGGGTGCCGATGGCCCTCGCTCGAGAGGCGTACGGTAATCTCGGGGGCGTGCTGCGCCGGGCCGAGCAAGAAGAGCGCAAGGGCGTCGGCGGCGTCGGCCGCCCCACGGAGACATGACGAAGGCGAGCACGAAGCGGAAGCACTCGCGCAAGTGCGAGCGATGCCGCAGGCGATACACGGCCCCGACGTGGCTGCACGCCAACGCGACGGGCAACCATTGCCCGAAGTGCCTGCAAAAGATGGGCGTGCCCGTCGAGTACGGGGCAGGTTGCTTGAACGTGACGAAAGCGTGAGGCGAGCCGCCGCGCTCATACATGAGCGCGGCCGGGCGAGAGTCGAACAAGCCCCGCTTTTAGTAATCGAAACGAGGCCCCTTCGCATTGCGCGGGGGCCTCTTTGCGTTCTACACTTGACATTGCAGGGCCATCGGTCGGCCCACAGGAGGCCTTGATGCAAATCACTAGGGAACAGTTGCAAGGGGTGCGGGCGAGCATGGAACGCGCATCGGCCAGAGTGCGTTCGATGCGAGAGAAGACGGAAGAAGTCGTGGGCCAGGCGGTGGCCGCGGCAGAGGTGTCGGGCGCGGCCTTCGGGCTCGGCTGGGTTCGCGGGCGCTACGGAGAGGTTAGCGTCGTGGGCGTGCCCCTCGACATCGGCCTGGCCGCGGTGCTGCACACGACCGCCTTTCTGGGCGGCGGCGGCAAGTACGCCGAGCACCTGCACAGCGTGGGCAACGGCGCCCTCGCGGTTTACTTGACCACGCTCGGCGCCAAGATTGGCGCCGAGATGCGGCAGAAGGCGGGGGGCAGCACGACCCTGCCGAGCATTCCCATCAAGACGGGCGAGGAACTTCCGGCGCCCGGCTTTGCGAGCGGCTGGTCTTACGCGCCCAGCTATCAGCAAGCGATGGCGGCATCGCAGTACCAGGGCGGCTTAGAGACTCACTTAGCTTAGGCGGGCCACGGGCCGTCTTGACGAGTAACCAGGGGGGAGACCCCCACCATAGGAGAGAGACCATGCCGGAAGAATATGAGCTCGTGGGCGCCGAAGATGACGACGATTACGATACGAGCGGCGACATCGTGGGCGCCGAGATTGTCGGCGACGATGACCTTGACGCGCTCGTGTCGGGCGACATCGTGGGCGCCGACATCGTGGGCGCGGTGCGCCGCAAGCCCAAGCGCGTGAAGCTCGTTCGCCGCGCTACCAACCGCCTGCCGGCGGCACAGGTGCAGCGCCAGGGCCTGGCGTACGAGCCGACGAAGTACGGCACGTGGCGCGAGAGCGTGGTGGGCATCGACTCGGGCGCGACGACCATCGCGGCCGGCGCGTCGCGTACCATCATCGTGCAGCCCCAGGTCCCGTTCCGCGCGGAACGGTTCATGGTGAGCTCGGCCATTGCCGGTAGCTTCGTCATTGACGATATCAAGGTGGGCAAAAACTCGCAGTTCCTCGCCGCGGGTTCGGTGCCCGGTACCGCCTTTTCGGAGCTCGCCGTGGGCGCGGGGCTACACCTCGACACGGCAGAGGTTGCCCAGAATATCAGTGTGTCCGTCACCAACACGAGCGGCGGCGCACTTCGGTTCTTGGGCGCCTTTTACGGCAAGTACGTTCAGCGCTAGCGCGAGCGCGAGGCGGGTCGACCATGTACGCTGTGACGTTCGTTTCGGGGAGCTTTGGCACGGAGCGCGAGCGCGAGCACGCGAACGAAGTGCTGCAAATCATGTTGGACGCGCTGTACAAGGTGAATTGCAGCTACCTTCGGCGGTTCCCCGAAACGGCGTCACTCTACGCGAGCGGCGTGCGGTACCGCAAAGAGGCGCCGGGCAAGGAAGAGTGGCAGGACATACCTACGGTTCTGAAACAGGGTTTTGGCGACTGCGAAGACCTCGCCTGTTTCAGAGCCGCAGAGCTGACGGTAAGAGAGGGCGTGCCGGCCGTGCCCTCTCTGAAGTGGCAGCGTATACCGTCTAAGAACATGGTGCTTTACCATATACTCGTTGAGAGGGCCGACGGGTCGATAGAAGACCCCAGCAAACAGCTGGGCATGGGAGGCGAATACTAATGGCGGGAGCGCTACCTATTCTCTTGCTGGGCGGGGCCGCTCTCGCGGCGCTCGCCCTCTCGGCTGGCAAGGCCAACGCGGGGCAGAGCGGGGGCGGGGGCGGCGCATCGGGCGCCACGCTCGGCCCGGACGGCTTCGAACAGAACATGCCGGTGGAGTACAAGCAGCAAGCCGTGTTCTTGCTCGCGACCGGCATGGACCCTAACGAGCTCGACGCGGTGGCCAACACCTACGCGCAGTTCGGCTTTCCGGTGACGGCGTCTCGGTTCCGGCAAAAGTCGGCGGCGATTCGGCAGGCGCAACAGCAGCAGCAGACGCCGCCCATCTTCATTCCGCCGCAGCAGCAGCCGCCGCAGCAGCAGCCGCCGCAGACGATACCCGTTCCGGGGGGCGGGGGTATTCCCATTCCGGGCGGCGGCGTGATTCCCATTCCGGGCGGGGGTATTCCCATTCCGGGCGGCGGCGTGATTCCCATTCCAACGATACCCGTTCCGGGGCCGGGCACGGTCCCTACGGGCACGGTGCCGCCGCCGCAGCCGGCGCCGCCGCAGCAACCGCCGCCCATCGCCTCGCCCCCGCCCGGGCAACAGCCGCCCATCATTCTGCCCGGCATTCCGCCGGGCTTCCCTCCCATCGTGCCGCCGACGATTCCGGGCACCATTCCGGCGACGGTGCCGCCCGTGGTGCCGGGCGTCGCGCCCGACCCGGCCGTGTTTGGTCTGCCGAAAGGCGGGTTCCTCAAACTCGAAGATGGCGCCGTCGTTCACAAGTACGTCATTCAGTCGGGCGACTACCCGGCGAAGATTGCGGAAAGCAAGTACAAGCTGAAGCCGGGGGCGAGCTACGTGCCGTCCATGGTGCGCGATAACAAGTGGGTAGGAGGTAGCGACAACTGGAAAAAGCTACAACCGGGGCAAGAGCTGTACGTGCCGGACGAGTGGTGGAGCCCACCGCCCGGTGTGGCGCTCGTGCCCACGAAGCGCCCGGGCCCGCCCGACCCCAAGGCGGGCAAGGCGGCGGCCAAGCCTGCTGCGAAGCCTGCCGCGGCCAAGCCGGCCGCGAAGACCACCACGGCTTCGGTGCGACGATGAGCGGCCGAGAGTGGGTCAACGTGCCCCGCCCGGCCGCGGTGAAGTTCCGCAGCACGCGGACGGGCGCGACCGTGGCCGTGGGGTACTTCCCTACGCCGACGCGGGAGGGCTCGCCCATTCCGGTGGTCGGGGCGGGTGCCGGCAAGCGCGCGGCGCTCGCGGCGCTCGGCGCCGCCGTGCGCGTCATCGCGGCAGACCCGGAGCTCGCCCGAGAGCTCGGGTTTCGCACGGTGCCCCTCGAGGGCGTGACGACCGGCGCCGCCGCCAAGCTCGGGCAGCTGGTGCGCGGCGCACAGCGCGGCAAGGGGGCGCCGCGCCGCAAGCTCGCCGCGTTGAAGGCTCGGGCCGACCAGGGCGACGGCAAGGCCGGGCGACTGTGGGCCCTCGCCCAAGCGCAGCACGGCCGGGGCGGGGTCGCCAAGGCCGCCCACTACGCGCCTGACGTGGCGGCCGCCGTGGGCGCCACGGCGCGGCCCTCGGCCCCGTGGGGCGCCGCGCAACTGCAAGCCGCGGCGCCGGGCCCCGCGCCCATGCCGTGGGTCACCTTCGGCCTACCCTTCGCGTCCGTGGGCATACCGCTCGCGGCGAGGGCGGACGCCGGAACGAGCGCTCTGCTCGCGTCGCTCTCCGGCCCGCGCCAGGCGCGCGGCGCCATCAGCTGGGGGGCGTAGCGTGGGCATCGTGGGCAAAGGGACGCGCAACCGCCTCGCGTTGCAACTGGGCTACGCGGTGGCGGCTGCTCTCATCTTGGGGGTCATCATGACGGGGCCGATGCATGTGGTTCCGCGCGCCGAGCGCGGCTTGCTGGACAGCACGGAATCGAACAACATCGGCATGGCGATACCCCTCGCGCCGGGGCAGTCGAACACGGTGCTTAAGAACGACGCGCCGAATGCGGGCGTGCAGCTGGTGACGCTGTACCTGAGCGCGTTCGTGCGAGAGCAGAGCAACGACTTTGGCGGCTCGCTCCCCGGGTTCTTCGGAGGGCTGGGCTCTCACATGGTCAAGAGCCCCGGGCGCGTCGTCGCGCTCGTGACCTTCGGCGTCGGCGGCGGCGAGCAACAGGTTTTCGTGAGCGTCAAGAACGGAACGGCCTTGACGTTCACGGCGAGCTCGGTGCGCGTTGATGCGTACTACAACGAAGACCCTGCTGCGTTGCCGACGCCGCCGCGGCTCACGGTGGCGGCGCTGCTCTCCTATGGCGCGCGGCCCTCGACGGGCACGCCCTATGACCCGGCGGTGTTCGAGGTGCGATGGGATTCGCCCGCGGGTGACCTTGCCGCGCTCGACGTACCGCCCTTCGCGCGAGCCCTGACAGTGGCCACGGACGATGCGGCGTTGGGGGTCTCATCGATACGGATAGAGTTTTCGGGCGGTTTCCCCGCCGTGCAGCTGGCGAGCTATCAGGGCGTAGCCAATCAGAAAGTGATTACGGTTCCGGTGCCGGACGGCGCGACGGGCGTAGAGATAGTGAATGGGGCCGTTACGCCGGTGAACAACGGCATGGCCATGTGGCACTTGGGGCTCTGACCTAAAATGATGAGCCACACGGAAGCGCGTCGCGTGGTGCTGGGGGCGCTGCGGCTGCTGTACCCCGGCGCAGGCGACGCGCCTCCGTTGTTCGCGCAAGCCGTCCAGTCGATAGGCCTCTTTGAGGGCTCGTACGGCGAGCCGGGCAAGCCCGCATCGTGGTCGGGCTCCAACAACTGGGGCGCGGTCCACTCGAGCGACAAGCCGCCGTGCGTGCCCGGTCGCTCGTTCTTGTTCGAAGATGCGAACAACACGGGTGACTCAAACAAGACGCCGCAGTGCTTTAAGATTTACCCGACGCCGGAAGCGGGCGCTGCGGACATGGCGCGCAACCTGTTGCGCACGGAAGCCGAGCGCGTTGCGTTCGCCAGCGGCGACGCAGACCGCATGGCGCTCGCCATGTACGACGCGGGTTACTTTCTCGGGTTCAACCGAGACCCTGACCTAGCGGTGCGCCGACAGAAGAACGCGGCGGCGTACGCGGCGGGCATCGCGCGCGCCGCCGAGCGCATCGCGGCCGGCACGGGCGAGCCGCTGTTGGTGACGCGCAAGGGCGGCGAGACGCCCCCGCAAGTGCCGGTGCCGCCGAAGCCTGGCACGAGCGGAAGCGGGCCCATCGTGCCGCCGGGGCCGACGCCGCCGCCGCCGCCGGCCGAGGGCTCTGCGTCGGGCGCTGGCGTGGCGGTGGTGGCGCTGGCGCTCGTGGGCGTGGTGGCGCTCGCGGCGCGCAAAGGAGGCCGGTAGCATGGGGTACGATCTGGGCACGGCGGCGCTCGTGGCGTCGGCCACGAAGGGCGGCGCGCTCATGTATGAGCGCACGAGCACGGGCGACATTTTTCCGACGTTCGTAACGCCCGCCATGGCGCGGGCGAAACTGAACGAAGTGCGCGCGGAGCTTCAATCGCTCGACAGGGACATTCAACCGTCGGCGGTGCCGGCGCAGTTTAAGACGGAGTGGGGCGTTTTTCGAGACACCTACGAAGCGTTCTATCGTGATACCATAGACAACTTCTTTGCAATCAACCTTGGCACGAAGGGCACGATAGAGAAGGCGGAAGAGTTCCAGCGCCAGGGCCTGCAATGGCGGGCGCTGTTCGAGGCGCAGGGCGGCAAGCCGACGGCCCCGCCGCCCGCGCCGCCGCCGCCCTCGCCGGGCCTGCCTGAGGTGGTGGGCAAGGCCGAGGGCATCGCTAAAGCCGTCGCGGTGGTCGCGGTGGTCGGGGGGTTGGTCTACCTCGCAAGCATGGTGAAGCGATGAGCAAATCGGCTGTCGAGCGCTGGACGTCAAAGATGCTTTTGAAGATGGGGCCTGAGGGGGCCTCGCTTTCGCGCATCGTGATTCGGCATGCCACGGGAGGGTCACGCGCGCCGGCCGTTGGCGAGGTCTCCGTTGACGCCGCGAGGCACAACGCGACGAAGCTTGCGGCCGAAGTGTGGGAGCTCGCAGAGGGAGACGCGGAAGGCCTCGGCGGCTTGGTGCAACGCTACGTGGCCCACGCGTACTTCGGCGCCTGCGAAGAGCCCGACCCGAACCGCTGCACCATACGCGTGCAGCGCGAAGAAGAAGAGGGCGCTTCGGGGCTCGACTCCGAGCCGGCCGACGCGCGCGGCATGGTGGCGCAATCGATGCGGCACAACGAAGCGCTTGCGCGCATCTCGCTCGGCGCGTCGCAAGGAATCTTTAACCAGATGACGCGCCTAATCGAGATGCAGGGGCAGCAGCTGGCCGAGGCGCACACGCGCATGGCCGAGATGCGCGAGGCGGCCGAAGACGTGACAGACAGGCGTCTCGAGCGGGAGGCCATGCGCCGGGCCGAAGAGCGCGAAGACAAGCGCGACGCGGCGCTGCTCGGGTCGCTTCAAGCGCTCGTGCCCATCGTGCTTTCTAAGCTGGCGGGCGGCGGCGCGCCAGCGCCCGGCGCACAGCGGCCCGAAGACATGGTGGTCAACCAGCTGTTGGGAAGCATCACCCCGGACCAACTGGCGAAGTTGCAGGGCATCTTGAAGCCCGAGCAAGTCTTGCTCTTTTTGAGCGCGTACGAAAACCGAGTGCTCGACCAACAGGCGCCCGCGGCGCCAGCCCCCGCGCCGATGGTGCTCGCGGGTGTCAACGGCCACAACGGCCACAGGGGTAGCGCATGACTAAGCAGGTTCTGTTCAACCTCCCCGCTCGCGTGAAGCTCATCAAGTCGGGGCCGCTTTGGGTCGCGCAGTTGGTCGTAAAGACAGCCGCCGGCCCGATGTGCTTTTCTGCCGGCGTCGACACGAGGCTTGTTCGCAAGGCGCTACTGAAGAAGATGCGCACCAACGGCGGCACCGTGACGGCGGGTCTCTTCGACTCGATAAAGAAGGCGGCGAGCGGCCTCGCGAAAACCGTAGCGCTCGACAAGGTGGCGGCGCTCGCGTCGCGGGCGATACCGACCCCCAAGAACGTGGCCATGCTCGTTCCGAAGCCGCTTCGCTCCGTGGCGGAGAAAGCGGCAACGTCGCTGCTCGCGCGGGCGATGGGCGGCGAGGCGAACGCGCGCAAGGCGCTCGGCGCGCTCAAGTCGGCGGCCGAGTCGGTCGACGCATCGACGAAGTACAAGCAAGCGTGGCGCACCGTGAAGAGGGTTCACAGGGTCATGAAGAAGGGCGGCGGCGTGGCGGACATGGCCAAGGGCGTGAGTAGCGCGCTCATAGATGAGTCGTTCCGCTCGGCCGCCCCCGTGACCTCGGCCGTCAACGTGGCAGAGTCGCAGTTCTCTCGCCTGCCCGGGCCGCTCGGAATGGCGGCGCGTACGGCCTTTCAGACGCTGCCCGGGGTGTCGCAAGCGTACGCGCTGACGGCGCTACAGAACGCGTGGCAGAGGGGTCAGTTGTTTACGCCGGGCAACCTCGTTAACGCCGCCGCCAACTTCGCGCCAGGGCCGGCGGGGCAATGGGCTCGCGCGGCGCAGCCGTACGTCGGAGCGGTCTACG
>Ga0268266_10002804_pt1 | contig 18175 bp, 21 predicted proteins | sample KBSS13metaG_FD_190356 | JGI IMG/M metagenome (GOLD analysis project Ga0268266, IMG submission 190356) | Switchgrass rhizosphere microbial communities from Kellogg Biological Station, Michigan, USA - KBS S1-3 metaG (SPAdes) (version 2) | ecosystem: Host-associated > Plants > Roots > Rhizosphere...
CCGCGCGGGCCGCGCGCTCCGCGCCCCTCGGTGGGTCCTCGGGACACACGTCCAGGTCCGCGGTCGAGCGCGCCGCGCGTGCACGCGGCCCACGATCACGGGTGATCGTGCCCATCGCTTCCACCCAGGGACCGTTGCTGTCGCACAAGCGGGGCCATCCAGAAGGACATGTGGATCAGCAGCGCGGGAACGAGCAGTCCCCACGCGGCCGCAGCCACGACCGAGACTCTGTACAACCAGAGCTGCACCGCGATGACGAAGAACAGTGCGCACAGCTCAGCCCGCTGCCAGGACTTGAGCGGGCTCCCCGGCGCCGGTCCGGGATCGGTCACGACTCGCCACCCAGCCGGACGTTGATCGGAGACGCGGAGACCACGCTGTCGTTGAATCCCGGACGTGGTTGAACCGCACAGAGAGCTCCTGCGTGACACACAGGGAAGGCCTGGGTACGCGGCGTTGTGTCAGCCGTGGCAGCACCGAGACCCAGGAGATGACCATGCACCTCTTCCGCGCTCGCGAACGACGCACCGACCCGCTGTGGGACGTCGCGTCCGCCACCCAGGTCCTGGTGGCAGACCCCACGACGGTGACCTGCCTGGCCCTCGGGGCCGAGGTGAGGTCGTCCGACGCCACTGTCGACGGCGTCGTGGTGGCTGCCCGGCACCCCACGGGGTGGTTCATCCACGCCGTACGGCGAGACGATCTGCCCGCTGCCCAGCTCGAGCCGTTCCGGGAGCTGGTCACGGTACGCAGCTACCTCCTCCTGGCGCGGGGGCCGGAGGCGCCCGCCTGGCGTCGCTCGCCGACCCGCGGCGAGTGGCGCTCGGTCTGGTTCTCGCCGGCACGCGAGCTCGCCGAGCTCCACGACGCCCTGGTCGAGTGACCGTGTGCTGTGCCGGGATCCGTCCGGCCTCATCGGACGAAGGGGACCAGGGCCACGGCGAGGAAGAGCAGGGTCAGGTACAGGTTCGACAGGTGGAACAGTCGCATCGGCTGAAGGGTCGCCAGGTCGTCGGAACTGCGTGAGCGCGCAAGCAGGAGCGTCGCCTCGCCGAGGAAGAACCCACCCAGGATCGTGGCGATGATCGGGTAGACGGGTCCCGTGTGCGCCACGGGCCACAGCACCAGCGACGTCGCGACCGTCACGACCGCGTAGCCCAGGATCTGCCGAGCGACCGTGCGGGCCGTCGCCACCACCGGCAGCATCGGTACGCCGGCCGCCGCGTAGTCCTCGCGGTACCGCATCGCCAGCGCCCAGAAATGCGGTGGGGTCCAGAAGAAGACCACCAGGAAGAGCACCACGGGGGGCCACGCCAGTGAGCCCCGGACGGCTGTCCATCCGATCAGGGTCGGGAAGCAACCGGCCGCCCCGCCCCACACGATGTTCTGAGCGGTGCGCGGCTTGAGCCACATCGTGTAGCCCACGACGTAGAACACGTTCGCTGCCAGCGCCAGCAACGCCGACTGCCAGTTCACGAGAACCGCCAGGATCATTGTCGAGACGACTCCGAGGACGATGCCGAAGATCAGCGCGGACTGCCGGGACACCGCCTGCCGGGCCAGGGGTCGCCGTCGGGTGCGCCTCATCCGAGCGTCGATGTCGGCGTCCACGACGCAGTTGAGGGTGTTCGCGCTGCCGGCGGACAGGGTGCCGCCCACGAGCGTGGCGAAGACGAGCGACAGCGGGGGCACGCCGTTGCTGGCCAGGAACATCACCGGCAGCGTGGTCAACAGCAACAGCTCGATGATGCGGGGTTTGGTCAACGCCACGTACGCCGCGACCGTCTCGCGGGTCGTGGACAACCCGGCCGTCGAGGTGAGAGGTGGTGCACTCATGAGGAAGCTCCCAACCTTCGAAGAATCCGCTCCAGGACCTGGCTGTCGATCGGACCGATCACGCGGGCCGCCACTCGACCACGCCGGTCGAGGAAGAGGGTGCTGGGGACGCCTGTCTGAGGAAGCATCGACAGTCGCGCCAGGAGCTTGCCGTCCGGGTCGGACAAGGTGGGGTACGTCGCCCCGCGCGAGGCGGCGAACGCCCGGGCCGAGCTCCTGTGATCACGCTCGTCGATCCCGACCACCCTGATCGACGTGCGTGCCGCACGCGCGAGCATGGGCATCTCCTGCCGGCACGGACCACACCACGATGCCCAGACGTTGATCGCCACCAGTCCGTGCCCGAGCTCGTGGGCGAGGTCGAGCGGATCCCCCGTGATCGTGGTGCCGTGCAGCTGGGGGGCGGCAGAGCGTTGGCCGACCGGGAACACCTGGAGGCCCGGACCGGACGCCCCCTGGGATGACGGTGCCGGGTGCAGCGTCGAGCAGGCCGTGCACAGCGCCACGGCCACGACCAGGAGCATCGCGTGCCTCATGACGGACCGCCCGTCAGCCACCGCACGACGGCGGTGACCTGAGCCGGCGCCCAGTCGCCGGGAGACGGGTTCGTGACGTTGCGGTGGCCCAGAGCGTCCATGAAGCGGTAGAGGCGCGGTGGGATCGTGCGCGCCGACTCCACCGTCCCGGTGCCGTCCATCTCGTAGCGGAACCGCTGCCGGCCGTCGATGAAGATGAGCTCGTCGGTATGGGTGAGATCGGTGGTCAGCGGCTGTCCGGTCACCCAGTCGAGCGGGTACGGCCGGGTGTTCCGGGTCTGGTGGATCCAGATGCCGAGGCGTTTCCACAGGGGGTCGACGACAGCCGGAGACCCGCCCAGCACCATCCAGTTGTCGAACCGTCCGAAGGTGCGCTGGTAGGCACGCAGGTGGCGTGCGTCGTCACGGGTCGGGTCGATGGTCAGGCTGACGAACACCACCCGGGCACCCAGTGGGGTGCGGTCGATCTGCCGGGCCGCCTCCAACATGCTCGCGGTGCCGATGGGGCACACCTCCGCGCACAGGGTCATGAAGTCCGAGAGAACGACCACCTTGCCCCGCAGCGCAGACAGGGTGGTCGCGTGGCCGCGCCCGTCCACGAGTCGCGCATCGAGCACGTCGGACGGCACCGGTGCGTCCAGGGACGTCCCGAACGACGGCACGGCCGGAGCGGCCGATGCCGGAGCGCCATTGCGTGCACTGCAGGCCGACGTGAGAGCGAGCGCCACCAGCATGACCACCCTCGGCAGAACCGTCCGCAGAGCCGTTCCGTCCGCGCCCGTACGCGCGTAACGTGCGTGGTCGTGACCGACGCCCTCCGACTGTTGCGGAGCTGGGAGCCGGCGCCCGTGCCGTGGGCGGTCCTCGTGGTCACCGCGACGCTCTACATCGTGGCGGTGCGACGAGTCACCCGGTCGGCGCCGGGCCGTCCCTGGGCGGCGTACCGCACCTGGTGCTTCATGGCCGGGCTCGCCGTCACGGCGTTCGCCGTGGTCGGTCCACCCGGCGCGTGGGACGACACCTTCTTCTACGCCCACATGACCCAGCACATCCTGCTCACGATGCTCGCCGCACCGCTGCTCGTCCTCGGCGACGCTGTGCTGCTGGCGATGCGGGCCAGCACTCACGACGTACGACGTCGCTGGTTGGTGCCATGCCTGCGCAGCCGCGCAGTCCACACGCTGACGCACCCCGTCTTCGGCTGGGTGTTCTTCGTCGGGGTCATGGGCGTGACCCACCTGCCCGCCGTCTACGACACCTTCTTGGAACACCCCCTGCTCCATGACTTCGTGGAGCACCCGCTCTACCTGGTGAGCGGGCTGGTGTTCTTCCAGCCGCTCCTGGCCCCCACCGCCGGGACCCGGCACGTGCGGCACTGGGTTCGGCTGGTGTCGTTGTTCACCGTCATGATCCCCATGGCCATGCTGGGGTTCTTCATCTTCGCGGCGCCGCGCCTGGCCTACGGGTTCTACGCGCACGTCCCACGACCGTTCGGACCGGACCCGCTTGCCGACCAGCGACTCGCCGGGATCCTGATGTGGTCCACGTCGATGGTGCTGAGCGTCGCCTGGTTGGTGGTCGGGGCCAGCAACTGGCTTCGGGCCGAGGAGCGACGTACGCGCCGTGAGGAGAAGGCGCCGACGCGCTTGGTGCTGGGGACGAACTCGTGAAGGGGAGCACCCGACCGCCGACGGGGGTGTGGTCCCGGGCGGCCCTGCGGTATCACGTGGCCTTCTTCCCGGCCGTCTGCTTCTGCTTCGCCGCCGGCTGGTTCGAGCTGACCAGGGCCGAGAACGGCCGCGCGATCGCGTGGGTCTACGTCGTGGAGTGGCCGGTGTTCGGACTGCTGTTCGGGTGGATGTGGTGGCACATCGTCACGGGACGTGACACGCGCCGCCCGAGTCCTCCCCGGCCGCACGGCAAAGGGGACATCCGCGACGACGACCCCGGCCTGCAAGCGTGGAGGGCCTACCTCGTCGAGCTCGAGCACGACGATGCCAGTACCGACCGCGCCCCCGGGTCCGGCTGATCCGGGGGAAGGGGGCATCCGACCGTCCCGTTGGCCACGGTGACCGTGATGGCACCGATCAAGGCTGCGACGCACACCCACGCGTACCAGATGCCGACGATCCGCACGTGCCAGTCCCGGGCCCCCCGTGTCACGCGGCGCTGAACCCGGATCACGATTCCGAGACCGAGGAACACCGTGATCACCAGGTGGAACACGTTGCCGGCGGCGATCACCCACACCGCCGAGGAGTACGCGTTGTCGACGACGTGGAACGGGAACCGGTACATCTCGACGACGTTCAGCACCAGGGCTGCGGCCATGCCGCCCACTCCCACCACACCCGCGTTGAGGAAGTGCCGGCGTCCGGGCTCGTGCGCCTCGAGCCCGAAGCGGTAGGCGACGAACGATGCAAACATCACCGCGGTCACGATCCAGGGCCACCACAGGGACGCGACACCGGTGCCACCTGGGTGGAAGGACGTCTGGGTGTTGATCCCACGGAGATACAGGAACGCGAACGAAAGGGCGACCACGAAGGAGGCGTCCGCGACGATGATCAGGATGACACCGGTGCGCCACCGCTCGCCGAAGTCCTCCGGCTCCTCCGGGGCAAGGGCCTCCTTGTTGACCAGAGACTCGGTGCTCACGTCATCGCCCCCTCACCCTGGTCGGACCCTGCTCCCACGCGCGCCGGTACAGGGGCCGGTTCCGCTTCGGCAGGTTCGCCGTACCCGTAGGCGTCCTCGGTGACCACGGGGAGCACCGCGAAGTTCTCGAGGGGGACCGGGTTGGGCACCGTCCACTCGAGCGTCTTGGCACCCCAGGGGTTGATCGGGGCGACCGCGCCGTGGTGCCACGAGGCGATCACGTCGTAGAGCAGGATCAGCATGCCGGTGCCGATGAAGTAGGCGCCGATGGTCGAGATCAGGTTGCCCGTGTGGTAGGCCGCGTCGTAGTGGACCACGCGCCGCGGCTGCCCCTCCATGCCCACCATGAACATGCCCAGGAACGTCACGTTGAACCCGATCTGGACCAGCCAGAAGGACACGAAGCCCGAGGTCTTCCCCAGCATCCGCCCGGTCATCTTCGGGAACCAGTAGGCCATGGCCCCGATGGCGCCCGTGAGCCCGGCTCCCATCAGCGTGTAGTGGAAGTGCGCCGTGACGAACATCGACCCGTGCAGCTGGTAGTCGAGTGGTACGTCGGAGAGGTAGATGCCGGTGATGCCGCCGATGATGAAGTTCCAGAGCATCGCATAGGTGCACATCAGGGGGAGCGTCGTCCAGATGCGACCTCGCCACAGGGTGCCGAGGATGACCAGGAACAGGCCACCGGTCGGGATCGAGATCATCTCGGTCGTCAGCATGAACGGACCGTTGAGGTCGGGCGCCCAGCCGGAGGCGAACATGTGGTGGGCCCATACGGTGACGCTCAGCCCGACGATCGCGATGATCGACAGCACCGCGACCCGGAAGCTGTAGAGCGGCTTGCGTGCGAACACCGCGGTCAGCTCCATCAGTGCCGCGACGGCTGGGATCAGGATGACGTAGACCTCGGGGTGCCCCATCAGCCAGAAGAGGTTCTGGTAGAGCCACGGCTGTCCGCCACGATTGGGAACGTAGAAGCCGCCGCCCATGAGGCGGTCGACCAGGAGCAGGATCTCGGCGGCCATGAACATGGGGAACGCCGGAAGAGCGAGTACGACGCTGGCGAGCACGCCGTACACGAAGATCGGCGTGCGAGTCCACGTCATGCCGCGGGCGCGCATGGTCACGATCGTCGTGGTGATGTTCGCACCGGCCACGGCGGTGGAGACCGCGAAGATCAAGATGGCCACCATGTAGGCGTCGACACCGGCCGGCCCCTGATCAGCGATCGGCGTGTATCCGACCCACCCCATCGGGATGCCGCCCAGGAAGGCGGCCGAGTAGAGCACGGGAAGCATGGCGACCAGCAGCCACAGGCTGAGGGCGTTCAGCCGTGGGAAGGCCATGTCGCGGGCGCCGATCATCAACGGCACCACGAAGTTCCCGAACGGCCCGGTGACCATGATGATCGTGGCCAGGATCATCGTCAGCCCGTGCAGGCCGACCAGCGAGTTGTAGGTCTGAGGTCCGAGGAAGCCGGAGTTCGGTGAGATCAGGTCGGTTCGGATGAGCATGGCCATGGTGCCTCCGGCGCCCAGCATCACCATGGTCAGCACGAGGTACTGGATGCCCACGACCTTGTGGTCGGTCGTGAACCTGAAGTAGCGGCCGATCCCCTGGTCCTTGCCGGCGAGGAAAAGTTCGTCCGCGTGGGTGAGGTCCTTGCCGACCATCCAGCGGAACGGCCCTGTGAAGGCGCCGAGTCCCGCCATGAAGCCGATCGCCCAGCCGACCATGGTCGCGGTCGCTCGGACGTCGACCTGGTGCACGTGGTCGTCCGCGAGGTGCCCCACGACCCTGTGGGCGACGAAGGCCAGGATGATGCCGGCAGCAATCCCCGTGCCGACGTTGAGGCGCCGCATGATGCCGCCGTCCGGGCCGCCCTTGACGGGGTCCGTCTTGTAGGTTTCCGCGACGGTCATTGGCTGCCCCCTTGCGCTGAGGCCCACGAGTCGAAGTCCGCGCTCGAGACCACATGGGCATCGGTCTCCATGTCGGCGTGGAGCAGACCGCAGAGCTCGGCGCACTTCACGTGGTAGACCCCCAGCCGGTCCGGCGTCGTCTGGGTGGTGGTCGTCATACCGGGGTTGGCATCGACCTTGATGCCCATCGCGGGCACCCAGAAGGAGTGGATGACGTCGTCGCTGGTGACCCGGAAGACGACGGGTCGGTTGACCGGCAGGTAGAGGTCCTCGCTCTCGACACCGCCATTGTCCGGATAGCTGAACGTCCAGATCCATTGCTGCCCGGTGACGTCGATCTCGAGCGGGGTCGAGGCCGTCGCCGGAGAGTCCACGCTGCTGAGCGCTGCCAGACCCCAGACCAGCAGGAACAGGCAGAGGGCCGACGAGGCGAACATCCACAGCCCGGTCGCCCACCCGTGGCCACGGAGGGGCGGCCCGTCGGGGTCGTCCGGCGTCCAGTCGCCGCGCCGGCGCCACTTCCACAGGCTGTACACCAGGAGGGCCCACACCACGGCGGCCACCGGCGCCGAAGCCACCGAGAACGCGGTGAACGTGCGCTCGACCTCGGTCATGGTGTTGGAGGCCGATCGCCCCATCAGGTGATCGGGCACGATCAGCGCGAAGATGACGCCCAAGACGGTGAACACGGCCCAGAGGCCACCCAGCAGTCGGGCGTCCTCGCTCTGCCACCAGTGGGAAGCCTTGCGGGTGAGTTCTGTCTCTGACACGCGTCAGCCCTCCCTCGGACCCGTCTCGAGCGCGTGCGCCGCGGACCTGGTCACGTGACCGTCAACGTTCCCGACATCCACCCTCGCGTGGACATCGGTCCGCCGAACTTGGCGTAGGTCCCGTCTCCGCACGGGAACTCGCAGTTCCACACGTACTTCCCGGGTCCTTGGGTGCGGAACGAGAACGTGACCTCGATCGGCTTGGGATACGCACTCCCCGGCGCGAGCGGTGCGTCGTCCGGGACCGCTGGGAGTGGAGCACTCACGAACAGCGGATCCTGGGCTGTGGGCGCCGCATGGATCGTGAAGGTGTGACCGACCGTCTCGGGATCGATCTTGGTCACCGGCTTGCCGTCGACCGTCTCGGTACCCCCGATCGTGCCGTGCACCTGTGCGAACCAGGGGTTCGTGATCGCCTCTCCGCCGTCGTACTGGCTGATCGTCACGGTGACGAGAGAGTTGCGTGGGGCGGTCAGTGTCGTCGTCGGGCCGTAGCTCACCCAGTCGGGCTCCGGTGACCCGTCCTTCCCGTGCTCGCCGGCCAGGCTGTCGGGGTAGGTGGAGAGGTGAAGGAACACGTGGTGCGGGTCGGACGCCCCCTGCGGTGCAGCCGCCAGCGCAGGGGCCGGCTGCTGGTGAAGGAGATACCCCATCAGCGCCACGAACGCTGCGCCGCACACGATGGTCAGCGCAGGGCCGAACACACGAGAAACCATTGTTCATCCCCCCGGGATCCTGCTTGCGGAGCGAATCCCGGGCACCATCTAGGCTCGATCGTTAGCCTGTGTCAACGAACGAGGCGCCCCAGAGCGCGTAGATGACAAAACCGTCATCTCCGCAGCGGTGGGGGACCCAAACCGTGAGTGGGGCCGCGACTTCGACGGCCCTTACGGCCGCGAGTTGTGCCTAGAATGCGGAGTCTTTGTCTCGGGGGATTGTGGGTGGCCATGTCCCGGGATCGCGTCCTGGTGATCGACGACGAACCTGGCGTCCTCCGTTTCGTGTCGCGGGCCCTGCGCGCGGAGGGTGTCGAGGTCGACACCGCCGACGTCGGTGCGGACGGCTACCAGATGGCCCTTTCCCAGGCGTATCGCCTGGTGATCCTCGACCTCGTCATGCCAGGCGTCGACGGGATGACGCTTCTCAAGCGGTTGTTGAACCACCGGCCCGATCAAGCTGTCCTGGTCCTCTCCTGCCTGACGGACACCAGGACCAAGGTTCGAGCGCTGGACCAGGGGGCTGCCGACTATCTCGGCAAGCCGTTCGCCCTCAACGAGCTGCTCGCCCGGGTCCGGGCACGGATGAGGGTGTCGCCCGTCAGGGACGGGGTCCTCCTGAGAGCGGGCGACTTCGTACTGGATCCCGTGCGTCACGAGGTCACGACGAGCACCGGCACGGTCCTGCTCACCCGACGCGAGTCGGCGCTGCTGGGTGAGCTGATTCAGAACGCCGGTCGGAGCGTCTCGAAGGTGCGGCTGCTCGCAGAGGTGTGGGGCTACGACTTCGACCCGGAGACCAATGTGGTCGACGTGTACGTGCGGAGGATCCGTCAGAAGCTCGGTGTCGGGGCGATCTCCACGGTGAGGGGAGTCGGCTATGGCGTCGATCTCTGAGGTCGCGTTCACCGCCCGGCACCGGCCGACGGTGGTCTGGCACGAGCATGGGGTGGACATCCTCTGGTGGTGCTTCGTGGCGATCAACGCGTGGGCCATCCTCATGTTGCGTGCCTGGGCCACGGTGCCGTTCCACTTCATCTGGATCGGCGTCACCTTGATGTACGGCTGGCGCGTGTGGAGCTTGAAGGTCACCGTCCTCTCGCTCTCGGTCATCGTGGTCGTGACCGCAGTGACGATGCTGGTCGAGGTCGTCCACGGCTACCAGGAACCCGATGAGCTCACGGAGATCCCGTTGATGGCGACGGTCTTCCTGGTGATGGTCGTCTATGTCCGACGCCGGGTAGCCGCGCAGCAGGAGACCGAGCAGATCGCGGCTCACAACCTCGCCCTGGTGGAGCAGAGCCGGACCCTGGTCCAGAACGCGTCGCACGTCCTGCGGACTCCGCTGACCATCGCGCTGGGTCATGCCGAGCTCCTGCAGCAGGCGGCCATGAGCTCGGAGATGACCGAGGACGCGCACGTCGTCGTCACCGAGCTGAGCCGGCTCAAGCAGATCACCGACAGGTTCCTGCGACTGGCCAAGAGCGAGCAACCCGACTTCCTGTACCCGATGGAGACCGCCGTCGGCGAGCTCGTCTCCACCACGGCCACGCGATGGATGGCCACGCATCCGCTCATCGGTCTCGGGGTCGTGGAGAGCGAGGTCATGTCAGTGGACCCTGGCCGCGTGGCTGAGGCACTCGACGAGTTGATCGGCAACGCCATCGTCCACTGCCCGGCGGCGTCGGTCGAGGTCTCCGGATCGCGGCGAGCTGACGGCTACGTGATCTCGGTCGCCGACCGCGGCCCCGGGGTTCCACCCGGGATGACCTCGTCGGTGTTCGACAGGTTCACCCATGGTGCGGAGACCGGGCCACGCGGAGCAGGCTTGGGTTTGGCGATCGTCAAGGCCGTCAGCGAGGGGCATGGTGGCACGGTGGATGTCAGGAGTAGACGAGGAGGAGGCAGCGTCTTCGAGATGACGCTCCCGTTCGCTTCCCACGCGCTCGAACCGCTTCACTCTTCGGAGTCGCTCAACGGCTTCACCGGCACGGCCTGAGAGCAGCTCGGCACACGCTGGCGACTCGACCCGGATGCCGGTTTCGCGAGCGCGCACGTGGTGGCGCCGTGACGATGTGACCGTGGTCAGACGAGCAGACCTCCGACGGTCAGTGGATCGTCGACCCTAGGGCGCGGGGTCTGAGATGGGACCTGCTGCCGAGGAGTCTGCCTCCTCGACCTGGTGCTCGGCGTGGTCTCCGGGAGTGTCCCAGCATGGGTCTCGTCGTAGCGTGATGGTGAACGTGCTACCTCCGGCAACGGTGCTCACGCACGAGATCGTGCCGTGGTGTGCCTCGACGAGCGACTTGACGATGGAGAGGCCGAGGCCCGCGCCTCCGTGGCCGCTGGCCCGGGCCGGCTCTGCTCGGTAGAAGCGGTCGAAGACGCGTGCCGCGACACGCTCCGGCATCCCGGGTCCCTCGTCCGCGACCGCGATGCGGACCAGGCTCGCTGTGGTCTCGATCCGTACGGCGACCGTCGACGTGACGGGCGTGTGCCAGAGGGCGTTGGTCACGAGGTTCGCGAGAACCTGTCGCAGGCGTGCTTCGTCGCCTTGCATGATGGCCGGCCGGCCGTCGGTGTGGACGTCGAGGCGTACCGTCCGCTCGGGTTGGGTGGCGCGTGCATCGACGACCGCGTCGGTGGCGATCCGACCGAGGTCGACCTCGTGTCGTTGGAGCGGACGTGAGCTGTCCAAGCGGGCGAGCATGAGCATGTCGTCGACGAGTGTTCCGAGACGTTTCGCCTCCGACTCGATCCGGTTCATGGTCGCGTCGAGGTCGTCGCGTGCGCCGAGTCGCCACAGCTCGGCGTGACCACGGATGGTGGCAACGGGAGTCCGGAGCTCGTGGCTGGCATCGGAGACGAAGCGTCGCAGCCTCGCCTCCGAGTCCGTGCGCACGGTGAACGCCGCCTCGATCTGGGCGAGCATCCCGTTGAGGGAGCGGGCCAATCGACCGACCTCGGTGCGGGGTCGGAACCCCGGAACTCGTTGGGTGAGATCGCCCTGAGCGATGTGGTCGGCGGTGTCCTCGATGCGACGAAGCGGTCGCAAGCCGAAGGCGGCGACGAGCCACGCCCCGATCGCCGTCAGGAGGAGGACGATGCTGCTGACCACGACGGTCAGCCGCGTCATCCGAGCGACGGTGGCATCCGCTTCGGCCAGCGATACGGCGAGCACCAGCGTCCGGTCATGAGGGGCCGCGACGGACTTGACCCGCCAGCGACCGGAGCCGTTGAGTGACGGCACCGTCACCAGGCGCTGGGAGCCGTTCGCCGCGGCTGAGCCAGCGGACCGGCCGAGGTACGACAGGTCGGGACCGGCGCCCCCCAAGTGCGGACCGAGGGAGCACACGACCCGCCCTCCTCGGCCCAGAATGAGGATGACGAAGTCGGTGCGCAGACCCTGAGGGTCGCGGGGGTTGGCACAAGACGGGCGGGGGGACCCCTGGGGAAGAGCGGACCTGTGAGCGGGTGGACCGATGGCGCTCACCTGCGAGTCCACGCGCTGAAGGAGGTAGGAGCGGAGGAGGAGCACACCCGACAGATCCACGGCGCCGAGAGTGACGGCGACCAGGACGACCATGCCGACCGCCAGGCGTTCGCGGATGGACAGCCGGCTCACCGTCGCGACACCGATCTCCCCGGAACGGGCTCGGACCTCGAACGCGGCCGAGCCTCAGGTGAGGGGACGTCGGATGGCATAGCCCATGCCTCGCACGGTCTGGATGAGTGACGCTTCCTGGTCGCCGATCTTCTTGCGCAGGCTGTGGACGTGCCGGTCCACGACGTTGGAACGCTCGTCGTAGGCGCCGTCCCAGACCCTGTCGAGGATCTGGCGCCGGGTCAGGACCTGCTCCGCGTTCATCAGGAGGTATCGCAGGAGCGCGAACTCGGTGGTCGACAGCTCGATCGCACGGCCGGAGCGCCACACCTGGTGCAGCCCTTCGTCGAGCACCAGGTCGGCGTGACCGAGGCGGTCGTCGTCTTCGCGGGCGTCGGACGCCCGGCTACGCCGTAGGACGGCGTTCGCCCGGACGAGCAGCTCCAGGAGACTGAAGGGTTTGCAGACGTAGTCGGCGCCTCCCGCCTCGAGCCCGTCGACACGGTCCTCGACCGCGTCCCGGGCGGTCAAGAAGATGGTCGGGATCACGACGCCGGCTCGCTGGAAGTCCCTCAGCAGCGAGAATCCGTCGGTGTCGGGGAGCATGACGTCGAAGATCGCCAGGTCATGTCTGCGAGTCCTGACCGCTTCGACCGCCTCCTGACCGGAGGCCGCGGGGGTGACTCTGTAGCCCGCGTGACGGAACGCCATGACGAGGACCTCCTGCATTCCGGGATCGTCCTCCACCACCAGGACGGCGACCTCGCCGGTGACGCGCGGCAGTCCGTCAGCCGTCGACGTCTCCGACAGCGGATCGACCTCGCGAACGTCGCCCACCCGGGCATCGTCGAAGCGACGCGTGAAGAAGACCTGGGCACATGCTGTCGATTCCCTGTGAAGGCGATGCACCTGGGTCGTCCACACGGACCGGGCGTGCCACGACGGATCGCACAGGGATCTCACAGAAGCGCCAAAGAGGTCGGTGAACTCCGACCGATCTGATCGCTGGGTGCCGGCGACATGCGCCTGGCCGACGGAGGAGGAGAACACATGTCCGTCCTGCCCCGACTGCGTCACCCGAGCAAGGCGTGGGTGGTCAACGGGTTCCTGGCGCTGGCCGTCGCCCTCGTCGGGCTCGTGGCCTACCGGGCCGTCGCCGTGGGCTCGACACCGGACACCAGCGCGACCCGCACCACGACGGTCGACACCGGCACGGTCACGGCCACGGTGACCAGCAGCGGGAACATCGCCGCCGACCGGACGCTCGCGGTGGACTTCGAGGGCTCGGGCGGCATCGTCACGGCGATCTACGTGAAGCCGGGCGACAACGTGCGCAAGGGCCAGATGCTGGCCCGGGTCGACGCGACGTCGGCGCGCCAGGCGCTCACAGCGGCGCAGGTGCAGCTGCAGTCCGCGAACGCGTCGTACGACGCTGCGGTGCAGGGGCAGACCCCGCAGGAGCAGGCGGCCGACCAGCAGACGATCGCGGGGGCCCAGGAGTCGGTCCGCAGTGCGCAGCTCTCGCTGCGCCAGGCCCGTCAGACCGCGGCCCTGGACCGCCGTCAGCAGGACGCGGCCGTGGCCGAGGCCGAGCGGCAGCTGCGGAACGCCCAGCAGGCCAACCCGACCGACCCGACCGCTGTCCAGACCGCACGCACGAGCCTGGCCACCGCGCGCCAGGCTCGTGCCTCGACGATCCTGGCGGACCGGCATCAGGTGGAGAGCCAGCAGCAGGCGCTGGCGTCCGCACGGCAGCAGCTGGCCGGCACGAAGGCCACGGTCGCCGTGAACGCGGAGCCTCCTCGGACCTCAGCCGTCGCACAGGCACAGGCCCAGGTCGACAGCGCGAAGGTCGGCGTGCAGCAGGCGCGCACCACGCTCGCCCAGGCCAGTCTGCGAGCGCCCGAGTCCGGCCGGGTCGCCGCGGTCAACGGCACCGTGGGCCAGTCTTCGAGCAGCAGCTCCTCCAGCGCTGCCTCGTCCTCGTCGACCAGCTCCGACTCCACCTCCAGCTCCTCGTCCGGCTTCGTCTCGCTGGTCTCGGCCCGGACCCTCGAGGTCACCGCGGACATCGCGGAGGCGGACATCGACAGCGTCGAGGTCGGCCAGTCGGTCGCGGTCACGCTCTCGGCCGACGACAAGCAGCTCGAGGGCAACGTCGCCGAGGTCGCCGATGCCTCGACGGTCACCAACAACGTCGTGGAGTACGCCGTCACCGTACGGCTGGACCGGACGAAGGGGGTGAAGCTCGGGCAGACCGCACAGCTGGTCATCACCACCGGCGAGAAGCAGTCGGTCCTGCGGGTGTCCAGCTCGGCACTGACCACGATCGGCAACACGACCACCGCCACGGTGCGCAGCTCAGACGGGTCGACCGTCACTCGCCAGGTCACCACCGGCTTGAAGGGGGACACCGACACCGAGGTGCTGAGCGGGCTCCGGGCCGGCGACGTCGTGGTACTGCCGACACAGTCCACGACCGGAAGCACCGGCTTCAGCTTCCCTCGTGGCGGCGGACCGGTGGGCGGCGGCCTCGGATGAGCGCACGCCACCCGGTCCACCCGGTCATCGAGATGCGCGAGATCACCAAGACCTACGGAGCCGGCGACACCGAGGTCCGGGCCCTGGCTGGGGTGGACCTGCTCGTCGAACCGGGCGACTACGTCGCGATCATGGGCGCCTCCGGGTCCGGGAAGTCCACCCTGATGAACATCGTCGGGTGCCTCGATGTCGGCACGTCGGGTCGATACCTCCTCGACGGCATCGACGTACGCCGCGTCTCGGAGGCCGGGCTCGCGCAGGTCCGCAACCGCAAGATCGGGTTCGTCTTCCAGAGCTTCAACCTGGTGGCCCGGACCTCGGCGCTGCGCAACGTCGAGCTTCCCCTGGCCTACGCCGGCGTGCCGCGTGCCGAGCGTCGGGAACGCGCGGTGGAGGCACTCACCCTCGTCGGTCTGGCCGATCGGCTGGGGCACCAGCCGTCGGAGCTGTCGGGCGGTCAGCAGCAGCGCGTCGCGTTGGCTCGCGCCATCGTGACCGGACCCGCGTTGCTGCTGGCCGACGAACCCACCGGCGCGCTCGACAGCCACAGCACCGCGGAAGTGCTCGCGCTCTTCGACCAGCTGGCGATCCAGGGCCGCACTGTCGTCGTGATCACCCACGAGCGCGACGTCGCAGAACACGCCAAGCGGATCGTGCACATGGGCGACGGTCAGATCCTCTCCGACGAGCGGCAGGTGGCCGTCGAGGCCGATCCGCCCCGCTGGGCCAAGCCGGCAGAGGTGCCCGCGTGAACGTCCCCGAGACCGCGCGGTTCGCCTGGGAGGGCGTGACGTCGAACAAGCCACGCTCGGCCCTGACCACGCTCGGCATCCTGATCGGGGTCGCCGCCGTGATCATCCTGGTGGCGGTCGGCACCGGCTCCAGCCGCAGCGTGCAGGAGCAGATCAGCTCCCTGGGCAGCAACACGCTGACCGTGCAGGCGTCCTCGACCGCGTCCGGCGGGCGCGGGGGACCCGCTGGCGGCGGCTTCGTGCTGGGTGGAGGGGGCGGGCTTCCCGATGCTTCGACCTCGGGCTCCGACACGTCGCAGACCGCCACGAAGACGCGCACACCTCAGGTGACCCTCGCTGACGCCCGCGCGATCGCCGCCAGCCGGGAGGCGCCCGACGTCCTGGGGGTCGCACCCGTGGTGAACGCGTCGTCGGTGACCGCGACCTACCAGGGCGCCTCGCACTCCGTGGGGACCACGACCGGAACCACCCCGGCGTACCTGCTCATCGACAACACCTCGGTGCAGTTCGGCACGACGTTCACCGACACCGACTACACCGAGCACCGGCGTGTGGTCCTGGTGGGCCCGACGGTCGCCCAGGACCTGATCGGCAGCAACCCGGAGAACCTGGTCGGCAAGACCATCTCGCTCAACGGGATCTCCTTCACGGTCGACGGGATCCTCACCGCCAAGGGCAGTACCGGCCCGCAGGACCAGGACGACCGGGTGATCGCCCCCCTGACCGCCGTCCAGGACACCCTGTCCGGCTACGGCGCGCTCAGCTCGGTCTCGGTCAAGGCGACCACAGCCGACACCGTGACCCTGGCCGAGGGCGAGATCGAGTCGATCCTGGACACCCGCCACGAGGTGACGAGTACCGACCGCGACTACTCGGTGTCCAGTGCGTCGTCGATCCTCAGCGCGGCCACCTCGTCGAACCGCACGTTCACCGTCCTGCTCGGGGCGGTGGCGGCGATCTCGCTGTTGGTCGGGGGGATCGGGGTCATGAACATCATGTTGGTGACCGTGACCGAGCGGACGCGCGAGATCGGGATCAAGAAGGCGCTCGGCGCCGGGCGCGGCGACATCGTCGGCCAGTTCCTCACCGAAGCGGTGCTGCTGTCGGTCTTCGGTGGCCTGGTCGGGGTCGTGGTGGGCCTGGTCGGGTCGCAGTTCACGATCGTGGGCGTTCAGCCCGCCGTCGCGCCGTACTCCGTCGGGCTCGCGTTCGGATTCGCGATCCTGATCGGGCTCTTCTTCGGCCTCTACCCCGCCAACCGAGCCGCATCGCTGCGGCCGATCGATGCCCTCCGCTACGAGTGAAGGTTTCCGATGAGCCAGGAGTCTCCGATGTCCCACACCAGCATCTCGTCATCTCCGCACGAGACCGAGACCGGGGCCGAGTTCCTCGACGCCGACTGGCTGGCGGCGCCGTCGCGGCGTTCGCGATTCCAGGTCGGCGCGCTGGTGGTCCTGGCCGTGTTGGTGGTGTTCCTGGGCGGCGTGGAGGTGCAGAAGCGGTGGGGAGCCGACAGCTCGTCCTCCACGAGCGGTCTTCCGACCGGCTCCTTCCCCGCCGGTGGGTCGTTCCCGGGCGGAGGGCTCGGCGGCCTACCGACCGCAGGCGGTGGCACGCCGAGCGGAACGCAGAACGGCGGCACTACGTCGGGTGCCACGACGCCGGCGGTGATCGGCACCCTGACCCGAGCCAAGGGGGACACCTGGACCGTGAAGGACCTCGGAGGCAAGACCCACAGCGTGAAGGTCACCGCGAAGACGACCGTGACCCGCTCGCTGAAACAGGCCGCCGCTCCGATCCGCACCGGCACCAGCGTGACCGTGCAGGGCACCACGCATGGCGACACGGTCGCCGCCACCGCCATCACCATCCGCTGAACCGCCACCACCCGAGAGGAAACCCATGTCCGCCCGCCTCACGCAGCGAGTCGCCTCGCTGTCGATCGTCGGCCTGCTGAGCGTCGCCGCCCTCAGCGGCTGCGGCTCGACGTCCTCGTCCACCGGCTCCGGTTCCGGCACCCCCCAGGGCTTCCCGTCCGGCGGTCCTGGCGGGGGCTTCTCACAGGACCCCGCACTGCTGAGGAAGATCCAGAAGTGCCTCAAGGCGGCCGGGATCTCCTCGAGCCTCCCCCAGGGCGGGCCCAGCAGTTTCCCCTCGGGTTCGCCCTCCGGGTCCCCGCCCTCCGGCTTCCCCAGCGGTGGTCCCTCCGGTGGCCCGGGCGGTGGCTTCAGCGACCCGCAGGTTCAGTCAGCGCTCACAGCCTGTGGAATCACGCTCACCCGCCCGTCCGGCGCAGCCAGCGGCGCCCCGAGCTCGTGAGCCTACGACCGATGGAAGACCCCGTTCGTCACCAGGTTCCACACAGGTGTGGTGATGGCGGCGCCAGTCAGGCGTGCAGGGTGGGCCGATAGGTGAGCTCGTGGGTGTGTCCGTCGAGAATCCGGCTCTCGACCAGCTCCAGGTCGAAGTCGGCCGCGCCCTGGAAGATCGGGTCCACTCCGGTCCGGCCGCTGATCACGGGGAAGATCGTCAGCTGGACGAGGTCGACCAGACCGGCGGCCATCAGTGCCCGGTTCATCGCCAGGCTGCCGACCGAGCGCAACGCCACCGGGGACTCCTCCTTGAGCCGGGCAACGACATCGACGGCGTTGCCGCTGACGAGGGTCGCGTCCGGCCAGTCGAGGGGTCCGTCGAGCGTGGTCGACACCACGGTGGTCGGCAGGCTCCGCATCAGGGAGTTCACCGGGTCCAGCGCCGTGATCTCTTCGGGACCGCCCCCCAGCAGCTCCAGGAACTGCCGAAAGGTGTTGGCCCCGAGGACCATCCGCTGCTCCTCGCCG
>Ga0268266_10002805_pt1 | contig 18169 bp, 12 predicted proteins | sample KBSS13metaG_FD_190356 | JGI IMG/M metagenome (GOLD analysis project Ga0268266, IMG submission 190356) | Switchgrass rhizosphere microbial communities from Kellogg Biological Station, Michigan, USA - KBS S1-3 metaG (SPAdes) (version 2) | ecosystem: Host-associated > Plants > Roots > Rhizosphere...
GTTCCCGCTCTTTGCGCAGAACCTGGGCGCCGCCCGCTGGGCCATCCTGCACCTGGGCGGCCAACCTCGCGACGCCGATCAGTTGGGCCACCTGATCGCCGGCTGGCGGACGATGACTTCGGACCAGGCGTTCGTCGCGGGCGACCTTGGCGAGTTCACGCGCTTTCGTCGCTTCATCACGTCGCTGATCGAGTCCGAAGAAGGAGACGACGCGCCCAACGACCTGCTGAACGTGATCTTCGGCTGTATCCCCGACCTGTGGCGCAGCGGCGAGCGCGCCGCGGTCGGTGAGCTAATCGCGCTGGCGCGCAGCGACGAGGTCGACGCCCCGACCGCCCGGGGAAGCCTGGCGCGCATCGGACTGCGCCTCGAACAGCGCCAGGGCGAGAGCTGGGCCGAGGCCTGGCTCGCGGTCGCCAACAAGCATCCCGGCCTGGACCAGCTGCTCACCCGATATCCTGAATACCAGGGTGCGAAGCGCGCGCAGATCCTGAAGCAACTCCAGCGAGGAGAGCACCGGGCACTGACGCCCGACGCGCGGATGCGGTTCGCTACGGTGCAGAGCCGCTACGTCGTCATTCCACCAGTCTTCCTGCCTACCCTCAAGGAGGACGCCCGATGAGTCACGGGCCTGTCCCGGCGTTGTCCCGGGGCGTTGTCACGGCCAACCCCAAGTAACGAAACGGCTTTTCCGAAAACGGGACGATGGGACGGCAAGGCAGCACTCTCCTTATGTGCGCGCACGCGCGCGCGAGCAGAACACTGCTTCTTTCCTGTCCCACTGTCCCAATTCTTATAAAGATAAGGAGAATCAAATGGTTGAGGTGGGACAGACGGCGGGACAAGGCCGTGACGGCGAGACGACGGCGTCACGGCAGGAGTCCGTAACAGGGATCGCGCATGTCGCGCGCCCGCCACAAGAGCGCGCCGTCCTGGTGAGCGAGCGCCATGCCATATGGGATCGTCCGATCGAGTCGCTCCCACACGTTGAGCAGGACGCGTTCGATCTCGGACCGTTCGGTCCGATGCCTACTCAATGGACAACCGATCTCGTTCACTGCCGGCTGCTCTACGTGAACGCCCTCGCCCGTCGCCTGCCGCGCGCCAGGGTGCCTGCCGGCTATCGTTCCTACCTCAGCGAGCTTCAGCCGCAGGAGGCGACACGGACGCCGCTCAAGGCGCTCACGTCGGAAGAGGAGAAGCGGCTCGACGCGACGCTTGCCCAACTCCAGGCCTTCGGCTCGGTCGACAAGGCTGTGCTGATGGGAATGATGGCCGGCTGCAAGCCGGCGACGATCTCGAAGGTCACGTTCGGCATCGCGGCGCGCGAGGGCGGCAGTGGCATCAAGCGGCCCACGGTCTACAAGCGCTACCAGCGCTCGCTTCAAGTCATTGCGGATCAGTGGAACAGGCTCTCGGTCTCGATCGACGATGGCACGAGAACGTGCTGGCTGAACGAAGCATCGAGAAAAGCCTAGCGAGGCCGTAGACAGCGTGACGCTTTGAGGGGTAGTTCTTCGATACCGTCGGCAGAGACCTCTCAGGCGGCCCTCCCTTACAATTTGAGACGTCGATGCGCGCGAGCGTTGAGCACGACGTCTTGCCGAATGCACCGGCTCGATGGGGCCATGCGATGCTCACCGCACTTGCATGCTCACGGACCGAGGCGATCGACCCCGTCGGCCTTGCGAGTGGGGAGGGGGAGCCGCAGCACATGTCGAGAGCAACATCATGATCAGCTCGAGCGGGCGTCCCCCCGTCCGGGCAGCCAGCCAGGGGGGCGGAGCCGGTTGGCACGGGTCCTTCCTGGGGCCTTTTTCATAACGGGTAAAGCGCACCGCTTCGTCTCAATAGTGGCGAGGATAGAAATTTGATGAAACCGTAGGTGCGGGTAACGAGAAACCAGAAACGAATACGACCGGTTTCGGCTGACGAATCGGCCGTCTGGCAATCTCAAGTTCTGCCGCCGTGGCAACGGGTGCGATCGCACGGGAACCGACTAGTCGCCGATCACTTCTCAAGCGACAGGGCTGAGCTGAACCGGCGCGCGACTTGCCTACGGACGGCAATTTGGTTGGCACGCCATACAGGAAAACCGGCCGCCGAGAGCGGAAGCGAACGCTGGCAGCGGGTAGCTACGACCGTCTGGTGCGGATGCTCATAAGCCAATTAAGAACTAGCAGATCCCCGCCAGTTGAGTAGGCGGGGCTCAGCAAGCGAGGGGTGCAACGCGGCCAGCCGCTCCGCTTCCTGCCGTGCCGCCTCCTCATCCATAATTGAGAGACTCGGTTGCCACGACCGGAGCCTGCATGGGTGCTGCTGCCGGATGTCATCGCGGCGACGGTCCTGGTGGCGGCTCTCGGGGAGGAGGCACCGGGGGCATTGGCCTGGGTTTGAAACCAGGCGGGGGTTCGCGCGGCGCTTCATTTGGGGGCCTCGGGATCTGTGCCATTCTCAGTCCTTTCGGTGGGCTATCACTAAGGCAGAAGCCAGCGCCTATGATCGAAGCAATGGCTTCTGAAATCCGAGACCGGCCGCACGGCTCCATAGCGATAGCGAGCTGCTACCTATGGACCGCGAGGCGTTGGGTCTGCGCCACAGCGATCCTCGCGCGCGCAAGGTCCTCGCCGCGCCGCTTGCTGACGGCGGCCGTGCCCCCCGACGTCGCGGCAAACAGCGAGAGCTTGTCCATGTCTTCATCAATCACCGGCGTGAGAGCGAGGTCCATATATTCAAGACGCTTTGGATCGTTCTCGACCATCCGGCCGATCCGCCAGGCAGTCCAGGCGAGGCGGCCATAGGTTCTGAGCTTGCCCCAAGTCTCGACGACCCTGCGCAGATGGAACACACCGAACGGTTCGAGCGGCTGGCCAGGACGGCGGTCGCGGCGATACTTCATGCGGAAACCGCCGCCTTCCAGCGGATGGATGCCCTCGGCCTCGAACATGATCTTGAACATAGTCATAAAGCGGACGACCTCGGCGGGATTACGTCCAGGAATGGCTCCGTGGCGGCGCGCCACGGTCTCGATATGCTCCGGCGCGTAGTAGGACTTCCAAGCATCGCGATAGGTCTGCTCGAACTCCCCGTCGCTCATTTTCGGATGATGCACAACACGATGGTGCACGTCGTACTTGTTGAGGTCAGGATCCATCCAAACGCCTTGTTTCCATAGATTCTGGTGATCCTCGGAACCGGGCAGCGGCGTCAGGATGAACAGCTCGAGAATGTCGAGCGGCAGCTCCTTCTTGATGATCTCGATGTCACGCAGGATCGAGGAACGCGTGTCGCCTGGGAAGCCCAGGATATAGCCCGCCCAGGTCGAGGCGCCGCTAGTGTGCCAAGCCTGCAGCATCTTGCGGTATTCGGTGATCTTGTTCTGGCGCTTCTTGGCAGCCGTCAGATTATCCGGGTTCACGTTCTCCAGCCCTATGAACACCCGATAGACGCCGGCCCAGCGAGCCTTGGCAATGAAGTTCGGTATGCGATGGCACTGCGTGTCGACCTGTATGATCAGAGACAGTTCGATGCCTTCGTTCTCCTTGAGCTCGATCAGCCGATCGAAGAACTCTTCCCAACGACGATTGCGCGCCATGTTGTCGTCCGTGATGAAGAACGCCGTGATGCCCTGCTTGACGTTCGTCCGTACGATTTCTTCGAGGTCGTCGGCATTGCGAAACCGGCTTTTGCGGCCCTGCACGTTGATGATGGTGCAGAAAGAACACTGGAACGGGCAGCCGCGGCCGAGATCGAAGCTCGACATGCCGCCGTCGTTGCGGGCGAGGGCCGCCGCCGGCAGACGCGGGATCGGCGCGCCCTCCAGGCCTGGCAGATCGTCCATGTGATTGTAGAGTGGCTTCATTGTGCCGCTCCACGCATCCCGCACCACCACGTCAAGTCGGCCTTCCTCTGCTTCGCCAGCGAACATCGAGATGCCGAGGTCCATCGCCGCCTTGATCTCATCCGGGAGGACCGGAAGCATCGATAGGCAACCGGAAACGTGGAATCCGCCCAAGGCGGTGGGAAAACCTGCCTCGACGAACTGCCGCCCGATGTCGACGGCACGCGGGAACTGATTGGTCTGCACGCCGATCAGACAGATCAAGGCCCTGCCACCAGAGCGTTTGATATCGGCGACAAGCCGGTCGACGCGCACGCGCGTGTTGGTCTCGTCGATTGGTTGGATCAGGAGATCGACGTCAGGCCCCAGTATCTTGCGATGCTGGCAATCTTCAGCCAGGCCATACAAGGCGGCCAAGGTGTTGGAAGGAATATGCGAACGAAGCCACGTGATCGGGTAGCCATCGTCGTCGTAGTGGGTCGGCTTGATCAACACGAGTTGAAACAGCGACCGCGCCGGCACCGCTTTCGCCATGTTCCAAATCTCCCGGGACGCCGGGCTTGGAAAACCGGAGCCATTGCAAAGCCACGACCCGGAGGGGCGTGCGCGTTTCAGTTAGAGAGGGGTCGACCCTATGTCAACGATCGCAAATCTGAACCACACTGCTTGGAGTCCTTTGCTATCCGTCACATCGCCGACGAGCTTGTGCGCGGCTTCAGTTCGAAAATTGCTAACGCAGCCAACCGGACAGCGTCGTCTCGTGCGTGTCAGCGTCGCAAGGGTCGCCATCAGGCTTTTTCGATCGGCTCGGGCCGCAGCCGGTCGCCAACATTCGCCTTGGCTGCTTCCTTGGCGAGCTTCTTTGCCGCGGCCTTGTCGGCCGTCCTGATGGCTTTAAGGCGAGCGCGCTCACGTCTTTCAAATTCATAATTGAACTTCCTAGGCATGGGCGTGCTCGCTCCGTTGGAAGGGCTTGCAGCTCTCGGACGACGTTTTTCGAGTAGAATTAATTGAGGTGCTCGTTGTACGCCCTTGGAACGCGAACAAAAAGGACATCGGAAAGGTCTGGAGCGATATGTTTGACCTCATCGAAGAACGCGGTGAAGTAGCGCGGCAAGAGCCTCTTTATCTCGTCGCCAATCAGCATGGCACCGTTTTGGGACATCATCGTCAGTGCGCCGGCCTGGCGGAGCCAGAGCACCGGCTCCTCGACCGAGTCCGGATCGTCCAGGATGACGAGAAATCCCAGATGAGACGCAGTATACTTCACCTTGACTTCGGCGATGGTCTTGTCGTGTGGATCAGAAAGGGAAAGGCCTACTTTTGCCCAGCGTCCCGAATGCAACCTTACGTCGTATTGGCGCCACGCGAGAATGCGCATCGGTTGGCCCATTGCGTTTGAGTGTGCCATCGCGGCCTCCTAGGCTGAAGCGAAGCGCTCTGCGCGTGCTGGCGCCAAACATCCGCTCCTCACCGGAAATTCGATCCAGTAATTCGCTGCTGCTCCCGAGGGAGCGGATATCTCGAGCGCCGGATGAGGAGGCGTTTCCGGTGCCGCGCCAATCTGCAGCAGGGCGCGCCTCGTCAACCAAAGTCCAGCCGCAAGAACTTGTTGCGTTTCTACGCCTGCAAATACGCCGATTCAGGATTTGTGATCATACAAGCCCAAAAGCGGGGCCGCTCAGGTCTTGCCTCTAGATGACCCCTTCTGGAATTCGGCCTGTAGGAGATCCCTCGAATTGATGACGCGGCAAGATAGACAGCACGCGAGAACCTGAAGGGGCATGATCGACCCTTGTCACCATCCGCTTTTCGCGCGGCTGTTGCCGGCAAAAAGTGCCCTGGGCAACAAATCGAAATGCTTCTTTCCGGAAGCCGTGAGGGAGATATCGCTCCCACTTTCGACGATCAGCTCCAAGCCCAGAAGCCGATCGATGTCTTCCCGACGAAGGGCGCGGGCCTCGGACTGCCCGAATGCGATGCGTCGAAGGGTGATCGCTTCATCATCGGTGAGCTTGCGGAGTTGCGTGGCGTTGGCAGGGCTTTGGGTCGGCATGGATGAGGACCTCGTTGACGACATCATTTCGATGCAACAGGCCGAATGACGAAGCCCCGCACCTTTTCCAGGAAAAATGCGAGGCCTCATCTCACTCCGACGGCCAGTACATCCGTGGTCACGTCGAAGGGTTGGGATCCGAGGATCAGCCGACGGTCTTGAGGTTGGCCGCGGACAGCTTGCCACTTCGCTGGTCCGACACAAGGTCGAACTCGATCTTCTGCCCTTCGACCAGGTGATTGAGACCTGCACGCTCGACCGCGCTGATATGGACGAATGCATCCTTGCCGCCATCGTCCGGCTGAATGAAGCCGAAGCCTTTGGCCGAGTTAAACCACTTTACGGTTCCCATAGACATGAGGAGAACCCTTTCACTACATAAGTTGAAGAGAAGGCATGCAGGCTCGCCTTCTGCTAAGCGCAGCAAGACGACCGTCGAATTCGCATTGATTTTCAGGATCAAATCGGTGGCAGGCACCGTAAGGTATGGCGCGGCCAAATCATCAAGTCCGTTTATCGACCATTCTGATATGGGCGCTGCATGAAGCATTGGCAAGGCCCATTGTGGCGAGAGTGCCGGGATGCCATATGTATTCATCGACACTCCGTCGACTTTACCAAAAGGACAGCCTCATGGATGCCGACCGAGCTCTCGACAGCTCGGGCGTCGAGGTGCGGCAGGTCGCTTCGGCCTTCGCGCACGCGACCAGAGGTCAGGGGGTGCTGCAACTCCTGATGTCCTTCGGTCCGTTCGTCGTTGCCTGCCTGGCAATGTATCTCGTCTACCCGATCTCCCTCCTTATTTGCCTGGGACTGGCACTGCCGACTGGTGCGTTGCTCGTCCGCGTCTTCATCGTTCAGCACGATTGTGGACATGGCTCGTTCTTCAAGTCTGCGTTGGCGAATACGATCACGGGGTGGACGTGTAGCCTGATCACCTTCACGCCCTTCATCAGCTGGGCGCGGCAGCACGGTCTTCATCATGGCAGCTGGAGCAATCTCGATCGCCGAAAGGGCGCCGATCTCTATTCGGCATGCCTGACGGTGAATGAGTATCGTGCCTTGTCGCCCTGGCGGCGTTTTCTCCATCGCCTTCCTCGCAGCCCGCTCGTCGCAAACCTGCTCTTGCCACCGTTGGTTTTCCTCGTGGCCTACCGCCTGCCGCTCGACACGCCGCGGCGCTGGGTGCGTGAGCGACGCTCGATACATGTCACCAATGCCGCATTGCTGGCGCTGATGGGTGTTCTGGCTCTTCTGCTTGGCTGGCAAAGGGTTGTCGTGATTCATTTGTCATTGCTCGCTGTCGCCTCGATCGTAGGTGTCTGGCTGTTTTTGGTGCAACACCGCTTTGACACGGCACGCTGGACGAGACGCGGGGAATGGGATGCCTCCCTTGCCTCTATGGAGGCGTCTTCCTGGCTGGGTTTGCCGCGGGTACTACATTGGCTCACGGGCAACATCGGATTTCACCATGTCCGCCATCTCAATCCTCGTATACCGAGCTATCGGCTGAGCGCAGCACATGACGCGATGCAGGCCGTGTGGCCCGTCAACCCGCTCAGCCTGTCACGGGCGCTCCGCGCCCCCTGGTTGACCTTGTGGGACGAAAGCCGCGAAAGACTTGTCGGCTTCCGTGACGCAACAACGGCCATCAAATGATGCGCTATCTTGGTCCATTGCGCGGGACTGGCACGTTGACCAGCGACAGCGGACCCCTTGGTCGTGTCTCCTATGAACTCGATGGCTATCTCACGCAGCCCGGGGAAGTCGTGGCCTCTGGCGAGATACATATGAACGCCGATGCCCTCAATGCTGCCTTCAACCGGCGTGATCTCAGCCTGAAGACCGACGACGGACGAACGCTCGGCATTCGGTTCTCAGGCAAAAGAACGAGCTCAACGAGCGACGTCGCACATGCAGACGTAAGAGGTGGTCCGCCAGAGACCAAGGAGTGGACTCGTTGAACTGGTTCGAGATGTAGGTCAGCAACAGGAGGAGATGGTCATGGCCGAAGACGGAAGTGCGGGGATGCAAAAGGCAAATTCGAAGGAGAATCTTCTTCAACAGGCCGACGGCCTGCGCGACATCGCGCGTCGCTCCCGTCGCCTAGCTGATAAATTAACGATGGAATCCGATCGTCGACGATTGCAACAACATGCCGAGGAACTCGAGGGAAGCGCTTCCAGCCTCGAGCAGCAGGCGGTGACCGCGAGGACGGGAATGTATGGTTCCGCGAAGTAGCTGAACGGGGGCATGGGTTCTGCCTGGGCCGAACGCATTTGCTGCCTTCGATTACTCGAGCCGAGAGGAGAGCAACTCGCCTCCGCCCCCGTGGCGCTCAGATTTTGGGTGGTTGCGCGCTGCGCACAAGGACTAGCGTCCTGTTGGCATGGTTCCAGCACTCGATCATGCGAGAACTCGGGGTGACGGTAGCAGATATGTGCTGCTGCGCACCCCGGATTAGCCTTCTTCCCGTGCGGAGCGGCGACCGGGTCGGCACTTACGAGCGCTGTGCTGGATCCAGAAAATCGATCGTCTCTATCGTACCCCACACCGTGATGGCCGTTATTGCGAATGAGGCCAGTGCGGCGCCCAACCCGACGAAAAAGGCAATGCCGTCCTCTTCGAGATACGCCAGCGCCAGGAGCATGATGACAAAGCAGGGCAACAGGTGACCGAACGGAACGGGCAGAATCATGCTGAAGCCAAGCAATATCATCACGATTCCAGTCAACCTCCTCGTGGTTTGAAGGGAACGTGGCCAGCGAGGACGGACCAGCCGTTCCATCCATGCAAGACTTGGCGAGGCGGCTTGGACGAGGCGGCCAAGCTTCACCACCGCGATCTCCCTTCGAGTCACCAGCCTTGGAAGCGAAGCTACCTTCCGTCCGCGAACCAATTGAATCGCCGGCCAGGCGATCAGGGCGCCGACAAAAGTCGACAGCCCCGGGACCAACCCGAGCAGGCCCATGACAAAGAACGTCAGTCCAAAAGAGCGCGGACCGAGTTGCTCCAGCAGCCAGCCGATCGACGCATGGCTGCCGTCTGCATGAGAGATCATGCGAGAGAGCTGGGCCGAGATCGGCATGTCGGATGGCGGAGCCATGGTTGACAGTGTGAACCTAAAATATGACGGCTCGGAAATGGGGCCTTGGCTCCAACGTCGTCGGACTAGGCACTACCTCAGGCATAGGCGATCATCCCGTCCCGGCTTGCGAAGACTCCAAGGTGGTTACCTCTGCTGCCGTTCCACGCTCCGCCGCTTCAGCACTCCGCGAAGCCGGCAAGCAGCGGTACACACATAGAGAGAATCGAGGCAACAAGAACCATAACCTACGCCTCTGTCCAACAGTCTACCGCGCGCCGTTTGACACCCCGCGGCGCTGGCGGCGTGAGCGCCGCTCGGTACACATCATCAATGTCGCGTTACTGGCCCTGTTGGGTGCTCTGGCTCTCGTGCTCGGCCGGCAAAGAGTAGCAATGATTCATGCTTGTTGATGGCCGTTGCTTCGATCGTGGGTGTCTGGCTGTTTTCGGTCCAGCACCGCTTCGACACCGCGCGCTGGACGAGACGCGAGCCTTGGAACGCCTCTGTTGCGTCTATGCTCGATCCTCTTCCAGGGTTCCGTCCGCGACGAAGGCCGTCAGTCTTCAGAGGAATTGACCCCGATCGGCTGTTGCACACCTTCCATTCTGGCGCATGAGCCGATGCGTGTTGCCCCGGAGCCGGGCCTCAGGCATTCCAGAACAATGGCGACAGCGGGTCACGGCAGCGAATACGGCGACGTCGTGCTATTCTTGGCGACGGCCGGTGTGGTCGTTCCCATTTTGCGCCGCTGGGGCGTCAGCCCAATTCTAGGCTTTCTTTTGGCCGGCGTGATCCTGGGGCCGTACGCCGCGGGCGCCTTCCGTCCGACCGTTCCCTGGCTCCGATACGTGACTATAGGCAACCCACAGGAGATGGCGCAGCTCGCCGAGTTTGGGGTCGTCTTTCTCCTGTTCAGGATTGGCCTCGAGCTGTCGTGGGAGCGATTGTGGACCATGCGCCGTCTGGTATTCGGGCTCGGGGGCGCTCAGGTACTCGTGTCCGGCGTGGCGATCTCGGCGGGAGCTGTGGTCCTCGGTTTGGACTTCATCCCCGCAGTCGTTGTCGGCCTAGCGCTCGCGCTATCGTCGACCGCCATGGTCATGCCCCTCTTGGCAGAGCGGAAGCGCCAGCATTCGCGCGCTGGGCGCGCCATCTTCTCCGTTCTTCTTCTACAGGACCTGGCGGTGGCGCCCATTCTCATAACGCTTGGCGTCTTGGCGTCAAAGCGCGGCGAAAGCTTTTCTCCCGTGATGCTCCTCGCATTTGCGCCGGCCATAGGCGGGTTGGCGGCGTTGATAGCGCTGGGGAGAACCGTGCTGCGTCCGATAATGCGGTCTGTTGCGCGTGCCGATTCCCAGGAGTTGTTCGCGGCCGCGTCCCTTCTCGTCGTCATAGGTGCCGGCCTGGCGGCTGCCCTGGCTGGGATCTCTATGGCTCTAGGCGCCTTTATCGCAGGCTTACTACTGGCGGAAACCGAGCATCGCAAGCAGATCGAGAGGACCGTGGAGCCATTTGCTGGACTGCTGCTTGGACTGTTCTTTGTGTCTGTCGGAGCAAGCCTGGATCTGTCAGTCGTGATCGCAAGCCCTGCACTCGTGCTGGGGACTGCAGTAGGCGTCATCGCGATCAATGCCGGGATCGTCTTCGGACTGGCTCGCCTGTTCGGGCTCCGGTCGATGGCCTCGGTCGAGACTGCTCTCATGCTGGCAGCCAGCGGGGAATTTGCCTTTGTTGTCCTGCAGACCGCGCTGCATGGGAATTTGTTGGATCGGGCAACGGGTAACATAGTTCTTGTTGCCTCGATTCTGTCCATGTTTTGTCTTCCGTCGCTTGCCGGACTCGCAGCCGTATTGAGGAGACGCGAGGTGAAGCGATTGCCGATTTAAGCCGTTTGGCCGGTGTTGAAGAGGGCCAGCCGGAGGTCGCCGCTTCTGAACCCAGGGGCCAAAAAATAGAACGGCGCCAGCTTTTGCGCAGTTGGACGACGTGGAGGCGCCAGCCCCTGGTTGTGAAGACCCAAATATAGTGCACGTTAACACTATGAATCTCGGTGGGGCCACCTATCTATCAAAGATGGGCAATTGATCGATGATTGCTCTGACTCCAGAACGGACGGCTTCAGCTTTTGGCTGCAGGACGTGACCCTCAAGAGGTTGTGCCGGCCGGTGTTCCGCAGTTGTGGTCGCCTCTATCCTCTTCCGAATTATACTTCTGCGTCCTTGGGCGGAGTGCGATCCCGGCGATCCGACCATGGTGGAGCTTTGTAGCCGGCGATAATGTTCCAAGTATTGTGGGGCGCCTGATGTCTGACCGTAGAGAACTCTATCGCAGCCCCAACGGAGATGCTTGGTTCCTAGGACGCGAGCCTTCAAACGGCCGCGCCTTCATTATCCATCAGCCCAACGCACCTTCAGGAGGCAGGCGGTCCCACATAGAATTGGGTGAGTTTCTGAGGAATGGGAATGGGCCAGAACAGCAGGCATTGTTGAGATTGCTCGGAACACTCGTGAACACGCCTCCTTTTGCCTGAGACGCTTGGAGACGTACGCGTCGCCGGGGCCGCAAGGGTCGCAGTGTATTGCTCACGGCTCAGGCCGCGACATGGCTGATGCCGACTATGCTCTCCGCCACCCTTTTCGTTAATGAGACATTAGGTACAGGGTTACACCTCAATGATTACAATGCCCTCACTCCACGGCCGCGTTCGGGCTGCTCGTCAGGCTGCAGAACGAGCCCGCTACTTGGCATACGGACCGTTTGCGCCCGGCGATCGCTTACGCCTCCTTCAGCAGGCTCGGGAATTGGAAAACCAAGCGGCTGCACTAGAGCGGGAAGCGGGCGCAGGCAAGCCTCTTGACGCCGTCTGACGCGTATCAGTGAGCAGCATAGAGCTTGTTGAAGAAGAGGCGACAGGTGAACCGGCAGAAACCACACGTGATGTTGAGCCCGTATCGACCTCGCAGCCACATGCCCAGCGGTAGGTAAGAGGGTTGAAATGCGACGTCGGTGCTTGGCATGAGGCCCATCGCGTGTAGTTGGTGGCGCGTCTGGATAGATGCGGCTGGCCGCAAGTTCCGGCCGACCAAGAACGCATTGCAACCTCACGGGGGCGCACGTACCGACGTGCTTTGGTGCGGGCGTTCGAACGGAATGACGACATTCGGACGCTAGACTACCGGCGCCTACTCGCTTCTGGTTGCTGGTCACTTGGAGAGTCGTCCACGCGAACAATTCGCGATAAGATGAAGCGTCAGTAGCGACCTCGCCAGGACGCTTCACCGACGCACGCCGCCCGATCGAGATCGCGGTTCGCGTCAATGCCGGAAAGGCAGACCCTTGAAATCGTATTTGTGGCGCATCTTCGGGCGCGCCCGACCTGCATTGGCGCAGGAAGAAGAGCCCATTCGCAGCGAATTGTTCAGCGTCGAACGGCTCGAGCAGCATGCCGAGAGCCTGGCAGCCAACCAGCCGACGCATCGAAAGACTACCTCCGGCAAGTCTCTTGTGACCCGCCTGCGCGAGAACGAGCGCGTTCTGCTCCACGCCTACGGCAGCATTGCGAAAGCAGCCGGTGAAGGCCGCGCAATCACCCCGGCCGCGGAATGGCTGCTCGATAACTACCATCTCGTCGAGCAGCAGGTACGCGAAGTCCGCACCGACCTGCCCGCGGGCTACTATCGTCAATTGCCGAAGCTGAGCGACGGGCCGCTGAGCGGGTATCCGCGGGTATTCGGCATTGCCTGGGCCTTCGTCGCCCACACCGACAGCCGCTTCGATCCGGAGATGCTGGTCCGCTTCGTGCGCGCGTACCAGATCGTCCAGCCGCTCAGCATCGGCGAGCTGTGGGCCGTGGCGATCACGCTGCGCATCGTCCTGGTCGAGAACCTCAGCCGGTCGGCCCGGCAAATCATTAGCTGGCGGTCTGCCCGCGAAGAAGCGGACGGCATCGCCGACAAGTTGCTCGGTATCAACGATATCGCTGCCGATCCGGCGGCGCTGGCGCCTTACGCTCAGGCCCCGCTGTCCGACGGCTTCGTCGTCCAGCTCGTCAAACGGCTGCGCGACCAGGATCCCGAGGCGACGCCCGCGGTTGGCTGGCTCGACGAGCGCCTGGTTCGGGACGGTACGAATGCCGACGAGCTGGTGCGCAAGGAACAACAGCTCCAGGGCGCGGCGAACGTCACCGTCCGCAACATCATCACCAGCATGCGTCTCATCTCCGACGTCGACTGGACGAAGTTCTTCGAGACAGTGAGCCCGGTCGATGAGGTCCTGCGCGCTGGCGGCACCTTTGGCGCGATGGATTTCGCCACCCGCAACCTCTACCGCACCGCCATCGAGCAGATGGCCCGCGGCAGCGCACTTGCGGAGACCGAGATCGCCCGGCGCGCCCTGACCGTCGCCGCCACCGCGCCCGCAAGTAGCGACGGCGATCTCCGCAATCGCGATCCCGGTCACTATCTCCTGGGCGGCGGACGCAAGGCGTTCGAGCAGTCGATCGGCTTTCGTACCGCTGGACTGGGGTTACGTCGCCGGTTCACGAGGAGCGGCATCGCGGGCTACGTCGGCAGCGTCGCAGCGATGGCCAGCATCGTCCTCGTTCTGCCGATACTCTGCCTTGCGGGGCTGGGCGTTGGCGGTTGGTCGCTGGCAATCATGGCACTCGTAGGCGTGCCGCCGGCGGTCGATGCCGCGCTGATGCTGGTCAACCGCGCGGTCGCCGGCGGTTTCGGCGCGACTCTGTTGCCGGCAATGGCTCTGCGCGACGGCGTGCCGGCGGAATTGCGCACCATGGTCGCGATCCCGATCCTGTTGTCGACCCGTGCCGCGATCGACGAGCAGATCGGACGGCTCGAGGTTCACCATCTTTCGAATCCGGCCGGCGAGATCTACTTCGCACTGCTTTCCGACTGGACCGATGCGCTGACCGAGTCGACGGCGGAAGATGCCGCACTGCTGACGGCGGTAACGGATGGCATCACGCAGCTCAACGCGCGCTATCCCAGTGTCTCCGGGACGGACCGCTTCTTCCTGCTTCATCGTCGCCGCGGCTGGAACGAGGCACAACGACGGTGGATCGGCTGGGAACGCAAGCGCGGCAAGCTGCATGAGCTCAATCACCTGTTGCGCGGCTCGATCGAGACGACGTTTCTCGAAGCCAGCCACCGCTCGTTGCCGACCGGCGTGCGCTACGTGGTCACCCTCGATTCGGATACGCGACTGCCGCGCGACGCGATCTCGCGCCTGGTCGGCAAGATGGCGCATCCGCTCAACCGGCCCCGCCTCGATCCTCTCGAGCATCGCGTCACCGAGGGCTACGGCGTCCTGCAGCCGCGCGTCACACCCTCGCTCCCGGTTGGTGCCGAAGGCTCGCTGTTCCAGCGCATCTTCTCGGGCAACAACGGGATCGATCCCTATTCGTCGGCCGTCTCCGACGTCTATCAGGACCTGTTTGGCGAGGGATCGTATTCCGGCAAGGGCATCTACGACATCGATGCCTTCGAAGCGGCGCTGGAGGGCCGCGTCCCCGACAGCACGATGTTGAGTCATGACCTGTTCGAGGGCGTGTTCGCGCGCTCGGGGCTCGCGTCCGACATCGAGGTCGTCGAGGAGTTTCCCGCTCGCTACGACGTGGCTGCCGCAAGGCAGCATCGCTGGGCGCGAGGCGACTGGCAGCTGCTGCCCTGGATGCTCGGCCTGGTGAAGGGAACCCGCGAGCGCAAGAGCGCACGACTGGTGCCGGCGATCGGTTTCTGGAAGATGTTCGATAATCTCCGGCGCACCCTCTCGGCGCCGGCTGCGATCGTGGCGCTGCTGGCCGGCTGGACCTTGCCGCTGCCGGCCGCCCTCGTCTGGACGGGTTTCGTCCTGCTCGTCATCGCGCTGCCGACGCTCCTGCCGATCGCGGGTGCCCTGCTGCCGCGTCATGCGGGAATCACATTGCGCAGCCACGTCGGGGCGCTCGGCACCGACGTCGCGTCCGCGCTGCGCCAAAGCGCGCTTCTCGTCGCATTTCTCGCTCACCACGCCTGGCTGATGGTCGATGCGATCGGCCGGACGCTGTTTCGGCTCGTCGTCACCCAACGGCAGATGCTCGAATGGATCACCGCGGCGCAGTCCAAGAGCAGCCTGCGCGCCGGTTGGCTCGGCCTCTATGTCCAGATGGCTGGAAGTGTCGTCCTCGGTATTCTTGCCGCCCTTTTCGTCTGGCGCTTCGGAGCCGCAGCGGCGCCAGCCGCCTTTCCGTTCATTGCTGCCTGGCTGTTCGCGCCGGCCATCGCCCGCTGGGTGAGCCAGTCGCCTGCCGATGCCGGGAACCTGTCGGTTTCACCCGCCGCCGCGATGTCGCTACGGCTGATCGCGCGGCAGACATGGCGCTTCTTCGAGACGTTCGTCACGGAGAAGACCAACATGCTGCCGCCCGACAATTTCCAGGAGGACCCCAACCCGGTCGTCGCCCCGCGGACGTCACCGACCAATCTCGGCCTGCTGCTGCTCTCGACCGTCGCCGCCCGCGATTTCGGCTGGATCGGTACGCTCGAAACCGTGGAACGGCTCGAGGCGACGCTGGCCACGATGGGCCGACTGAAGCGCTTTCGCGGACATTTCTACAATTGGTACGACACGGGCGACCTTCGCCCACTCGAGCCGCCTTACATCTCGTCGGTCGACAGCGGGAATCTTGCCGGCCATCTGATCGCCGTCGCCAACGCCTGTGCGGCATGGCGTGGCATGCCGGCCGACGCATCGCGGCTCGCATCCGGTGCGGGCGACAGCCTCGCGCTCGCTCGCTCGGCCCTGCTCGCGCTGTCCGACGACAGACGTACGCAGCTCGTGTCTTCTGCCGAACTCGAGCGCACTCTTGGCGACATTGCCGCAAAGCTGGCGGGCGGGCTCGACGAGCTTTCGCGGGGTGCGGCAACGGCCGCCGATCTCGCCCGGGCGCTCAACAGCGAGCGCGACGACGCCGGCAGTATGGAAATGCTGTTCTGGGTCGAGGCCATGCAACGGTCGATCGAAAGCTGTTGCCGCGACATGGCGCAGAGCGCAACGGCCATCACCGCGCTTTCGCACCGGCTGGAGACGATCGAGAGGACGGCCCGCGCCCTGGCGATGGAGATGGAATTCACCTTCCTCCTCGATCCGGACCGACGGCTCTTGTCGATCGGCTATCTCTGTGCCGAAGGCAGGCTCGATGGGCATTGCTACGATCTGCTCGCGTCGGAAGCGAGGCTTGCGAGCTTCTTCGCCATCGCCAAGGGGGAGGTTCCGGCAAGGCACTGGTTCCGGCTGGGCCGTGAGGTAACGCCGATCGGACGAGGCGCGGCGCTGGTCTCGTGGTCGGGCTCGATGTTCGAGTACCTCATGCCGTCGCTCATCATGCGAGCGCCACGCGGCAGCCTGATCGAGAAGACCAACGAGCTGGTCGTGCAGCGGCAGATCGCCTATGCGCGCGGTCTGCGGCTGCCGTGGGGCATCTCCGAGTCGGCCTATAACGCCCGCGACAAGGAATTCACCTATCAATATTCCAACTTCGGCGTACCGGGCCTGGGCTTCAAGCGAGGCCTGGGCGAGAACGCCGTCATGGCGCCCTATGCCACGGCGCTCGCCGCCATGGTCGACCCCGCCGCCGCCACGGCCAATTTCGCGACGCTGGCGGAGAGAGGCGGACGCGGCCGCTACGGCTTCTACGAAGCGCTCGATTTCACACCGTCACGCCTGCCCGAGGGACAGGCGCAGGCTGTCGTGCACGCCTATATGGCGCATCATCAGGGCATGACGGTGGTAGCCATCGCCAACGCTCTGCTCGATGGCATCATGCGCACGCGCTTCCATGCCGAGCCGATCGTGCAGGCAACTGAGCTGTTGCTGCAGGAGCGCACGCCGCGCGACGTCGCTGTCGCCCATCCGCGGGCCGAGGAGGTCAGCGCCGGCGCCACGGGTAGCGATCTGGAGCCGACGCTCGTACGTCGCCTGCGCACGGCAGGCGGCGCCAGCCCGTCCGTTCACCTGCTGTCCAACGGCCGCTATGCCGTGATGCTGACCGCCGCTGGCTCGGGCTACAGCCGCTGGAACGATCGCGCCATCACGCGCTGGCGCGAGGACACCACGCGCGACGATTGGGGCAGCTACCTCTTCCTGCGTGATGTCGAGAGCCGAGAGGCTTGGTCCGCCACCTGGCAGCCGAGCGGCGCCCACCCTGACAGCTACGACGTCATGTTCGCCGAGGACCGGGCTGAGTTCATCCGGCGCGATGGCAGCCTGACCACCACCCTCGAAATCGTCGTATCGCCGGAGGCCGAGGCCGAGGTGCGCCGCGTGTCGATCGCCAATTCCGGAGCGGAGGCGCGTGTCATCGAGCTCACGTCCTACGCCGAGATCGTGCTCGCGACGCCGGCAGCCGACGCCGCTCACCAGGCCTTCTCCAAGCTGTTCGTCGAGACCGAGCATGTTGCGGGAGTGGGCGCCCTCCTGGCGACCCGCCGGCGGCGCGGCCCGGACGAGGCCGAGCTTTGGGTTGCTCATCTTTCGGTCGTCGAAGGCGAGGCGATCGGCGAGGTCGAGTTCGAGACCGACCGCGCCCGTTTCCTGGGACGTGGCAACGACATCGGCAACGCCATCGCTGCGAATGACGGACGGCGGCTGTCCAACACTGTGGGCCGGGTACTTGACCCGATATTTGCGCTGCGCCGGCGGCTGCGCATCCCGGCTGGCGGCACGGCACGGATCGCCTACTGGACCATGGTGGCTTCCTCGCGAAAAGCACTGCTCGACACCGTCGACAAGCACCAGGACGCGACCGCCTTCGAACGCGCTACCACTCTTGCCTGGACACAAGCACAGGTGCAGTTGCGCCATCTCGATGTCGGTTCGACCCACGCGAATCTCTACCAGCGTCTGGCGGGGCACGTTCTCTATGCCAACCCGGCGCTGCGGTCGTCGTCTGACACGATCCGTCGCGGCCTGGCGCCCCCGCCGGTTCTCTGGGCGCAAGGCATCTCCGGCGACCTGCCGATTGTGCTCGTGCGCATCGACGACCTCCAGGATGCCGACATCGTCCGCGAAATGCTTCGCGCCCACGAATATTGGCGACTGAAGGGTCTTGCGGTCGACCTCGTCATTCTCAACGAGCACGGCGCCTCGTACGCCCAGGATCTGCAGATCGCCATCGAGACACAGGTCC
>Ga0268266_10002806_pt1 | contig 18166 bp, 13 predicted proteins | sample KBSS13metaG_FD_190356 | JGI IMG/M metagenome (GOLD analysis project Ga0268266, IMG submission 190356) | Switchgrass rhizosphere microbial communities from Kellogg Biological Station, Michigan, USA - KBS S1-3 metaG (SPAdes) (version 2) | ecosystem: Host-associated > Plants > Roots > Rhizosphere...
GGAAGCTTCTGCGCCAAGCCGGCAACTCCGACGATCAGAAAGCTGCCTGAGCTTCACCCAACGCCATCATATCGTTCACCAAGCCCGCGCGCACGCGTCAATCAGGCGGCCTTCCTCGTACGCGTACCAGAATCCTACAATTGCCGACCTGCTCGCATCGGTACTTGCTGACGAGTGCGTCGCTTTAGATCGGCGCGGTCTTGGAAAAGGTTACATCGAACATCGCGATGTGCTGGCTACTCCACGGGGACGTCTCTTGCTGGGTGAGACTATCAACCAAGCTCTTCTTAGCCGCGCAAAGATTTCCTGTAGCTTCGATGAGCTGACCCTTGATAGTCAAGAGAACAGGATACTCAAGGGAACTCTAATCCGCCTTTTGAGGTGCTTGGACATACATAAGGAACTTCTTCGTAAAATTCGGAATACTCTCGATCGATTTGGCGAAGTGACATTGATTGAGATTGGTCCAAGGGACTTTCAATCTCTAATCATTCATCGCCATAATGCCCACTATTCTTTAGCACTGAAGATCTGCGAGCTAATAGTCAACAGCCTTGCACCGGAAGCCGGTGGATCGAGATACCGATTTAAGGATATTGCCGCAGATGAGCAAAGAATGGGGCTTATCTTCCAATCCTTCATCCTCAATTTCTACAAACGCGAGAGACCTGACTATCGTGTAAAATCGGATCGCCTATCGTGGAACTTCACGACGGCGTCGGGCCAGAGTAGCCACTTGCTTCCGACCATGAATACCGACGTTTCACTTTATTCTCGGGAGAAAGTTATACTCATCGAATGCAAGTGGACGAGAGAGCCTCTGCAACATTTCCGGGGCTCGCCGTCGTTCCGGTCCGCTCACCTTTACCAACTTTATGCATATCTTAGAAATCATCCCTCGTCTTCACGCCAACGAGTTTCAGGCATTTTGCTCTATCCGCAAGTTGATGAGGAGCTTCGAGCCGACTATTCGATCGAGAATCACGAACTGAGCGTTCGTACGTTAGATTTGTCCGCCGACTGGCATCATATAAGAACGGCTCTTCAGGAGCTGATTAATCGTCGCCCTCCGATGTTGCCGATGCCAACCGGAGCGCAAGCTGAGCACCTATAATCACCCTATTGCTGCGGAGCGTAATTCGTCCCGTATTTCTTTTGTCTCGCCGTTAGAGCCGCCTCACCTCCGTCCAAGACATCCAATACCGACTTACGTACGTCGCTAGACGAACACGATAGGAATCCCGAGGACGGGAACGATGCTTGAGCACCGTCTGAATCGACGTGAATAATCAGGTCAGCGTCCGTAAGCACGACGAGATTGGCATTATGTGACGTAACCAAAAATTGCTGATTTCGCTTTTGGTTGAGCAAGTCGGGTCCTATAGTATCAGCGATGTATCGATTATCGAGATTGTCTTCTGGCTGGTCGATGACTAGCGGTCCTCTCGAATTGCGCAGAAGAAGAGGAAATACCGCTACACAACGCTGGCCAGCAGACAGGTTCTGAATTGGCACAAAGCCTGCTCGCCCCACTTTCAATGCAACTTCCAAATCATCATCATCGATCACTTCGAAGATGCCTGCAAACTTAACGTCAACAAGAACTTTGTTGACACTCCATTGCTCTTCTTCGAGTGTAATCGTGGATAACTTGCTGAAGATCGCGCTGAGATTCTCATAAGTTGTTGGCTTTCCATAGCCCTGCATGAACCCCATGAAGCTCGCGCCGTCCTCGCCGAACCTGCGCTTGAACCCCTCGCGAAGAGTTTGATTTGCATGCGGTAGGAATTTAAGCTGTATGTCGCGCAGCTCAAGATTAAGCACGTCCGCTGTTTCTCGGCGCTTCTTCGTGATGGCTTCGCGCAAGGCGCAAATCGTTTCGCAATAATCAGTAATCTGGCTAGATGACGATCTGACATTGTCGAGGAGACTTTGGCTCTGTTGCTCAACTAGGGGGAGCCTCTTTGTCTCTTCGAGCACCTGAATCTGCTTAGTCAAAATTTCGCGATCCTCAGGACCCAAGGCATTTACTTGCCGTGTGTAGGATTCATCTCGGAATAAGGCAAAACAGGCAGCAATGGTCTTTCTGGCTCCTCCCGTCGCGGTTAGCACTCCGCGGAAACCAGTCGCTAGATCAGAGCGTACGGTATCTTCAATATCATCATGTTCGGATATTCGGGCCGTGATCTCGGAAATCGCCTGCTCAAGTGCCGCCGACTGGTCAGAACTCGGGGGGCGAGCAATCTCGGCTGGAAAGTGAGTTAGCATTAGGTCTGGAAGTTGAGCAGATCGCTCACTTACCATACTTTCCAACCCGACGAGCTTCTGTTCTGTCGAGAGAAACCACTCATACTGCTGTTGAAGCTTGAGGAGATCGCTCTGTTCCAGGCGATGCAGGGCTTTCCGCTTTCGCCTCAGCTCCCACATTTCTTTTAATGACGCCTCCAGCTTTCTTATGTCACGTTGAAGAAGGGGAAGAAGATCTCGAGCTTGCTCAACAGTCCTCCTTATTTGACGGGTCAGTTCCTTAATCTCTACCTCGCTGCCAATCCGATCGAGGAGACCGATCCGTGCCTCGGCGTGATCAGCTACTGCTTCTATTTCATGCCAGCCCAATATCGAAATGGGAAAGGGCATTTCATCCGTCGCCAAAATGTGGCGCACCTCATTTGCCGAATCCAACAGGCTAATCCTGTCCGGCGCATCCGCCCGTCGGGTAATTAAAAACTCGTTTCCATCGGCATCGACCACCAAACATTCGACATATCCCGAGGAACCAAGCACATGACCAATGTGGCGGCTAACCTGCTCCTTACGTTCGGTGGGAATATGGGTGTTGAGGGCAAATCTAATGCACTCGACGAGGGCGGTCTTGCCTGATCCTTTGCTTCCAATCAGCGCATTGAATCCCTCATTCAATGGTACCCAAACCTCGGGAATAAAAGCACCTTTGACGTGGACACCAGCAATTCGGGCGTGAGTAATTTGAGGCTGCTGCAAACTAACACGATGTCTAAAGCTAATTGCAGCCTTTAATTCACTGAAAGTCGGGCGCTCCGCACGTATCCATGTCGATCGATTTCGGGCGAGAATCTGATCATGGTGGTGAGCATCGCTAGAAGCTACGCAAACAGACGCCGGAATTGCTCGCTCATCTGCGGTCTTGTGGACCCCATCAAAAAAGATAGCGGTACTCGCCGTCCGCACTTCTAGCGCATCGAATGCACCGTCTTCAATGAACCCGAGAAATGCATCGTCATCATAAACATCGTCGATGCTTCGCGAACTCTCTGGACCCTTCGCCTGGTGTAAATGCGCTGGAATGAAAAGGGCTCCGTTCTTGCGAAAATATTTTCCCAAGTCCAGGATGCTTGAGCGAAAGCCAGCGGGATAGTCGCCTGGCTTGTAAGAGAATTCTTCCTTGGCCTTCTGAAGCACAAAGTTGTAATCACCCTCCCCCTCGGGATCCACAGCGACAATGCAATGAAAAAAATAGTCTTTGCCGATCTTTTTCGATAGTGCGTCGACAAAAACGTTGATCTCGGCGCCAGGAATAAGCTTGGTGTTCGGACAAAACTTTCTGAGAGATGCTAATTCAGCTCTTGTGGGAAACTCTTGGTGTTTGAGAATCACGGCAAAGCGATATCCGCCCTGATCGATTGCGTGGCCTAATTTTGAAGCGGCATCTTCTTGTTTATACTCATAATCCGATGAGCCGGGCTCGTGAATGTGGAAGTCTGCCCGAAGCCATCCGGCACCGGTTCCGATCCCACTAGACTTGAGCTGCCTTCGAAATTCCGGGATGGTCATTCGTTCACTCTAATGAATAAAGATCGGTGCTTCAAAAGTAGGCGAGGCGAGGAGTAACGAAACAATCATAGGGCGAGTCGGCGAAAACGCACAAGTTCTGTGGGTTAAAATTTTCGACCGGGTACGGTTACGCACAGAGCTCATCCGATGATCGTAGCGCCCTCGGTGCTTCTGTAACCAAAGGGCATCAGGATAGGCGTTAACGTATAGTGCGCAGACAAGCGTTCACCTGTCTCTCCTCAATCAGCCAATACAAATAATTTGGATTTAAGCGGCGCAGCCGCTGCGTAAACACGCTACGCTGACCGACGGCAACCGTTCAGTTCGGGATGCGGCCGGAAGTGTGTCTGTCCTCTCGCTACAGTCGAGAGCACGACAGCGCAACAATCAGGATCGCAATTTCGCGCATCGCTCGTTCGGCCATGACGGTCTGAGGCTCCAGAACCACTCGCCTGGAAGTGCTTGTCGAGCAACAAAACGCTCACCGACATTAGCAAGCCCACGCCACAAAACAGTGGCACCGAAGCAAGCGTCTCAAACTCCGCAACGGACTCGGCGGACGCCTTGGGAAACGATCGTAAGGCCAGTGCACCCATTTCGTCCTCCTGTATCTGGTTGACCTACTTCAGGACATCGAGCTTCAGCATCTCGTCCAGCCGCGCCTGGCAGTACTCTTCATAGATTGCGTTGATGATGTGCCACATGACCGAATCCCCCGTATACCAATAAAGGCTAGGACCGTTCTGTTTCCGGATTGCTTCGTGCCGCCCGTACTTGGTTTCGTACAGCTGGACTGGTCAGCTGTTTCACTGCCATCATTGGTCTGGCTGCAGCCGAAGAACCACGATGCGATGTTCTCGCAGGATAATCTGGTCGGGTTGCCTCTCGAAATGACCCGATGTGCCGTTACGAAACCTCTATAAGTATATAGTAGTTTAGTGTCCCAGGATCAGCGTTCTTGATATCCTGAAGTTAAGCGGCGCAGCCGCTTGCGAAGCCCATCAAAGTATTCTGGCTCACTATCTTGGTGGAGGACATGCTGCAGAGTGATTTTTGGGCAACGACACCACAGCTCATCGCCTCGATCCTGCGGCAAGTACGATCATACGCCTCATCGGATTCCGCAAAACCCGATCGCTCTCTGCACTGCAAACAGCTAAGCTATCCCGACAATCCAAGACGAGCCTCGATGATGCGTTCAAACTGTTGGGGCGCTGCGAACACTGCGGGACAGCAAAACGCACAGACGACGCTCGCAAACGTAGCGGGGCAAAAACAGCGCACGATGCACAGAAGAAAAAGCTGAGTTCTAGACAAAAGATTGACACGCAGATTCCGAGGCAGCAGGAACAGCTGCGACACAGCAACTTCTTCACTTCCACTAGCAATACAAGCACTGCCACGGGAAGTACGGTTGAGCTTGAGCCGACGCGAACACGGCTGGCCAAGGTGCTGATGCCGCCTGCCGGTTTCTTTCCTCTCACTTCGCATGACGGCTGAAACCCGCGCCGAGTGGCTGCGGGTCGACGCATGTTTAACAATCTATGACCGCTAACTGAGAAAATGCCGGCAAGAACTCAATCTCTTCGGCGGTGTCAATAAGTTCTTAGGACGTTGTGTCCATCTTTCCGATCGCGCGTTGCGTGAAATCGGCCAAGGCGTGCCGACAGGGTCCCATCAGGACTTCATGGAAGGGCGGGCGTCTTGCAATCGATATCCAAGGTTCACGGTCGCTATTATCTGGCGATCTTCGTGCTGGCGTCCGCGACGCTCTCTTACCAGATACTGATAACGCGCTTCTTCAGCGTGATGCTTTATTATCATTTCGCGTTCGCCGCCATTTCGCTTGCCATGCTAGGGCTGACGCGCGGAGCGATGCAGGTCTACGGCAAGCCGGAACGTTATGCGCCCGAACGGGTTGGCGTCGAATTCGCGCGCCACGCTTCCCGGTTCGCACTCAGTAGCGTTGGAGCAATGGTCGCGTTCCTGTGCGTGCCGCTGCTGGTGCCCGCTGAAAGCGTGCTCACCGTCCTTGCTCTGGGAATCATCGCCTTCGTGTGGCCTTTCACAGAAGGCGGGATTTGCATAACACTGCTGTTGACCCGTTTGCCGTACGCTGGCGGATGGCTCTACGCCGCTGATCTCCTGGGCGCTGCGGTTGGTTGCCTCGGGGTGATTTTCCTATTGCTGGCGATAGATCCCGTTAGTGCCACGTTATGGGTCGGGACGTTCGCCGCGGGGGTCGGCTGGATCGTCGTGCGAAAAAGCGATGAGGTCCGTAGCCGTCGTCTGAGCGGCGCTGTTGCAATGTCGCTGGCTGCCGCGGCCGTCTTGCATACCGGCCTTGACCTGACCGGCAACAGCCATCTTGGCGTGTTCTGGGCCAAGGGCGAGGAGCAGGCCGGCACGTTGTTCGAGCGGTGGAATACCTATTCACGCGTAAGGGTGCGTGAATTGGCCGAGAAGGTCCCGTTCGGCTGGGGTTTCGCACACCAGCCCGAAGCCAGGGTCGATCAGCTCTACATCGACATCGATGCGGATGCAGCGACGGTCATCGCCAACTACGATGGCGACATCGGCAAGCACGCCTACCTAAAAACTGACGTCACCAATGCAGCCTACCTCGTGCAGCCGGCGGCCGACGTCGCTGTCATCGGCGTCGGCGGAGGTCGTGATATGCTGTCCGGTCTGCTGTTCGGCGCCAGCCGGATTCGCGGAATTGAGATCAACCCGGCAATCTTCGAAGTGCTCACCGAGAAATTCGCTGATTTCTCCGGCCATCTCGAGCGCCAGCCCGGCGTATCCTTGGTCAACGCAGAAGCGCGAAGCTATATCAATCATTCGCCGGAGCGGTACGACCTTGTGCAGATTTCGCTTATCGATACCTGGGCGGCAACGGCTGCCGGCGGCCTGACGCTTACAGAGAATCGTCTTTATACCGTGGAAGCGTGGAATGATTTTTACCGGGCGCTCAAGCCTGGCGGGCTGTTGTCGGTCTCACGCTGGTACACCGCGGAGAAGCACCGCAGCGAACTGTACCGACTGATCGCGATTGCCGCGAACGCCCTGCAGCGCAAGGGAGTGTCGGCGGGAGAACTGCGGCGTCATGTCGTCGCGGTCAACGTCGGCAAGATCGTGACGGTCATTACCCGGCCTGATGCGTTCAGCGATGCTGAATGGCAAGGCGCGCGAGAGAGACTGCAGGCGCAAGGCTTCAAGATATTGTTGGGGCCGGACGTCACCTTCGATGCCGTCACCTCGACGTTGCTGTCCGACAAGGCGGACCAGGTCTTCTTCGATTCCCTGCCGGAAAACATCGCTCCGTCGACGGACGACAATCCGTTCTTCTTCTTTACGTCGCGCTTCAGCGATTTCATGAGTGCCCCTGGTCGGGACACCATCGGCAACAATGCTCCGATCGGCATCACCGTCTCGCTCGTCATCCTAGCGCTCGGTGCTTGCGTATATTTCATCGTGCTGCCCTTCCTCCGCCTCGCGAAGCGGATGCGGATCTCGGAACTGGGGCCGCCGGTGATCTATTTCAGTGCGATCGGGATGGGCTTCATGCTGATCGAGATATCGCAGATGCAGCGCCTGATGGTCTTTCTCGGTCATCCGGTCTACGGGCTGAGCGTCGTGCTCTTCACAATTCTGCTCTTCAGCGGGATCGGCAGCGCTACGGTCGGTGCGGATACAGCCCGATCGCGCGCCGTCGCCGTCAGGGTTGCCGGCCTCCTCACCACGCTGGTGGTGGCAGGGCTGCTGACGCCGCTGGTCACCGTTTGGGCGCGGTCGCTATCGACCGACATGCGTATTCTGGTGTCCGTCTTGCTGCTGGCTCCTCCCGCGTTCTGCATGGGGATGATGTTTCCGCTCGGCCTCGGTGCCTGGCGCCGTCATCACGACCTGTTGCCGTTCTTCTGGAGCACCAACGGCATTACGTCGATGCTGGCATCGGTGCTGGGCATGGCCTTGTCGATCCAGTTTGGCATCGCCATGACCTATGCGCTGGGGGCGTGCTTCTACGTGGTCTGCGGCATCTTGCTCGTCACAAGCCGCAGTCTGAACACCATCGTCATGGCCGCCACGAAGCCGGCCGTCACACCCGGGCTCATACCGCAGGACGAAACGGCCGCCTGATTCGGAAAGTCAGGCCCAATGCCGCGCGCGGGTCAGACGTTAAAACAACAGGGGCGGCGCTATATTCACACGGGATGCTTCAGCCGACAGCTCGCCACCGATCGTTATGCGGCAGTGCCCCACAAGCCTTGTCGTATCCCCCGCGACAACATTGGTGGCAGGGCATCGACCACCACCAATGTTGTGCTGAGCTGTTCGACGGCTGTCAGCACCATTGCCGAAGCCGTCACCGATCATTTAGCCACCGGGCGGCCTGTACGAGCCACGAAGCTCGGCCGCCTTTTGTCGAACTTTCGTGATTTCGTCCTGCGTCCACAGCCGCGTGAGGTTTACGTTGTGGATCGCGCCGGCTGCCACAACGGTGCCTGAAATCGCCGGTGCTGAATTGGGGTCCGGCACGTCGAAGATGACGAGGACGCCAGGCCCGTCGGCAGCAGTGCTGTACATCGAGATCAATTTGCCGCCGGCCGCTTCAATCAGCTTTTTTGCTGCTTCGTAGCGACTGACGGTGGGATTCTCCATAATGCCGTTGAGAGCTTTTGGCGTGTATTGTCCGGTCATACAAAAATGCATGATGTCCTCCTGTTGGGGCGTGTTTGATCGATGAGGCGTTAGCCTCGCTTCCGGCTCAATGAAAAACGAGCCGGCCCAAAAGTTGGAGATAAAGGACTTCAGCCTCGCCGTGGGCAGGAGGCCGCTAACACTCCGACGGGCCTTCGGCACTACCCGCTGGCGGCCTGTGGTTAGCCTACATGAACTGCGTATAACGCGGAAGAAGTCATACCGGAGCGGTGAAGCACTCTGGTACCAGCAGGCATGACACACTCAAAAGTTTCAGGCGCCGCGAAGCACAGCGGGACAATGAAAACGTGTCGTTGAGCAGCGTAACGGATCAGGCGTCACCATCGGCGAAAGCAGATGAACCAGACAGCGCTGTCTCGCTAAATTCACCGTCGCCAATGGCGGATGCCGCTTTCGCGGTACATGACGGCACTTGTTGTTCTGGAGTCTGCGAAAGACGCTCGGCGCGTTCTACTTCACCGCGCCAAAGCGGCTGTCGAACGAGTTCGGCGGCACGATCGGCGCGGAGCCCGAGACCTGATTGTCCTTGGCGGCGGTGGCCGAGCCATCGACCGACGGCTTCAGCGGCGGGCGACTTGCGGCGGCATGCTTGGCGTCCGGCTTTGGCGCCGGCGCCGCGGCGGCTTTCGGCGCGGCCACTTCCGGACGCTTGGCCTCGATCACCTTCGGCTTCGCAGCCGGCGTGCTCGCGGTAGCGTCAGCCGCACCACCGATACCGACCTTGCGGGCGAGGCTGGAGAGCCATCCGTCATTCTCGGCCGCCGGCGCCGCATTGGCGACGCGGGTCGGGGCCGCAGCAGCAGGGGTGGGAGCCGGGGCTGCAGCAAGCTTCGGCGGTTCCGGCGTACCCATCAGCAGATTATCGGAGGGCGCCTTGGGCGGATTGACGTGGGAGGGAATGGTGCCGGGGGCCCGCGCCATCAGCGACAAGGAGCCGTCGCCGGGTTCTGAAAGGCCGGTGCTACCTTCCGGCACGCGCGCGGCGAACACGCGATGCATGCCGCCGTCGATGCCGGTGTTGGTTCGCGCGACCGGCGTTCCCTTGGCGATCAGCCGCGCTGTCTCGGCGATGTCGGTGGCCTGCTTCTCGCGCACGGCGTTGGCGATCTCGTCGGAAACCCCGTAGTCCGGGCATTTGGCCGAAGCGTCGAACACAAGATCACGCGTGGCGCCCGGCTTCTTGATCGCATCGAACACGTATTTCTTTTCGCAGAAATCGACCTTCGGCTCCTGCCGCGTCACCTCGAAATGATCATTGCCTTCCTTGATCATCTTCCAGAACGGCATGTTCGGGTTGTTGCGGTGCTTGGCCATGTTGGCCGGCGTCATCTTGAACGGATAGGCCTGCAGCTGGAACGATTTCTGGCCGCCGAAGAAGGATTCGCGGCCGAGCGAATAGATTTCAGCGATCTGCTCGTCGGTCATCGCGTAGCAGCCGCGCGAAGAGCAGTCGCCATGCACCATCAGCTGCGAGCCGGTGCGGCCGAGCGCCTTGTCGAACGCGTTCGGATAGCCCGTGTTGAAGGAGAGATAATAGGCCGACTGCGGATTCATCTGCGCCGGCGAGATTGTGTAGAAGCCTTCCGGCGCCTGGCGGTCACCTTCGCGGACCTTGGGTCCGAGATCGCCGGACCAGCGGCAGATCGGATAGGTCTTCAACAGCGCGAAGCGGCCGGAGCGATCCTGCTTCCAGATCTCCAGTTCGGCTTCCTGCTTGTAAAGGCGGACCAGGATCGGCGACTGCAGATCCATGTCTTTCGCCGTCATGTCGGCGACCAGTTTTGGCGGGACGGGCTGGTTGGCCTTGGCGTTATTGGCCAGCGACATGTCTTCGCCGTTACACCCGGCCAACAGCGCGGCTGCGCCCGCGAGAGCAGCCGACGTGACGAGCGCGCGAACCAGCGAACGGTTAATCAAAGGCTAAGCTCCACACCCACCGGGCATTTTCGCACCCCAAATCACAGCGAACATGCCCTGAAGCCAATGCATAAAATTGTACCCTTTGACCTTCTGCGCCGCAACCCGAACACGATGGGCCGGCGGCTTCCCGGCAGGCATGGTCAATAGAGTTTAAAGACCGGGTCTGGGCCTAATTAGGGCCGAATCAAGCGATCCAGCCAAATAAAGCGCCATTAAGGCGGGGAACGAAAGGGATGCCGGGCCGGCAGCCGCGCCAGGGGGAGGAGGCAAGGGCCAATCAGCTAAGCTTGCGGCCGATATCCAGGAATTTCTGCCGCCGCTGCCGGCGGACACCGTCCGCATCCAGATTGCGGAAATCGTTGAAGGCCTCGGCGATCGCATCGCCCGTCGCCGAGATCATGGCGGGGGAATCGCGGTGGGCGCCGCCGGAAGGCTCCTTCAGGATCTGGTCGATCACGCCGAATCGCAGCATATCCTGGGCGGTGATCTTCATGCCGTTGGCGACTTCCTGGGCCTTGGTGCCATCGCGCCACAGGATCGAGGAGGCCGCTTCCGGCGAGATCACGCTGTAGATCGCGTGTTCGAACATCAGCACCTTGTTCGCGGTAGTGATGGCAATGGCGCCGCCCGACATGCCCTCGCCGGTGATGATCGCTACATTGGGAACGCCAAGCGAGAGGCATGTGTCGGTCGAGCGTGCGATCGCTTCCGCCACGCCGCGTTCCTCGGCGCCGATGCCGGGATAGGCGCCGGCGGAATCGACGAGCGACAGCACCGGAATGCCGAAACGCTCGGCCATCTCCATCAGCCGCACGGCCTTGCGATAGCCTTCCGGCCGCGCCATGCCAAAATTATGCTTGATACGGCCGTCGGTGGTGGCGCCCTTCTCCTGGCCGATCACGCAGATCGGCTCGCCGCGGAAGCGGCCGAAGCCGCCGACCAGCGCCTCGTCCTCGGCGAATTTGCGGTCGCCGGCCATCGGTGTGAATTCAGTCATCAGCGCGCTGACGAAATCGGTGAAATGCGGGCGCTGCGGATGGCGCGCCACCAGGGTTTTCTGCCACGGCGTCAAATTGGCGTAGAGGTCGGCCAGCGCCTGCTGCGCTTTGTCCTCGATGCGCGCGATCTCGTCGCCGATGTCGCTGCCGGTTGCCGCCAGCGCGCGCAGTTCATCGACCTTGGCCTCTAGTTCGGCGACGGGTTTTTCAAAGTCGAGATAGCTGCGCATCTGATCCGGCATCAAGATAATATAAGGAACAACGTGCTTTGAGGCGAAGCGGTTTCGATTCGCTTAAGGAAAGCACGCATCTTCAATGATTTAGCGTGTATCTCGGTCCGGATGACCCGGTTGCCGAAAGCGCGCCAAACAGGGCCGCGGGGCGGGAGACGGCTGTTTCGGTGGAGATCGCCCGGAAGTCAAGCGGGAGTCGGTTTTGCGGTCCCGTAGCCCGGATGGAGCGGAGCGTAATCCGGGATGAGCGCTTGCTGGGAGAACCCCGGATTTCGCTTCGCTGCATCCGGGCTACGCTGGCTATGCCGACTTACTTCTCCGCCAGCGGGTGCAGGTCGCGCACCAGGCTTTTCAGCCGCTCCTCGACCACATGGGTGTAGATCTGCGTGGTCGAGATGTCGGTATGGCCGAGCAGCGTCTGCACGATGCGCAGGTCGGCGCCGTTATGCAGCAGGTGGCTGGCAAAGGCGTGGCGCAGCACGTGCGGGGAGACCAGCCGCGGCGCGAGGCCCGATGCCGCCGCCAGCTCCTTCAGGTCGCGGGCAAAATGCTGCCGCGTCAGATGGCCGCTCTCGCCGAAGGAGGGAAACAGCCACTTTGACGCGACGGCGTTTTTCTTGTTCTCAGGCTTGAGCGCTTCCATCGCGGCGAGATAGTCGGCCATTGCCTGCCGCGACGCATCGTTGAGCGGCACCAGCCGTTCCTTGTTGCCCTTGCCGCGCACCACGATCATGCGGGCGTCGCGCCGCGAGGCCGACAGCGGCAGCGCCACCAGTTCCGAAACGCGCAGGCCCGTGGCGTAGAGCACTTCCAGCAGGCAATACAACCGCATCGCGCGCAGCCGCGCCTGCGGCGAAGCGTTCTGGCCTAGCGTCAATTCCTTGGCCCGCGTCAGCATGCGGTCGACGTCCGCGATCGACAGTACCTTCGGCAAGCCCCGGCCGCGTTTCGGGCCGGACAAGATCGCCGCCGGATCCTCGCTGCGGATGCGCTCGTTCAGGAGAAAGCGGAACAGGTGCCGCATCGCCGACAGCCGGCGTGCCACGCTGGAGGATTTAAAGCCGCGGGTGTCGAGGTCGGCGAGGTAGTCCCGCAGAACGTCCGTTCCGGCGCCGGCAAAGCTTTGCCCCTTGCGGCCGAGAAATTCGGAAAAATCCGTCAGGTCGCGGCGATAGGCGTCGAGCGTGTTGACGCCCGCCCCCTGTTCCGCCGCGAGCATGTCGAGGAACAGGTTGGTCAGTTTCGCGTCTGTGGCCGTCTTGCTGGAACGCATTGTCCCCGGCGCCCCGTCACGAGATGCCGCTCCCCGAATTCGTCTCTCACAAATCAGAGGATAGCGGCTATTTCTTGAGGAACTTGTCTGCGGGGATGGTGACCGTCATTTCCCGGGGCTTTGGGGTGACGAAATTCGCCAGCGAAAAAATCACGCCATAGATCACCCCGGCAATGATGCCGACGACCGTCAGAAAGCGGAACAAACTGGGCATAGGGGGCTCAGGGCGGCGAATTAACCAATGAAATCATCCAACATGTTCCCATCCCCGTGGCAAGAGTCTCTGGCGGGGGTGTCAATGGGGGTAGTATAGGTGTCGCAGCCGCGGGCAAGTCCCGCAAAACCGCAGAGTTTTTGATGTCCGAGACCGCCGCACCGGCACAAACGAGCCCAACCTTGGAGGCCGACATCACGTCGGCCCTGGGACGGCGTTCGGTCGTACTGGTCGGCATGATGGGCGCCGGCAAGTCGACCATCGGCCGGCGGCTGGCCGTCCGGCTGCGCCTGCCGTTTCTCGACGCCGATATCGAGATCGAGGCGGCGGCCGGGATGTCGATCCCGGACATTTTCGAAACCCATGGCGAGCCGCATTTCCGGGACGGCGAGGCGCGGGTGATCGCGCGGCTGCTCGACAGCGGCCCGGCCGTGATCGCCACCGGCGGCGGCGCCTTCATGCGGGAGGAGACCCGCAACCGCATCCGCGACAAGGCGGTCTCGATCTGGCTCAAGGCGGATGTCGACATCATCATGAAGCGGGTCAAGCGCCGCGCCGACCGGCCGCTGTTGCAGACCGAGGATCCGGTTGCGACCGTCAGCCGCCTGCTCGAAGCGCGCGAGCCGGTCTACGCGACCGCCGACCTGACGATCGGCTCGCGCGACGTGCCGCACGACCGCGTCGTCGACGAATGTATCGATGCGTTGCGCGCCCGGCTGTGCGCCGACGCGCCCTCCGCCCAGCCGACAACCGACGGGATCAGCGTTACGCCATGACTGCGCCACTGAAACATTCCGCCGATATCACGGTCGACGTCGCGCTCGGCGACCGCGCCTATGACATCGTCATCGGCCGTGGCGTGCTGGCCTCGCTCGGCGCGCGCGTCGCTGCGTTGCGCCCCGGTGTTCGGACCGCCATCGTCACCGACCGCACCGTGGCCAAGCACTGGCTGGAGCCCGCCGAGCGGTCGCTCACCGAGGCCGGCGTCCCGACCTCACGCATCATCGTCGAGGAAGGCGAGGTGTCGAAGACTTATTCCGGTCTAGAAAAGGTCTCGGAAGCGCTGATCGCGGCCAGGATCGAGCGCAACGATCTGGTGATTGCGCTCGGCGGCGGTGTGGTCGGCGATCTCGCCGGCTTTGCGGCGGCGATCCTGAGGCGTGGGGTCGATTTCGTGCAGGTGCCGACCTCGCTGCTGGCGCAGGTCGATTCCTCGGTCGGCGGCAAGACCGGCATCAACTCGCCGCAGGGCAAGAACCTGCTTGGCGCGTTCCATCAGCCGGTGCTGGTCATCGCCGATACGTCGGTGCTCGACACGCTGTCGCCGCGCCAGTTCCGCGCCGGCTATGCCGAAGTCGCCAAATATGGCGTGCTCGGCGACGAGGCCTTTTTCACCTGGCTGGAGGCCAACCACGCCGACATCTTCTCCGGCGGCGCCGCGCGCGAGCACGCGATTGCGACCTCCTGCCGCGCCAAGGCCGCGATCGTCTCCCGCGACGAGCGCGAGAACGGCGAGCGCGCGCTGCTCAATCTCGGCCACACCTTCGGCCATGCGCTGGAGGCCGCGACCGGCTTTTCCGATCGCCTGTTCCACGGCGAAGGCGTCTCCGTCGGCATGGTGCTGGCGGCGGAATTTTCCGCTCAGCTCGGCATGATCTCCGCGGCCGATGCGGCCCGCGTCGAACGCCATCTTGCTTCCGTCGGCCTGCCGACCCATCTGCAGGACATCGCAGGCTTTTCTCAGGAGGGGTTGGCGGATGCCGACGCCCTGATGACGCTGATGGCGCAGGACAAGAAGGTCAAGCGCGGCAAGCTGACGTTCATCCTGCTGCAGGCGATCGGCCGCGCGGTGGTCGCAAACGACGTCGAGCCGGCTTTGGTTCGCGGCTTCCTGCAACAGAAGCTGTCGGGATGAAAACGGGATCGCCTCGCATAAGTGAGTTGTCGCGCAGGGCCGGGGCCGTCGCGAGGCAGGCATGAGTTCGACTGCATACAATCTGCTGCTTGCGTTCTTGCTGCTCGCCGCCAACGCGTTCTACGTCGCGGCTGAATTCGCGCTGGTGAAGAGCCGCGGATTCCGCATCAAGGCGATGGTCGAGCAGGATCGGTTCGGCGCGCGCCTGCTGCACAGCATGATGGGCAATATCGAAGCCTATCTGGCCTGCTGCCAACTCGGCATCACCATGGCCTCGCTCGGCCTCGGCTGGGTCGGCGAGCCGACCGTTTCGGCGCTGCTCGAGCCGTTGCTGATCCCGCTCGGAATGTCGCAAAAGACGTTGCACTTCGTGTCGTTCGTTGCCGGGTTCCTGGTGTTCTCCTCGCTGCATATCGTGATCGGCGAGCAGGTGCCGAAGACGCTGGCGATCAGACAGCCGATGCCGGTCTCGCAATGGATCGCCTATCCGCTGCATGTCTCCTACCTGATCTTCTGGCCGCTGAACTGGCTGCTCAACAGCGCCTCACGCGGAATTCTGCGCCTGCTCGGCGTCAAGGAATCCTCGCAGCACGAAATTCTCACCGATTCCGAGATCGAAGGCCTGGTGGAAGAATCCGCCGTGCATGGCGGCATCGAAAGCGGCGAGGCCGAGTACATCCACAACGTCTTCCGCTTCGGCGACCTCGCCGTCTCCGACGTCATGGTCCACCGCACCGCGATGATGCTGATCAACGCCGACCTGCCGCCGGACGAGCTGGTGCGCGAGGTGCTGGCGACTGAATACACCCGCATCCCGCTGTGGCGCGACAAGCCGGAGAACATCATCGGCGTGCTGCACGCCAAGGATCTGCTGCGTGCGATCCGGGCCTCCGACGGCGACACGTCGCGGATCAACGTCACGGCCATCATGCTGCCGCCCTGGTTCGTGCCGGAGATGCGGCCCCTGTCCGAACAGTTGAAGGCCTTCCGCCGCCGCAAGACCCACTTTGCCCTCGTCGTCGACGAGTATGGCGAGGTCGAGGGCATGGTGACGCTGGAAGACATTCTGGAAGAAATCGTCGGCGATATTTCCGATGAGCACGACGTCGTGGTGGCCGGCGTCCGCGCGCAGCCCGACGGCTCCGTTGTGGTGGACGGCTCGGTGCCGATCCGCGACCTCAACCGCGCCATGAACTGGCATCTGCCGGACGAGGAGGCGACGACCGTCGCAGGCCTCGTGATCCACGAGGCGCGCTCGATCCCCGACCGCGGCCAGAGCTTTACCTTCCACGGTTTCCGCTTCCGCGTGCTGCGGCGTGAGCGCAACCGCATCACCGCGCTCAAGATCGCGCCGGTGCCGCGCGAAGCCGAGGGCGAGGATCCGAAGCCGAAGCGGGCAGGGACGGCGTTCTAAGCCTTCGCTATTCAATATCGATGCTGATGCCGCTGAGCTTCCACTGGCCATCGGAGGGGATGAAGCCGAGCTGGTACTTCACCTTCTTGGGCGCCGTGTCGAAACGACCTTTCAGGCGCAGCACGCCCTTGTCGTCGATCTTCGCGTCTTCATCCGGAACGACGGGGCTGGCGACGATGGCGTCGAACACGGCGTGCTTCTCGACTAGGTCCTTGAAGACGGTTCGCAGCTTGTCGGGCGGAAACTGATCGCGGAACGGCTTTGAAATCTTGGCGTGGAGGACGGTGAAATTGTCCGACGCCACCGCGTCGTTGAGCGTCAGCAGAATGCTCTTGATCAGGATTTCCTGGACGAAGGGGCTCGGCATATCCAGCGCGTTCGCCCTGGTCGGGGAGGCCGCAACCAGCAGCGCCACGGCGGCGGCCCATCTGAAGCGTGCCCAATATCGCATCGGACGGACCCCATCGACCTGCGACGGCATCGGGATCAACTCGACCCCGTGTCCGAACGGAACGTGATCCATCGCGGCTCCGATTGTCTCACAGTCGCGAAGGCGATTCTACCGTCCCGGCCGATTGGCACAGGAAGCTGGCGGACCACCTTATGCCAGATAGCCGATGGCTTCCGCGAGCAACCGTCCGGGTGGATGCGCCGATGTATCCAGCGTCAGCCTTGCATCGGTCCAGGCTTCGTATTCGGTGCGTCGTTTCTCGACCCTGGCCCACGTGACCTCGCTCATCCCCTCGATGCCGCGCATTCGCGCCTCGATGCGCCGGCGGTGCGTCGCCTCGTCCGCGCAGACGCATTCGATGATCGCGAGGTCCGTGCGATATCGCGCGGCAAGGTTTCGCCATGCGGCGCGCGGCGCCTCGACCGGATTGACGGCGTCGATCACGACGGACTGGCCGAGCCGCAGATGCTCCTCGGCCAGGGTTTGTGCGACGACATAGGCGGCGATCCCCGTTTGATCCCGGGGCAGGCCGCCGCGCCACATCGCGGCCTCGATCGGATCGACCGAAAACAGCGGCAGCGAAAAATGCCGCGACAGCCCTTCGGCCAGGGTGCTCTTCCCGGAACCCGGCAGCCCTGCCAAAATGATGAGCTTCTGCGACACCATCATCGGACGCTCATGTTCTTGCGGCAGGCTTGCCAGATTACCGGCCGACGGTTTCTCCCGGCGCCTGCGCCTTGATCGCGAGCGCGTGAACGGAGCCCCTGAGTTCCGCCTCCAGCGTCGTGTTTACCATGCGATGGCGCTCGATCCGGCTCTTCCCTTCGAAGGCCGGAGATACGATATAGACCCTGAAATGCGTTTCGCCGCCCGGCCGGTGTCCCGCATGACCCTCATGCAGATGAGATTCGTCCGTGACGTCGAGGCTTTCCGGCAAGAAAGCTTCACGCAACTTGTTTATGATAGCGTCCCTGGTGCTCATGATGGCGGCAGATAATTCTGTTGTTCGCTTTCCGTCAATGATGCATCCGAACAGAGGTATTCGCAATGTCAAGACTTGAAGCCTCGGGCATTGCGTAGTCAAAGTCAGTCATGGCAATTGATTCATCCAAATTCTTCGATTCCATTCGCATCAAGCCCAACAAGCTGAGCGCGAAGCAGCAGGCGCAGGCGCGCGAGGAAGCCGCCATGTGCGAGTGGGCGGGCTGCCAGAACA
>Ga0268266_10002807_pt1 | contig 18163 bp, 15 predicted proteins | sample KBSS13metaG_FD_190356 | JGI IMG/M metagenome (GOLD analysis project Ga0268266, IMG submission 190356) | Switchgrass rhizosphere microbial communities from Kellogg Biological Station, Michigan, USA - KBS S1-3 metaG (SPAdes) (version 2) | ecosystem: Host-associated > Plants > Roots > Rhizosphere...
ACCGTACGGCTTCGAGCGTCGTCGTGATCTGGGCATCACCTTCGCCGTACTCGGTGGTCACCGGGTGCTGCGAGACCAGCAGGAACTTGCCGTCGAGATCGATCGAATCGCCGACGCCTTGGTCGAACAGACCGGCGAGCGCGTCGTCGCTCGACGCCGCGAGCATGCTCGCGACGAGATCGATCCGCGGGCAGCCGACGAGGTAGACGTCCTGCGGCCGTTCGCCGAGCTGGATGATGCGATCGCGCGCATCTTCGCTCGCTGGAAAGTGGATGTGCGAGAACTTGGTGACGGCGTGGCGAATGCTCTCATCGATCGTGCCGCTGACCTCGCCGCCCATCGTGTGCGCGATCGGGATGTTCATGTAAGCGGCCGAGAGCGTGGTCGCCATCGTCTCGAATCGATCGCCGACGGTGAGCACGACGTCGGGCGCGAGGCGTTCCAGCACCGTCGGCAGCTCGAGCAGGCCGAGCCCGGTCGACTTCGCCATCGTCGCGAGCGTCTCGCCCTCGATCAGCATGTACACGCGCGCGGCGATCTCGAAGCCATCGCGCTCGATGAGGTCGGTCACCGTGCCGTAGCGGTCGAGCAGCGCCGAAGCGCCGGCCACGACCTGGAGCTCGAGCTCGGGATGCCCGGCGATCGCCGACATCGCCGAGCGAATGCTGCTGTAGTTCGCGCGCGAACCGATGACCACGCAGATCTTGCGCTTCACTGAAAATCCTTCTCGCTCAGCACGTGATCGGCCGGCAGATCGCGGTTCGCACGACGCCCCACCACCTCGGCGAGCCGATCGGCGCGAATTCCCGTGCCCGGCTTCTTGAACGCGAGGCGTTCGCGCGTGAGCGCTTCGCCTTGTTTGATCGGCCCGGCGGTGACAATGCTCTTCTCGAACACGCGCTTCATCTCCGAGAACGCCGCTAGATCCGCCTTGTTCACCGGATTCGCGAGCAGGTGCCACGCGTCGCGGACCTCGGCGCAGTAGCGCGCGAAGTCCGGCGGCTCGAAACCGAACTGCGCGTCCGAGCCGTACATCGCACGCGAGAACGTGACGTGCTTCTCGACGCACGATGCACCGAGCGTGATCGCTGCAACCGCCGCCGCAACTCCTTGCGTGTGATCGGAGAGCCCGGTCGGCAGGCCGTAACGCGCCGCGAGCTCCGTGATCACGTTGACGCCTGCCTTCTCGACGGGACACGGATACGCCGAGGTGCACTGCATGACCACGAGGTCGCCGCACGGGCGCAGCGTCTCGACCGCGCGGTCGAGCTCGGCCCAGTCGCTCATGCCCGACGACAAGATCACCGCGCGTCGCGTCGCCGCGATCCGTTCGAGCAGCGGCAGGTTCGTGACCTCGCCGGAAGCGATCTTGAACGCGTCGACGCCGGCGTCTTCGAGAATCTCGACGGCTTCGATCGCGAACGGCGACGAGATGAACTTGAGCCCGTTCTCGCGCGCGACCGCGCCGAGCTCGCGCCACTGCGCGGTCGCGAAAGTAGTCGATGCGCGGTAGTCGATGCGCGATTCCGACTTGAAGTAAGCGGGTGCCGGCGCCGACGCGAGCGTCTCGGCATCCGCGACGTGCGTCTGGAACTTGATCACGTTCGCGCCGCACTTGGCGGCGAGCTCGACGAGCTTGCACGCGTTGCCGAACGAGCCGTCGTGGACGGAGCCCGCCTCGGCGATGATCCAGCGCTGGACGATCGAGGTCACCGAGCGACCTTATCCTTCGATCGACGAGCGAGCCACTGAAACCCCCCGCCGATCACTCGGGCCGCAAGCTGCTGAACGGATCCGGCGGTCGCGACATCGAACACAAGTTTGCGCGCAACTCGTGGCTGGCGCGCGAACAACACATCCTCTTCAGGTGGCGTCAAGCGCGGCTTGTCGTTCCGGTCGAGGATCCATCGGCAATAGGCGAGCGCCGGAGCCACAGCTCCAACAATCCGCCATTCCCTCGCGCGCGCGAGCGCGGCATCGGCCGAGGCATGCTCGAGCAAGAGCGCGGCATCCACGACCTGGACAAGGGGCCCACACAACCGATTGCGAGCCATGTGTGCGAGATGAAACACCAGCTCGTCGACGGGCTCTAACCGGCGCGCGCCCTCGGGCCATCCCGGCCGCGTACGCGCCCAGAGCTCGGGCAGGGCGACGCGCCCGCGGCCGACCGGCATGATGTCGCGATGTAGGTCGAGCGTGAGATCATCACGTTCCCACGTCGACGCGTGATGCATCCGCACGTCGGACCGGCACCGGAAGCCGGCGTGTGCGAGCACCCGTTGTGCGGCGGCGTCGCGCCCCGGCTCGACGAGCAGGTCGACGTCGGTCATCGGGCGCGCCGCGGGCGCCTCGTAAATCGTGCTCGCGTAGGCGAATCCCTTGATCGGCGCCGCGGCGATGCCTGCTTCGGCCAGCCGTGCAAAAACCGTTCGGACCTGGCTCGAAACGCTCATCCAGCGCACGGTCGAGGCTGCGAGGTCGGCCCGTAGTTGAGACACACCGGCCAACGCGGCGAGCGAGGCAAGATTGTGGCGTTGCACAAGCCAGCGAGACGCTGGAATCTCGGCTACTTCGCGGCGCGCGGAAAGATCGCGCACCAGCGCGAACATCTTGACCAGCGCCGGCAACATACCCTTACCAATACCCTCGTTTCTGCTAAATTGGCGCGAGCAGCGGAGAATCTAGATGGCCGAGAATCAAGATGACGACGAGCGGATCAACGCGGCGCGACGGCGGCTGCTGCGCAACGCCGTGTACGTCCCACCGATCGTGATCGGCATCGTTTCGCTGACCCAGGGTTGCGCCCCCGGCTCCTGCACGCCCGCCACCTGTGCGCCGGCGAAGTCGTGCCGCCCGCACCCGCCCTGCAACCCGAACCTGTAATGAGCTTCTTGATCCCGCGTGCCGGCGCGATCGTGCGCTTGCCGCGCAGCGGCCGCGCGGAAGTGAATGCGGCGGGCTGGTCGGCGTCGTTCGATGGTCGACTAGCGGACGACGTCGCCGAGATCGCTACAGGCCGCGTGTCGGCGCGGCTCGAAGCACTCGCGAAATCGAATCCCGCTGCGGCCACGTTGGTGTCGTGGCGAGATCATGCCTGGCTGCCGCTCACCGCACTCGATGCTGTCCGGCTCGATGGATTCGATACGCTCTTCGTCGAGCTTGTCGGCGCGTGCAACGAGCGCTGCGTCCACTGCTACGCCGACTCGAGCCCGAGCGTTAAGGCGGCGCTCGCGCGTGAAGCATGCGAAGGGATCATCGACGACGCTCACGCCGCGAAGTTTCGCCGCATCCAGTTCACCGGCGGCGATCCGCTGATCTGCAGATTCCTGCCGGAGCTTGTCGAGCGAGCTGCGCCGCTGTTCGAGCTGCGCGAGATCTACACGAACGGCTTACTGCTCGACGACCACCTGCTCGATCGGCTGGCGCCGCACGGGCCCGGCTTCGCGTTCTCGTACTACTCGAGCGATCCTGGGATCCACGACGCGATCACACGCACGCCGGGGAGTCATCGCCGAACGCGCGGGGCGATCGAGCGCGCCGCCAAGCGCGGCCTGCGCGTCCGCGCCGCCGTTGTCGTGCTCGATCAGAATATCGACACGGTCGACGCAACCGTCGCCGATCTCGAGAGCCTCGGCGTCAGCGTCTCGACCGGCGCGGCGAAGAGCGTCGGTCGCGGCAACGCGTTCGCGTGGCAACCGAAGATCGACAGCAACGCCGGCCATCGCGACGGTAGCGAGACTGAAGGCAAGATCGCGGTGACGTACGACGGCAACGTCGTGCCCTGCATCTTCAATCGCTCACGTGTTCTCGGCCGGATCGACGGCGATACCCGATTGCGCGACGTGCTTGCCGAGCTCGCGGTCACGCCTGGCAACGCGCACGGCGATACGGAGCTCAGCTGTGGCAGTTGTCGCGTTACCGACCTCGCCCTCGCGTCGCTCGGTGAGCCGTGAAGTTGCGCGCCGTGAAAAATCTCGTTCGCGGCGAGCTGCCCGATGGCGAGGTTGTCGTCAGCGTTCCGGGCGGCGACACCGCACTGATCCTCAACTCCGTGGCGGACGCGGTACTCGAGCTGTGCGACGGCTCGCGCACCATCGAAGAGATCGCGCAGTTCGTGCGCGACACCGTCAGCGTGCCGGCCGAAACCGACGTCGTGCATGACATCGCCGCAGTCGTCGACCAGCTCGCGCACGCGGGCGTGATCGAACACGTCGCGTGAAGCGCCGATTTGTCGCCCTGTCGACCGTCGTCGAGCTCGCGGTCGACGAACAGCTCGGGATCTCGGAGCTGGCCGCGTTCTTGATCGACGCATATCCCACCACTGACACGCCGCCCGCGATCGCGTACCACCTGCACGATCGCGTGATGAGCGCGGTCGATCGCTATGACGATCCGGTCGCCGATGTCGACGATCTCGTGCCGCTGTTCGAGCTTGATCTCTATCAACAGGTCGCGGAACGTGCGCCTCCCGGATGGCTCTTGCACGCGGCGACGCTCGAGCGCGATGGCCGCGCGTTCGTGTTCGCCGGTCCGTCGGGTGCCGGCAAGACTACGCTCACGCTAGCGCTGATGGCACGCGGGTGGCGCCTTGTCACCGAGGAAATGACGCTCGTCGACCGAGAGCTCCGCGTTCACGGGCTCGCGCGCCCGATCCACGCCGATCGTACGAGCGACGTGCCGCCGTCGTGGCGAGCGTGCGTCTATCCGATCCGGGGCGGCAGCACGAGGAAGGTCCTGGCGCACCCGCCGAGCGCGCAACGCGTGAACGCACCACTCCCACTTGCCGCGATCGCGCGAATCGACCACGGGCCCGACGCGACCAACGACCTCGTCGTGTTGCCGCCGCAAGCGGCGATCACCCGGCTGTGGGATGCGGCCCTGCGCAAGGACGACGACGGGCTAGCCGCTGCCGTCGCGATTGCCGGTGGCAGTCGCGTGCTCGATCTGCGCTCGCGTTCGATCGATTCTGCGATCGCGCTCGCGGAACGCATCTAAGGGATGCGCCGCAACATCACGAGCGCGCTCGCGCGCCATCAATTCGACTTTGATGTCGAGCCTGCCAAATACTGCGAATTCGCTTATCGAGAGTCTCCGGATCTTTGACGTCGACGGCGCTCGAATCCTGCATCACTAGGAACATTGCCAAAAACACCCATAACATCGTCGAACGCAGTCCCTGATGGGTCATTCCATAGGCGAATATGGCTACAACTGCCAACATGTCTCGCAGTGAGCTGCGGCGAAGAACACTCCACAAGAACGCGGCAAACAAGAGACTTCCGACAATTCCGTAGGAGAACGCGATCGTCGCGAAAGACGAGTGAATCTCCATTGCGTGTTTCTGGTCGTCGACGAACCTCATCGTGTTTCCTTCGCCCGCACCTAGAACGAGGTATTCGGGAAACCTCCACAGCCGATCGTACGCACGACCGCTGATGAGATCTTCATGCCCCTCGCTGCGCAGCTCGATACGAATCTCGGTCTCGTCGATCGCGCGAGCCAGCGGACCGGCGAGCGATACCAGCCCGAGCGCGAGGAGGCTCACGAGCACGAGGACTCTCGGGCTCGAAAACACCAGCGTCGAAAGCAGGATGAGGATCGATCCCACTGCGGCACGCGACGCCGACAGGAACGCCAGATACAAGCAGGCCACGAGCAGCATACTCGTGCGCGCGGTGCTAAATCCCGAGCGGCGCTGACAGATCTTGATCACGCATGCGGCGGCCAGCGCATACGATCCGAGTTGATTCGGGTTGTTGAAAAATAGGACAGCGCGTTCGCGGATGCCCTCACCAAGGAAGATGGAAGAGACCAGCAGGAGAGCTACAGAGATGGAGATGACGTTTAGAGTAACTTTGATGAAAACGTCTCGATAACGTTGATAAAGGACGAGAGCGACCAGAACGACGAGAAAGTTGTAGACGTAATATATCGGAAATACGAGTGTCGAGTCCGCTCCGCTGGTAGTCCACGTGCCCAGCACCAATGTCCATCCCACGTCGACCACGAAGACCCAGACGGTGAACCACCACAGCCATTTCACGGCGCTCGTGAACCGGCTCGACAGTCGTCCGTTCCAGGTGAACAGGGACAACGGCGCGACCACCACGATCAGCAGGTTGCCGGGCTGCGGGAGCCCTGATTTCACGACATAGAACGGCATCGCGAAGATGAGCAGCGCCCAAGCGACGAGCGTCGGCGAAAAATACGTCCGAGTCTCCGGGCGTGACATCACGACCCGGCGAGTGTAATCGATCACTTCGCGCTCGTAAGCGCCAACTTGACCTCGGTGGCCACGCGTTCGAGATCGGCCGCCGTATATCGGTGGTCGCAGTGTAGCGAGAAGAGTCGACGTGAAAGCGCGACCTCGTCACGAGGAACGACGTACGAGGCTGTCTCGAGCGGCCAGAGCACGGCGGGATAGATCTGTGCCGCGATTAGCGCCTGACGCACACGCTCGCGCAGCTCTGGTGTCGCGAAGCACAGCGTTGCGGTGAAGGCGACCGCTCCGCGCGGGGGAGCGAGCAGAAACGCACCTTCGGGTCTGCCGAGTGCATCCGCGAACGCCCGTACGTTGGCGTTGCGGGCCGCGCGCCAGCTAGCGATCGGAAACCCGGACAAACAGCCGCGTGTCAGCGGCAGGAGCGTCGTTTGCGCGCCATGCGCGAGCGCTCGTTCACCGGCGACAAGGTGCGCGCGATACACCGCCTTGTCGATCGCGCCACCCACGAGATACGCGGCCTTCAGCAGGATCCCGGTGAGCCGATCGAGCGCCGCATTCGCGTGCGCGGGGTCGAGCAGCGGTTCAGACGGCAGAGCTCGGCCAACTGGCGACCAGGCAACGCCACCATCCGCGACGGGAAGCAGCTTGCGCAGCGAGCTGAAGCAGTAGTCCGCGCGCGAGCTCGTAGCCCACGGGCTCGTCGGATCATGCGTGTGATCCTCGAGCACGACCGCGCCGGCCGGCAATTTCGGCGGGCCGAGTCGGAGACCGAAGAGATTCTGCACCAAAACGATGTCGCCGGATTCGACGGGCAGCCCGCTCAGATCGTCGACCAGGTCGAGCGGCGACTCGCGGTACACCTCGATCACGAGCTGCTTGTTAGGAATCGCCGCGATCACGTCCGGACAGTAAAAAGATGGAATCCACAAACGCCGCGCGCCGGTGACCTCCAGCACACCGTTCAATGCGTGACGTCCAGTGCCGAACAGCACGCCACGATCTGCCCACGGGTAGCTGGCCGCGACTGGCGACGTCGCGTGAACCCAGTGCTGATCCGAGCCATGCTCCCATCTGCGTTCTCGGATCACGGCGCGAATTCCTCGCGGAAAGCGGCCATGAGGATGACGTCGACGAACGCGCCGTTCTTGAGCTGCGCCTGGCGCAGGCGACCCTCCTCGACGAATCCGAGCGACGTGTACAGTCGGTGCGCTCGCTCGTTCGTGGCGAGGACACTAAGAGTGATGCGGCGCAGGTTGAGTTGCTGGAATCCGTACTCGCACATCCATCGCGTGGCGGCGCGTCCCAATCCCTTTCCCCACGCACTGCGATCGCCAAGAAGGATCGCGAACTCGCCGATCCCGAGACGATGGTCGAGCCGGTACAGCGCGACATGACCGATCGCTCGATTGTCGGCCTTGCGAGCGATCATGAAGAAGGCTTCATCTGCCGCTGAGCGATGGTGCTCGACCCACCGGACAAGGTCCGCGAACGCGTAACCGGTCGTGAACCCACCGAGCATGCTGGCGATGCCTGCGTCGTTCTTCCACTGGTAAAGCGACTCGACGTCGTGCGGCTCCGGCTTGCGCAACAGGAAATCCCCAAGCTCGTGGTGCATGACTCGACGGATGATACGATGACACGGCAGCGCAAATGAAAGTCGTGCACATCACCACGGTGCCCGAGTCCCTGGTCAGTTTTTTGGGCGGGCTCGAAGAATATCTGCGCGGTCGAGGCGTGGACGTCGTGGGGATCACGTCGCCGGGACCACACCTGGAGAAGTTCGTGCGCGAGCATCCTGGCACCGAGGTGCTCGCGATCGAGATGCCGCGACGGATCTCCCCGATCGCGGATCTGCAAGCGCTCGTGCGGCTCGTGCTCGCGTTGCGCCGGATCAAACCCGACATCGTTCACGCCCACACACCGAAAGGCGGGTTGCTCGGAGTACTGGCCGCGCGACTCGTCGGTGTGCCGGTCCGGATCTATCACCTGCGCGGCCTGCCGCTGGAGACTGCGACCGGCTGGCGGCGCGGCGTACTGCGTCTTGCCGAGCGGACGAGTTGCACGCTGGCAACGTGCGTGCTGAGCGTGAGCGAGTCGCTGCGCGCCGTCGCGATTCGCGAGAAGCTCGTCGCGCCGAACAAGATACGAGTGCCTGCGTCCGGAAGCGGTCAAGGGGTCGACGCGGCCGGCCGATTTGATCCGGCGCGCGTCCCCGCTGGAACACGCAGGGCCACGCGCGCGCGCCTCGGAATCCCCGACGACGCGGTCGTGATCGGCTTCGTCGGGCGACTCGTCCAAGATAAGGGCATCAACGAGCTCGCGGTGGCTTGGCGTGAGCTGACCGCTCGTTATCCGCACGTACACCTCATCATCGTCGGTGCGACCGAGGTGCGCGATTCGATCCATCCGGCGCTCGTCCGGTCGCTCGAAGCGGATTCCCGCGTTCATTTGATCGGGTTCGACTGGAACATCGCGCCGCTCTACGCGGCGATGGACGTGGTCGCCTTGCCGACCTATCGCGAGGGCTTCCCCAACGTGCCGCTCGAGGCCGCCGCCATGTCGTTGCCGGTCGTCGCTACACGCGTAGCCGGTTGCATCGATGCTGTTGTCGACGAGACAACCGGCCGACTGGTCGCCGCGCGGGACGCACATGCGCTCGCGACCGCGCTCGCAGAGTACGTCGAGAATCCGTCGCTGCGCGCGGCCCATGGCGCCGCCGGACGGCAGCGCGTGCTACGGGCATTCCGGCCGGAGCTAATCTGGGAGGCGACCCACCAGACGTATCACCATCTGCGCGCGCATACACCTCGCTCTCAAGGCCTCGCAAAACGGCTGTTGGACGTCGGCGGGGCAAGCATTGCAATCGCTGCGTTGTCCCCCGTGATCGCCGCGAGCGCGCTCGCGATCCGCGTGACGATGGGAACGCCGGTGCTATTCGCGCACGTGCGCCCAGGGCTCGGCGGCAAGCTGTTCACGCTGTACAAGTTCCGCACGATGCGGGCGCCGAAACCCGAAGAGGGTGCGTGGTTCCGCACCGACGAGGAGCGCCTCACGCGGTTGGGACGATTCCTGCGTCGCTCGAGCATCGACGAACTGCCCGGCCTGTTGAACGTGCTGCGCGGCGAGATGAGCCTCGTCGGCCCGCGTCCACTTCTTAAAGAGTACCTTCAGCGATACTCGTCGGATCAGCATCGCCGGCATACAGTTCGGCCCGGGATCACGGGCTGGGCTCAGGTCCACGGTCGGCAGACGATCAAGTTCAGCAAGCGCATCGAGTACGACCTCTGGTACGTCGACCATTGGAGTCTGTTGCTGGATCTCGAGATCTTGGCGAGGACCGTGATTCGGGTGTTTCGCGCCGAGGGCGTGATCCCCGGCCAGAACGTCGATGACGTGGATGATCTCGGGCTCACGCCTGATCGTCCGCCAGCTCCCCGGTAGCCACGTGCAACTACTTGTTCTCAGCTGCGAATCTTGGCTTGAACCGATGGGTGTTCGAAGGTAACTAACGGATCTCGCACGTGGACGCCCCTCACCTCCAATCACCCGACGACGGCGAAGAACAGATCCTGAGCTTCGACGCCCGCCGCTATCTCGAGGGGCTCAAGAAGTACGTATGGGTGGTGCTCGCGATCGAAGCGCTCGCGGTCACGTTGGCGGTCATCTACACGCATCGCCAACCTCCCGTCTTCCAGGCGACCGCGTCGGTTCAGATCGAGCCGCGGTTACCCGATCTGCTCGGCGACCGTCCCGATAGCTTCCAGCGCGCGAACATCGGCGGCATCGACTACTACGCGCAGCAAAAGGAAGTCCTCGACAGCTACACGCTCGTCAAGCAAACCGTCACCGATCACCGGCTGTACACGAAGCTGCTGCCGGAGACTTCGCGCTCGATGATGAAGCTCGACGATCAGATCGAGGACGCGACGCTGATCGCACGCAGCATGATGACGATCAAGTACCCGGACGACAACCGGATCATGTACGTGGTCGTGAAGAATAGCGATCCCAAGCTCGCCGCCGAGATCGCGAACGATCATGTCGCGACATACCTCGCGTACTCGAAGGGATTGCTCTCGAGCAACACGAAAGAGGAGTCCGGTGCGTTAGCGACCGAGTTCGACGACTCCGAGAGAAAGCTACGCGATGCCGAGTCGGCTTTGTTCCAGTACCAGAAGGACAACGACCTGCTCGCGGTCACGCTCGAAGATCGCCAGAACATGGTGTCGTCGGGGATTACGACGTACACGACGAAGCTCAACGAAACGCACGCGAAGCGGCTCGAACTGACTGCGAAGCTCGAGCGCATGCGCAAAGCCGCGAGTGAAGAGGTCCTCAGCTCACCGATCTTGGTCATCGGCGAGAACACGTCGTTCGACGCGTTGCGAGCAGAGTACTACTCCGAGCGAAACAAGTTCATCGAGCTCGAGAAAGAGATCGGCCCGAAGAATACGGCCTATCAGATGCAAAAGGCCAAACTCGATGATCTCTACTCTGCACTGCAATCCGAAGCCAAGCGCATGCTGGCTGGCCTCGAAGAGCAGGTGCAGGCGATCGCGACGACGGAGGCCGCTCTGAAAGCAGAGGTCGATCGCGCGACGCAAGAATCGCTCGCGCTCGGCCCGAAGGTCGTCGCGTACAACGAGTTGCTTCGCAAGAAGAAGAGTGCAGAGGATCGCTACAACATCCTCCGTTCGAAACTGTCGACGAGCGAGATGAGTTATCGGATGGATCGCAATTTCGACTCTTCGAACGTACGTCCACTCGATCCGGCACTCGTGCCGTCGGTTCCAGTGTCGCCAAGCTTGCGAAAGAACGTGGCTGCTGCGGCGGCGGTTGCGCTGCTCGTCGGCTTCGGCCTCGTATTTCTCATGGTGTTTCTCGATCGCTCGATCAAGACGACCGCCGATGCGCAGCAATCGACCGGCACGCCTGTGCTTGGCGTGATCCCCCTGCTCCACGAATCGCAGCTAGACGGCGACGAGAGCGGTCGCGACCTGTACGTCCACAAGCAGCCGACGTCGGCTGTTGCCGAGTGCTGCCGTTCGCTGCGAACGAACATCTTGTTCTCGTCCGCGGATCGCCAGCTCAAGACGATCGTCGTGTCGAGCGCCAACCCGCGCGAGGGTAAGACCACGAGCGTGATCTACCTCGGCACGACGATGGCGCAGAGCGGGCAACGCGTCCTGCTGGTCGACACCGACATGCGCCGGCCGCGCTTGCATGTCTCGCTCGGCGTCTCGCGTCAGAGCGGCCTGTCGAATTTGATCGTGGGCGAAAAAGACTACGACGACGTCATCAAGGCGACTGACATCCCTAACTTGTCGATCTTGCCGTGCGGCCCACTCCCGCCAAATCCCGCCGAGCTGCTGATGTCGCAACGCTTCCAGATCGTGCTCGCGGAGGTTGCGCGCCGGTTTGACCGCGTGATCCTCGATTCGCCGCCGCTGCAGCTCGTGACCGACGCTGTCGTGCTGTCGAAGCAGACCGATGGGGTGATCATGGTCGTACATGCCGACAAGACGTTGCGCGAGGACGCCAAGCGCGCCGCCAGGCAAATTCGCCACGTTGGCGGAACGATTTTCGGCACGGTTGTCAACGCGATCGACGACAGCCACAGCACCTACTATTACGGGAAGTACGGCGCGTACTACAGCTACAGTGAGAAGTCGCCCGAGCCGCAGAGCTAGCGACAGTCGTTCCCGAAATTGCGCTCCTCGCCGGTGAGCGACTCGTGTTACCAACGTTCCATGAGCCTCTTGCGTTGGTGCTCGCTGGTCCTCGCGTTGGTCAGCTGTACGGTTCACGACGAGGAAGCGGCGACCTTGGTCGACGTCGTTCCCGAGCCTCCAGGATCGAACTGCGCGAACGGCGGTGTCGCGATCGAGAGTGGCGTCGACACCAATCGCAACGGTGTGCTGGATCCCGGCGAGGTAACGTCCACGCAATACGTGTGCAGCGCCGAGTCGACGATCGCGTGCGGGTCGGGTAGCGCGCTCAAGGGCGCAGTGACGGTCGAATCGGCTGGCGATCTCGCACAGCTCGCCGGCGTGACCTGCATCGACGGCAATCTCGTGATCGCCGGCACCGATCTCACATCGATGCCCGAGCTCAACACGCTGCAGACCGTCACCGGCAGCGTCGCGGTCGCCGGTAACTCGTCCCTCGCATCGCTCGATGATCTGTCGGCACTGGAAAACGTGGGCGCCGCGTACGTCATCCAGGGGAATCCCGCATTGACCGATGTCAGCGAGATCGTCGGCCTGAAGCGCGTCGAAACCATCGAGATCGTCGACAACGACTCCCTCGCGAGCCTCGCCGGCTTGGCACCGCTCGTTCAGCTCAAGTCGGGGCTGGTCATCTCCGGCAACCCGGCACTCACCTCGCTTGCCGGGCTCGACAACGTCGAGACCGCGTCAGCGGCGGTCACGATCAACTCCAATCAAAACCTTACGTCGATTGCCGCGCTGAGCAATCTGCAATCGGTCGGATCCTTGGACATCAGCAACAACAACAGACTCGGGACGATCGTACTGCCAACGCTCGAGACCATCGATGTTCGCGCCACGATCGAACAGAACGCCGCGCTCGCCACGCTCGACCTGCCCGCGCTTAGCTCGATGGGAGATGGAATCACGGTTTCGAGTAATCCTGTGCTTGCCGAGCTCGACCTGCCACAGCTGCTATTGACTGGCACGCTCAGCATCAGTGGCTCGACATTGCTCCAGAACATCACGGCCCCACAGCTCGCGGTCGCGAGCGAAGACTTGACCATCACGACGATGCCCGCATTGCAAACCGTGAGCTTTCCGTCACTCGCTGCGGTCGGCGGCGCAGTCGTGTTTGACGGCGCGGCGCTATCGAGCTTCAGTGGCTTCTCGAAGCTCGGCACGATTGGCGGACAATTCTGGGTGCAAAGCGCGAACATCACGGATTTTACCGGCCTCGCCGCGCTGCAGAGCGTCGCCGGCAATGTCGTCGTGACGCAAAACCCGAACCTCGACTCGTTCGCCGGCTTGACGAGCATCTCGAACATCGATGGCAACCTGACCATCACGAGCAATCCGGCGTTGCAGCCGTCGGTGGCGCAGGCGTTCGCGCAATCGGTGAGCGTGGCCGGAACAACCACGATCAACTGAAGTCGCTCGTCGCTCGCCACGTATTATCGAACACCGATGCCCGCGACGGTCGAAATCCTCGATGCGCGAAACCCGGCGGGACGTGCGCGGTGGATCGACATCTGGACGCAGTGGCCGGGGCGCGAGGTCCAAGCGCACCCCGCCTACCTCGAGTTGTTCGCCGACGAAGCCGACCTGATTCGTGCGGCGGTTCTCGGCACCAGATTCCCTGTTCTCTACCCGTTCTTGCAGCGTCCGATCTTCGACGCGTACGACCTCACGAGCCCGTACGGCTACGGAGGCCCGTACGCATGGGGGGCGGACCGCGACGCACTCGCCGTCGAGTTCTGGCCTGGGTTCGACGCGTGGGCACGCGACGCCGGCGTGATTTCGGAGTTCATTCGCTTCGCCGTTGGCACCAACGACCGCTTGCCGTATGCAGGCGAGATCGTGCGGCGCCAGGACAACGTGATCGTGCCGACCTCGCGCGACCCGAAAGTGTTGTGGTCTCAGTTCGCGCACAAGGTTCGAAAGAACGTCAACAAAGCGCGTGCATCTGACGTGCGCATCATCGTCGATCCGAAAGGCGAACGACTCGACGACTTCTCGCGCATCTACCTCGCGACGATGTCGCGGCGCTCGGCGAGCCAGGCCTATCACTTCGGCGCCGAATTTTTTGCCCGACTCAACGCTACCCTGGAAGGGCAGGTGGTCTACTTCCACGCACTTCACGGCGACGAGGTCATCTCCACGGAGCTCGCCCTCGTCTCGGCTGACAGGATCTACTCGTTTCTCGGTGGCACGGACGAGCGCTACTTCGATCTGCGCCCGAATGATCTGCTGAAGCTCGAGATGATCGCCTGGGCTCACGCGAACGGGAAAGCACAGTTCGTGCTCGGGGGCGGTTTCGCGGCGGACGACGGCATCTTCCAATACAAGAAAGCGTTCGCCCCGGACGGCGTGGTGCAGTTCTTCACCGGCCAACGCATCTTCGACCGCGAGGGATACGATCGACTGGTCACCGCTCGGCGAGACGAGCTCTCGGCTCCCCTCGCCAGCGACTTCTTTCCCGCATATCGTGCTTCAGCGCGACTGACGAGCTAGTCGCATCTAGATGCCGAGTGTGTCGGCAAGCGCGTCAGCGACCAACTTCACATTGTCCGGATCGGCGACGTCCGGAAAGCTTCCCGGGTTTGCAACGAAGCCTGGGCGCGATGTCGCGTGAAGAGCCACGATCATCGCGAGTGTCTCGTCGCGATCGATGGCGTGACCGTTCACAGCCTTCTCGAACAACTCGAACCAGCGATCTTTCGGAGCTGCGCCCGCACGAAGCACCGACGCGTGATGGTTGAAAAACACGTTGCCGAACGTCACGACGGGTTTGCCGAACATGAGTGCCTCCCAGCCCATCGTCCCTGTGATTACTGCGACCGCCAGAGCGCTTCGGATAAGCTGCCAGGTATCGACATCAGGGCCGAGCAGGCGAACGGCGGGAATCGCGCGCAGCGCATGATAGAACTCCATCGAACGACGTCCCCGATTCGATAGGTGTTCCTTCACGTAGAGCCGAACGCCAACGGGCAAGCTCGCGGCGATGTCGCGAACCAAGTTGAGTTGATCGAGGTACATCGGCGCCTGTACGAGGGTCGATGCTTCGGGCTGGAAGTGGATCGGATAGATGATGTAGCGCTCGCCGGCAACCGGCTGCTCGAAGATGTCGCTCGCTCGCGCGGCGGCCACACGCGAGAGGCGCGTGAGGCGGAACTTGATCGCGCGCCAGGGCGGTACCGACGTCGGGTCGCCGGGATCGCCGAAGTATCGGGTCGCGGTACGCGCGATGCGAGCGGCGTCGGCGAGCTCGATCTTTACGCGTTTCGCGCGCTTGTCCATGCCGGTCGGCCGAACCGGCCGATCGCGAAACTTCGCCAGGTATTCTTCGCCAAGGTTGCGCTCGTCGTTCGTGAGGCCGCGCGACCGCAGCTCGTCCAGCTTGGAAGCGAGCTGCTCCGGCATTTGCGGTGCGCCTGAATAGACGGCGATCCGGCGCGGCAGGCGACCGGACGTGATCGCCCAGAACTTCAGGCCACGCTCGCGCGCCAGGACGAAGTGCGCGTAACTATGAAAGCACGACACATCTTCGGACACGAGCACGTCTGGCTTCGTGCGATCGAGCGCGTCGCCGATCGCGCGCAAGCCAACCTCGGCAAGGCGCATGATCTGGTCGAACGAGCGGCCGTCGAGCAAATGCCGCTCGGAAGCCAGCATACGCTGGATCGAGACGCCCAACTCGCGCTCGCGCTTCGCGAGCCAGGCGAGATCCGGCGGCTGTTTGTACAGTGGAAGGAGATCGCGTGTGAACACGACGAGGTCACGGTACGGAACGCCTCGATTCACGATCGCGTCTTCCTGCCGTTTGCTCCACACGAAGCCAGTGAAGTCGCTCAGGCCACGCGCGACCAGGTGCTCGGCGACCGGGTGAAACAGCGCCTCGTGCACGGAGAAAAAGAAGTAAGGCTTCATCGGACAACGTCAGGGAAGTCTGAAGACGAATCGATCGCCGACGTCGCTTCGCGAGTCGCGCGCTCCAAGCCGCGCGTGTGGCGCGCGACCCACGTGATCGACAACGTGAGCTGGAGCAGCTTGTGTACGATGACCGCGATCGCGACGCCGACCAAACCGTAGGTGAGCGCACCGACGATCATCGAGACGATGAGCACGACGAGTGTTGCACCGTCGAACAAGAGCAACGTGCCGGGTCGTCCGAGCGCCACCATCGCGCGCATCACCGGCGCGGCGGCCATCTGCAGGACCATCGCGAACATGTACCACCGAAACGGATTGGCGGCGGCGGCGAAGGACGTTCCGGCCACCGCGTCGACGAGCAGCGGGGCGCCGAGCGCGGCGACGATCCAGATCCCGAAAGACAGCGCACTTGCGATCAACGTCATCCGACGCAGCAACCGGCGGAAGCTTCGGTAATCGCGAGCCGCGGCGAAGCGCGCGAGCTCGGTGAACAGCACCTGCTCGAACGACATGAAGATGCGCCCCGGGATGGTGCCGAGCTGTTTGACCACTCGATAGAGACCCGCGTCGGACTTTCCGAGCGCAGCTCCCACCACGACCATATCTAGCTCGCCTTGCGACGTCTTGAGCGTGACCTGCGCGTTCGTGGAGACCAAGAAACGAATCAAGCCGGGGTGATCGCGACGAATGCCGGCAACGCGCGCGCGCATCCAGCCGCCGTAGCCCGCGCGCTTCGCGACCCAGAACGACGAGATCGTGACCGCGAGATTGCCTGCGACCTCGCCGAAGATCAGTGCGAGCACACACCCCACGAACCCGGCCCCGAGCACGACGGCGGCGATCACAGCGAGAGTCATCACCGCCGACCCGATGCTGCCGACGATCGCCTGCACGCGATACGCGTCACAGATACGATAGATCCCATCAGAGGTGCCGGATACCTTCGAAACAAGGGTAATCGCATAGACTGCGCACAACAGTGCTTCTTGTGGGCTCCAGCCGAATCGGCTCGGCACCACGAACGCGATCCCGACAACGACGAGACAGCCGAGGCACGACGTCGTGACGTCGATCAGGAACGCGAGCTTGATGATCCGCTTGAGCTCGTCCGGTTTGTCCGCCGCGAGCTGCTCGGCGCCGTGCTTGATGATCGCCTGCCACGTGTTGAAGCTCGCGTACTGATCGACGATCGTCAGGACCGTCCGATACAGCGCGATCACGCCGAACCGTTCGGGGCCCAGGTGACGCGTGAGCACGCCGAGCGTGACCAGTCCGGAGAGCGACATCGCGCCTTTGCCGATCGCGACTGGCACTCCGTATTTTGCAACCTTGCGAATCGCTCGATCGCGAAACCACGCGCGAAGCCTCACGCGCATAGCCGCTCAGACGACACGAGAGCTCGCCTCTCGCACCCGCGCGATCACGAGCTCGCGTTGATCGTCGGTCAGCCCAGAGCCGCTCGGCAAGCAGATGCCTTGTTCGAAGAGCCGCTCTGCAACGGTTCCGCCGATCGCTTTGCATCCAGCGAACACCGGTTGCAGGTGCATCGGCTTCCACACCGGACGAGCTTCGATGTCGGCGGCTTCGAGCGCGTCGAGCAAGCGATCGCGTTCGCGCACCGATCCGACCGTCGCGCCGGTCAGCCAGAACGTCGCATGTTGCCCGGCGCCTTCGGGCATGAAGCTCCAGTCGGGGAGATCGCCAAGCGCGACACGATATGCGGCATTCGTCGCCCGGCGAGCCGCGACGCGCCGATCGAGATCGGCCAGCTGCGCGCGGCCGACGGCGGCGAGCAGGTTCGACATCCGGTAGTTATACCCGATGGCCTCGTGCTCGTAGTGTCGCGCCTTGCTGCGTGCCTGGGTGGCCAGGTAGCGCGCGCGGTCGAGCCAGTCCTTGCGGCGGCCGAGCAACATGCCGCCTCCCGACGTCGTGATGATCTTGTTGCCGTTGAACGACAGCACCGCGAGGTCGCCGAACGAGCCGGCAGGCTTGCCGCGATAGGTCGCACCGAGTGCCTCGGCCGCGTCCTCGATCAAGTACACGCCGTGCTTGCGGCACGCGACGGCGATCGGCTCGAGATCGGCGCACTGGCCGTAGAGATCGACGACGATGACCGCCTTGGGCTTGACCTTCGCTTCGTCGAGCGACCGCGCGAGCAGCACGGGATCCATGTTCCAGGTCGCGAGCTCGCTATCGACGAACACCGGGGTCGCGCCGACGTAGCGAACGGCGTTGGCGGTCGCGGCGAACGTCAGCGTCGACACCCACACCTCGTCGCCGGCGCCGACGCCCATCA
>Ga0268266_10002810_pt1 | contig 18158 bp, 21 predicted proteins | sample KBSS13metaG_FD_190356 | JGI IMG/M metagenome (GOLD analysis project Ga0268266, IMG submission 190356) | Switchgrass rhizosphere microbial communities from Kellogg Biological Station, Michigan, USA - KBS S1-3 metaG (SPAdes) (version 2) | ecosystem: Host-associated > Plants > Roots > Rhizosphere...
TGAGTAGGCGGCGGCGAAGAGCGCCGGGACGCCGAGCCCGCGCATGATCGGCTCCGAGCGCGGCGCCGCCGGCTTGGGGCCCGGCTTGCCGTCCGGGGCAGGTCCCCCCTGCGAGGCGCTCACCGCTCCATCCTCGCGCCGATCCAGAGGCGGCCGACCCCGACGACGAGGAAGGCGATTCCCATCAGGAAGCCGACCGAGGCCGGGCCGCCCCCGTTGGCGAGGGTGACGACCAGGACCAGCAGCCCGACCGCGACGAAGACGAGCGAGAAGGCGCGGACCGCGCCGCGGTAGACGCGCTCGCCGCTCACCGGGCCGCCTCGGCGATCGCCGCGCCGGGGAGCGCCGGCGGCTTGTCGGTCGGGTCGGAGACGACGATCACCCGGCAGGGGCGCTCGCCGAGGATCGTCTGCAGGGTCTTGTCGTAGAGCGGCACCCCGTTGCGGTAGCGCAGCCCGACGACGATCGCCTCGGCCTTGATCTCCGCCGCCTCGTCGGCGACCGAGTAGCCGGCCTGGCCGGGCCGCACCCGCGCCACGTGGCCGGTCACCCGCTGGCCGCCGATCAGTTTCGCCTCCTCGATCTTGCTCTGCGCCTCGGCTTCGCGTTCGGACATCTCGGCGTTCAGCGGCAGGTTGGTCGGCACGACCATCATCGAGTGAACGTGGATGCCGCGGCGGCGCTTGCCGGCGAGCTTGACCGCGGTGGCCACCATCTCCGGCGAGAGCGCCTCGTCGTCCTCGAAGGCGACGAGCACGCTGCGGTACTCGACCTCCTCGACCCCGAGCGGCTCGGGCAGCACGACCTTGACCGTCTGGGTCAGCGGCAGCCCCTGGTTGCGGCGGTAGAGGACGTAGATCGCGATTCCGAGCGCCATCCAGCCGAGCCCGACGACGAGGGTGCGCGGGTTGAGCGCCATCACCACCAGCCAGGCGATGAAGGTGCCGAGCCCTCCGAGCACGGCGCTGATCGGCACCGAGAAGCCGAAGGCGCGGATGTTGAAGGGCGGCTTCCAGGTTCGCTCGACGTCGGGCTTGTTGCGGCGAAGCTGGATCACCGCGACGTGGGCGATCGTGAACGAGAGCATCGCCCCGAACGAGTACATCGTCGCCAGGAAGTCGGTCTGCCCCGGCAGCAGGGTGACGATCGCGACCGCGGCGAAGATCAGGATCGCGATGTAAGGGGTGCGGTACTTCGGGTGGACCTGGCGCAGGCCCTCGGGCAGCTGGCGATGCTGGCCCATCGAGTAGGTCAGCCGCGAGACGCCGATCAGGCCGGCGTTGGTGGCGATCAGGAGGATCACCGCGGCGAGGATGCCGACGTAGTAGCGGAGGATTTCGGTCGGCGCGTGGGCGAGGCCGAGGTTCTCGACGATGCCGAGGATCGGGTCGTCGGCGAAGGTCGAGCCGAGCGCGGTCGAGTAGTGGCCGGCGGCGTCCTGGGTGACCGGCATCGCCGAGAGGGCGACGATCGGGATCAGCAGGTAAAGGGCGAGGACGGCGACGACGGTCAGGCCGACGCTGCGGGGGATCGTCCGGGCGGCGTCCTTGGCCTCCTCGGCCATGTTGGAGATCGTCTCGATCCCGGTGTAGGCGATCATCCCGACCGCGATCCCGAGCAGGAAGTCGCTCCAGGTCGGGGCGACGCCGAGGTGGACGTTGTCGACGAGGATGCTGGGGCTGAGGACGAGGACGATCCCGATGCCGACGAGGATCACCTGCGTCGCCAGGTCGGCGACGGCGAGGACGAGGTTCAGTTTCGCCGACTCCTCGGTGCCGCGGATGTTGATCAGCGCCAGGGCGACGATCAGGACGGCGCCGCCGATGATGTCCCCCGGGCTGTCCCCCAGCCAGGGCCAGAAGACGGCCAGGTAGTGGGGCACGAAGAAGGCCGAGATCGCGACCGTGATCGTGTAGTTGAGCATCTGCCCCCAGGCGGCGACGAAGCTGACCAGCTCGTTGAAGGCGTGGCGGGCGAAGCTGGAGGAGCCGCCGGCCTCGGGGAACATCACCGTCGCCTCGGCGTAGGTGGCGGCGGTGGCGGCGAAGATCAGGCCGGAGATGACGAAGGCGACCGGGGTCAGCCCGAGGGCGAAGGCGGCGGTGACGCCGAGTGCGTAGTAGATCGAGGAGCCGACGTTGCCGTAGGCGGCGGAGAACAGCGCTCCCACGCCGTGGACGCGGCTCAGCGATTCGTCTCTGGGGATCCGCTGGGCCATCTATGAGGGACGAGAGGCGGTCACTCAGACCGAATATACGGACGTGACCGGGGCTCTCCGCACGTGCGCGCGGGTCAGCTCTGCGGGCGAGGTGCAGCCGCAGAGGCCGAGGGTCAGCTCGAGCTCGGAACGCAGCATCCCGAGGACGCGGGCGACCCCGTCTTTTCCGCCCGCGGCGAGGCCCCAGAGGGCCGGCCGGCCGACGAGCACGGCGTCGGCCCCGAGGGCGAGCGCGGTGGCGACGTCGACGCCGCGGCGGATGCCGCCGTCGACGAGGACGGTGGCGCGACCGTCGACCGTCTCGGCGATCTCCGGCAGCGCGTCGGCGGTGGCGACGCAGCGGTCGAGCTGGCGGCCGCCGTGGTTGGAGACGACGACGCCGGCGGCGCCGTGGTCGAGCGCCAGCTCGGCGTCCTCGGCGGTGACCAGGCCCTTGACGAGGACGGGGATGCTGCATTCGGAGGCGAGGTCGGCGACGTCGGCCCAGGTCAGGGCGTGGTTCATCAGCGCGAAGGTCTGCTCGATCGTCAGCGCCTCGTCGCCGCCGGTGGCGGCGGTCAGGCTCGGGGTGCCGAGCTCCCGCGGCAAGGTGAAGCCGTTGCGGCGGTCACGCTCACGGTTGCCGCCGGGCGGCGCGTCGGCGGTGACGATGATCGCCTCGAAGCCGGCGTCGATCGCCTCGTCCATCAGCGCCCGGGTGACGCCGGCGTCCTTGAAGGCGTAGAGCTGGAAGAGGTGCCGGCCCCGCGGCGCGGCGGCGGCGACCTCGGCCGGGCGGGTCGTCGAGAGGGTCGAGAGGCACATTGCGGTCCCGGCCGCGGCGGCGCCCGCGGCCATCCCGTCCTCGGCTTCGGGGTGCGCCATCCGCTGGTAGGCGACGGGCGCGACGAGGATCGGCATCGCGACCGGCTTGCCGAGGACCTCGGCGGCGGTCGAGACCTCGCGCACGTCGTTCAGCACCCGCGGCCGCAGCCGCCAGTGCCCCCAGGCGGCAACGTTCTCCCGCAGCGTCAGCTCGTCCCCGGCGCCGCCGGCGAAGTAGTCGCGCGGCCCCTGCTCGAGCTTCTCCGCCCCCTCGCGCTCGGCGTCGGCGACGTTGATCCAATCCCGGCTCACGGCGCGACATTAACCTGCAACCCGATGAGTCGCCGCCCCACGCCCGCGCAGATCCGCCGCCGCAGGCGGGTCGCCGTCACGGTTCTCGCCCTGGTCGCCGCCGGCGCCGCCTACCTCGCCCTCGCCGCCACCGTCTTCGCCCCGGTCGACGACCACGGGGCGCGGATCGAGCGGCTGACCGTGCGCAGCGAGGCGGTCGATCGCAAGCTCGGAGTGGCGGTCGTGGTCCCGGCCAAGGCGCCGCCGCGCGGGGAGCGGACGCTCGTCGTCTTCCTCCACGGCCGCGGCGGCTCCGAGGAGACCTTCACCGGCAACGAGGCCGTCTACGAGGGGCTGGCGAAACTTGGGCCGCGGGCGCCGGTCCTCGCCTTCCCCGACGGCGGCGAGCACAGCTACTGGCACGACCGCGACGGCGGGCGCTGGGGCCGCTACGTGATGCGCGAGGTGATCCCGACCGTGGTGAAGCGCTTCGGCGTCGATCCGCGGCGGGTCGCGATCGGCGGCATCTCGATGGGCGGGTTCGGCGCCTACGACCTGGCGCTGCTGCACCCGCGGCGGTTCTGCGCGGTCGGTGGCCACTCCCCCGCGCTCTGGTTCGACGGCGGCGAAACCGCGCCGGGCGCCTTCGACGACGCCGCCGACTTCGAGCGCAACGACGTCGTCGGCATGGTCCGCGGCAACCCCGACGCCTTCGCGGGGATGCGGGTCTGGAACGACTACGGCGACGCGGACCCGTTCCGCGTCTATGACGAAGGCTTCGTCGGCTACCTGCGCAGCGACGGCGCCAACCTCAGCGCCCACAGCTCGAGCGGCGGCCACGATAACGCCTACTGGGACCGCCACTGGGCGGCCTACCTGCGCTTCTACGCCAATTCGCTCGCCGCCTGCGGTTAGTCAGAGATCCCAGTGTCGCTTTTGAAAGGCATAGCCGTACAAAGTCGACACTCAGCCGCCAGGCGCCTCTTGAGGACCCCAGCTTTCGCGGCCGTCGGTGGTCGCGATCGGGATCTTCGGCCCGGCGAGGGCGGGCGTGTCGAGCGCCACGTCGGCGACCGCCTTGACCCGCGAGAGCACCTCGCGCACTTCGCTCTTCCGCCCCTGCCTGCCCCACTCCTGCAGGTCGGCGGTGAGGCCGGTGGCGTCGATCCCCGCCGCGTCGGCCAGGTAGAGCGCCCGCGGCATGTGGAACCCCTGCGTGACGACCACCGCGTCGCGAACGCCGAAGATGCTCCGCGCCCGCACCATCGTCGCCCAGGTGTCGAAGCCGGCGTGGTCCTCGAAGACGTCCCGCGGCGCCACCCCGTCCCGCACCAAAGCCTTTCGCATCGTGTCGGGCTCGTCGTACTTCCAGGTCCCGTGGTCGCCGGAGACGAGGATCTTCTCCACCTTCCCCGCGTGCCAGAGCCGAGAGGCCTGCTCGACCCGAGCCGCCAGCATCGAGCTCATATCCCCATCCGGCTCAACCAAGGCCCCAGGAACGATCGCCACTTCCGCCCGAGGCACCTCGGCAACCTCAGAAGTCGAGTCCCCGCCCGAAGTCAGCACGTAGACGTTGGCGCCCACGACGAGCAGCACCAAGACCACCGCCAAGCCCAGAGCAGCCTTAGAGAGCCGGGGCCACCTCGTCCATGGATAGCTGATGACTTTCCGCATCGCCGAACGGTATCTGGAGAAGCGGCTCACCATCCCGATCAGCACCCCTTGCAACTGTCGTGGAGGGGGCGGGTGCCCCTTCCACGAAGGCTCAAGAGACCACAACTGCGCCCTGAAATCCGCTCAGCTGCGCGACGGTCTTCGGGGAAGGGGCACCCGCCCCCTCCCCTTCAACCGTGTCTAGAAGTGAACGATCGGAATGATGAGGATGGCGACGATGTTCGCCACCTTGATCATCGGGTTGATCGCCGGCCCAGCCGTGTCCTTGTAGGGATCGCCGACCGTGTCGCCGGTCACCGAGGCTTCGTGCGCCGGGGAGCCTTTGCCCCCGTGGGCGCCGTCCTCAATTAGCTTCTTCGCGTTGTCCCAGGCGCCGCCGCCGGCGGTCATCGAGATCGCCTGGAAGAGGCCGACGACGATGACGCCGATCAACAGCCCGCCGAGCGCGTCGACGCTGAGCAGGCCAACGATCACCGGCACGATGATCGGGATCAGGGCCGGCGCGATCATCTCTTTCTGCGCCGCCAGGGTGACGATGCTGACCGTTTCCCCGTACTCGGGTTTTTCGGTCCCCTCCATGATCCCGGGGTGGTCTTTGAACTGTTTGCGGACCTGCTCGACCACCTGCCCGCCGGCACGGCCGACGGCCTCGATCGCCAGGGCTGAGAACAGGTAGACCATCATGCCGCCGATGATCAGCCCGATCAGCACGTCCGGGCTGGTCAGGTTGAAGAGCCCGTTGAGGTCGAAGCCGTCGGGGGCTTCGTCGGCGAGCTCGCTCTTGAAGGCGGCAAACAGCACCAGCGCGGCGAGCGCGGCGGAGCCGATCGCGTAACCCTTGGTCACGGCCTTGGTCGTGTTGCCGACCGCGTCGAGCGGGTCGGTGACGTTGCGGACGTCCTCCGGCAGCTCCGCCATCTCGGCGATGCCGCCGGCGTTGTCGGTGATCGGCCCGAAGGCGTCCAGGGCGACGATCAGGCCGCAGAGCGAGAGCTGGGCCATCACGGCGATGCCGATGCCGTAGATGCCGGCCAGCTCGTTGGCGCCGAGGATCGCCAGGGCGATGACGAGCGCCGGAGCGGCGGTCGACTGGAAGCCCTGGGCGAGGCCCTGGATGATGTTCGTCGCGTGGCCGGTCTCGGAGGCCTGGGCGATCGTCTTCACCGGCCGGAACCGGGTCGACGTATAAAATTCGGTAATCACGAAGAGCAGCGCCGTGACCGCGACGCCGATCACCGCGCAGAGCCAGAGGTCGCCGACCGAGACCGCGTCAGCGGCCGTGTCCAGCACCCCGACCCGGAGCGGATCGCTCATCAGCCAGTCGGTGATCGGGTAGAAGGCCGCGATCGAGATCAGGCCGGCCAGGATCACGCCCTGGTACAGCGCGCCCTCGACGCGGTCGGTTTTCGTCCGCACCACCAGGGCGCCGATGATCGAGGCGATGATCGCCACGCCGCCGATGACCAGCGGGTAGATCGCGACCTCGCGGGCGAAGTCGGCGTTGAAGGTGAGAACGCCGAGCAGCATCACCGCGACGGAGGTGACCGCGTAGGTCTCGAACAGGTCGGCGGCCATGCCGGCGCAGTCGCCGACGTTGTCGCCGACGTTGTCGGCGATCACAGCCGGGTTGCGGGGATCGTCCTCGGGGATCCCCGCCTCGACCTTGCCGACCAGGTCGGCGCCGACGTCGGCGGCCTTGGTGAAGATGCCGCCGCCGAGGCGGGCAAAGACCGAGATCAGCGAGCCACCGAAGCCGAGGCCGATCAGCGCGTCGACGGCCTCCTTGTCGGTGCTGCCGATGAGGAGCAGGAACCCGTAGTAGCCGGCGACCCCGATCAGGGCCAGGCCGACGACCAGCAGGCCGGTGACCGAGCCGCCCTTGAAGGCGACGTCGAGCGCCGGCGGCACGCCGCCGCGGGCCGCCTCGGCGACGCGGGAGTTGGCCCGCACCGAGACGTTCATCCCGATGAAGCCGGTGGCGCCCGAGAGCACGGCCCCGATCAGGAACCCGACCGCGGTTTCCCAGTTCTGCAGCGCCAGCAACAGGATCGCGATCGGGATCGCGAGCGCGGCGATGATCGTGTACTGCCGGTTCAGGTAGGCCTGTGCGCCTTCCTGGACGGCGCCTGAGATTTCGCGCATGCGGTCGTTGCCCGCGGGCTTCGCGAGCAAACGCTGGGTGACGATGAGTCCGTAGATGACGGCGGCGGCTGCGCAGACAAGTGCGACGACCACCCCGTAATCGGTCAAGAAGTCGGTCAAGTTCCTATTCCTCCGGTGGTTTTAGCGGCGCGGGAGTCTATAGACGAAGGCGGCGTCGGGCGCCGAGACCCGCTCTGGAAGGTGATTTGCGCCCGCTGGCACCCGCTCAGGCGGGCTCGGAGGCGTGCGCCCCCGCGTAGGTCCGCCGCGTCTCGGCAACCGCGTCGCGGTAGATGTCCTCGATCGAGACCCCGGAATCGAGCGCCTCGCGCGCCCGCTGGGCGCCGTTTCGCTCCGGCAGCTTCAGGTCGAGCCCGAGCTGGGCCCGGGCCGGTTCGGTCCAGACCAGGATCTGCTCCAGCAGCGACCGCGTCGGCAGCTCCTCGCCGCGGCGGAAGTCGATCATCCGGCCGCCGGCGCCGTGGCGGATTGCCCGCCAGAGGTTCTCCTCGATCTCGCGGTCGGCCAGCGGCGCCCCCCGCCCTTCGTAACCGTGCTCGTCGTAGTCGAGCGCCGTCTGGGCGATGCAGGCGGCGATCAGCTCCGCCATCGCGAAGGACTCGTCGCCCCGCGTCTGCGCGTCGCAGATCCGCACCTCGACGGTGCCGAAGCTGTGGTGCGGGCGCACGCTCCACCAGAGCTGGGTCGACTCGACCACCGAGCCGAGCCGCTCCAGGGTCTCGACGAACGATGCGTAGGTCGCCCAGTCGCGGAACGGCGAGGGCACCCCGCAGCGCGGGAAGGTGCGGGTGAAGATCTCGGTGCGGACGCTGTGCAGGCCGCTGTCGCGGCGGTCGAGGAAGGGCGAGTTGGCCGAGACGGCGAGCAGCAGCGGCAGCAGCTCCCGCAGCCAGTCGCAGACGGCGATCGCCCGGTCGGCCCCCTGGATCCCCATGTGCAGGTGCAGGCTCCAGGTGTTGTTGCGCTGCGCGACGTAGCCGAGTTCGTGGCGCAGGCGGTTGTAGTGCGGCGTGTCGATGATCCGCTGGTCGAGGTAGTTGGCCCACGGATGCGTCCCCATCGCCCCCAGGGTCAACCCCATGCCGCCGACGAGGTCGAAGAGGCGCGCCCGCCGCTCGCGCTGCCGCTCGACGGCTTCGCCGAAGTTCTCTGAGCGCCCGGAGCGGATCTCGACCTCGGCGGCGATCAGCTCCCCGGCCGCCGCCTCGGCCAGCACCTCGTCGCGCTGGCAGGCGGCCATCACGTCCTCGAAGCGGTGCTCGAGCTCCAGCGTCTGCGGGTCGAGGATCGCGAACTCCTCCTCGAGGCCGATCGTGAAGTCCTGCGAGGACTCGAACTTCTCGCGGGCGAGATCGAGGTCTAGGGACACGTTCCGCTGCGCCGCTAGGCGAGGTAGAAGTAGAGCGCGTAGAGCAGGTCGACGGCCGGGCTGGAGGTGTGCACGGTGACCTCGGGCGGCACCTGCAGCAGCTGCTCGGAGTAGTTGAAGATGATCTTCACCCCGGCTTTGACGAGCCGGTCGGCGACGTCCTGGGCCGCCTCGGCCGGCACCGCGAGGACGCCGACGACGATCTCCTCCTCGGCGACGACGGCGGGCAGGTCGCCGATGTCGCGCACCGCCATCTCGCCGATCCGGTTGCCGACGACGCTGGGGTCGCTGTCGAAGACGGCGACGACCTGGAAGCCGTGGTCGGCGAAGATCGAGGAGGTGGCGATCGCCTGGCCGAGGTTGCCGGCGCCGAAGAGGGCGATGTTGTGCTGACCGGAGGTGCGGAGGATCTTGCGGATCTCCGAGACCAGCGACTCGACGTTGTAGCCGACCCCCCGCTTGCCGAACTTGCCGAAGCCGGAGAGGTCGCGGCGGATCTGGGTCGGGTTGATGTGGGTGTACTCGGAGAGCTCCTGCGAGGAGATCGTCTCCCGCCCCATCTTGCGCGCCTGCGTCAGCACCTGCAGATAGCGGGAGAGGCGTGCGGCGACGCCGAGCGAGAGGCGCTCGCCTTCGACTGGGAACGCCTCGGCGGCGTCAAACTCCTCGATCACCTCGACCATGCCCCCACAGTATCGAGCCTGGCCTCGAGGGCATCGCGGTCGAGGATCAGCTCCGAGACCTCGATCCCGTCGACCTCGACGACCGGGATCCGCTCGAGGTGGCGCCGCAGCAGCAGCTCGTTGCTCTCGATGTCGACCTCGTGCAGGGTGAAGCGGTAGCCCTCCTCGTGCAGGGCGACGATCTGCGCCAGCGCCTCCTCGCAGAGATGGCAGCCCGGACGGGAGTAGACGACGACGTCGGCCATCGGCTCAGTGCGGGACCGCGGCGACGCTTTCGCCGCTCGCGAAGGCGTCGTAGCCGAGGTAATCGGGGTAGGCGATCGCCTCCGCGTAGCGCGCCGCCGATCCGATCATCGCTGCGTTGTCGGTGCAGAGCGCGATCGGGACCAGCTTCAGTGCCACCCCCATCTCCTCGCAGAGCTTCGCCACCGCCTCGCGCAGCGGCCCGTTGGCGGCGACCCCGCCGCCGAGCGCGACGGCCTCCCACTCCCCTACCTTCAGCGCTCTTTTCAACTTCGCCGTCAGCTGCCCGACCACCGCGGCCTGGAAGGAGGCGGCGACGTCGGCGCGGCGCTCGGCCACCCCCTCGGGACCGAGTTCCCGGCAGCGGTAGAGGACCGCCGTCTTCAGGCCGCTGAAGCTGAAGTCGAGGCCGGGGTTGCGGGTCATCGCGACCGGCATCTCGAACGCTTCCGGGTCGCCCCCCTCGGCCTCGCGCTGAATCAGCGGCCCGCCGGGATAACCCAGCCCCAGCAGCCGCGCCGCCTTGTCGAAGGCCTCCCCCGCCGCGTCGTCGAGGGTCTGGCCGAGCAGCTCGTAGCCCTCGTGGTCGCGGACCCCGGCGAGCATCGTGTGGCCGCCGCTGGCGATCAGGCAGAGGAACGGCGGCTCGAGCGGCTCGGGCTCGAGGAAGTTGGCGGCGACGTGGCCCTGCAGGTGGTCGACCGGGATCAGCGGCAGCCGCCGGGCGGCGGCGATCCCCTTGGCGGTGCTGATCCCGACCAGCAGCGCGCCGATCAGGCCCGGGCCGGCGGTGGCGGCGACCGCCTCGATCTCGTCGAGGCCGACCCCGGCCTCGCTGAGCGCCGCCTCGACCACCGGCGTCGCCAGCTCGAGGTGATGGCGGGCGGCGACCTCGGGCACGACGCCGCCGAAGCCCTCGTGGGCGGCGGCCTGGGAGGAGATCACGTTGCTGAGGATCCGCCCGCCGTCGAGGACGGCGGCGCAGGTGTCGTCGCAGGAGGTCTCGATCGCCAGCAGCACGGCTCAGCTCACACGCATCGGTCGAGCCACCTCAGTCCAACCACATGATCAGCGCGTCCTCGCCGTTGTCGTGGTAGTAGCGAGGACGGACGCCGGCGGAGCGGAAGCCGAAGCGCTCGTACATGCCGATCGCCCGGTGGTTGGAGACGCGGACCTCGAGCGTGAACGGGAGCTTGCCCTGCGCCTCCTCGATCAGGTGGCGCATCAGCTGGCCGGCGACGCCGGTGCCGCGGTGATCGGGGTCGACGGCGATGTTCATCAGGTGCCAGACCTGGTCGTAGCGCGAGCAGACGACGTAGCCGAGCAGCTCGTCGCCGGCGCTGGCGGCGAGGCAGATCCCCGATGGCTTCGAGAGCTCGAGGACGAACATCGCCAGCGACCAGGGGGTCGGGAACGAGCGGCGCTCGATCGAGATCACCGCCGGCAGGTCGCTGTAGGCAAGCCTGCGGACCCGAACCTCTCGGGTCAGCTCACTGTGCTCTTTGTGAAGCGTCTCGCTCACGCCACCGCTCCGCGTCGGGGGGTCTCAGGTAGATCGGGGCGAGCCCGTCAACCTCTTCGTCCGCCACCGCCGCCGCCAGCGCGCAGACGTGCCGCGCGGCGACCCGGTGGACGGGATCGGAGTCGTCCGGTATCCGGACGCCGTCTCGGGCCAGCTCGTCTCGAAATCGTACCGCCCCCGAGCCGGCTACCAGCGGGGTTTCCTCCAGCGCGACGAGGCGTGCGGCCAGCTCCTCGGGCCGGTAGACCGCCGGATCCCAGATTCGGGGGCCGTCGGGCGCGTAGAGGGCGGCGAAGACCTCGCCGCGCCAGCCGTCGAGCACCGCGACCCGCTCGCCCGCAAACCCCTCGCCGATCCCCGCCGCCAGCGCGTCGAGGGTGCAGACGCCGCGCACCGGCAGCCCGAGGCTGGCGCCGAGGCCTCGGGCGGTTGCGATCCCGACCCGCAGGCCGGTGAAGGTGCCGGGGCCGAGCCCGACCGCGATCAGGTCGACCGAGCCCCAGCCGCCGGCCGCCTCCGCGGCGCGCTCGACCTCGCTCAGCAGACCGGTCGCGTGCCGGGGCCTCCCCTGCGAGGACAGCCCCAGCTGCGACTCGTGCAGAACCTCGCCGTCGCGCCAGGCGCAGGCGACGGTGTCGACCGTCGCGGTGTCGAAGCCGACGACGACCAGGGGTTCGCTACCCCGTGACCTTGAAAGCCCAGGAGCCGACTTTCTTGCCTTTGACGTACCAGCTGACGACGTGCTTGCCGGGGATCGTCGAGGTGATCTTGTTCACGTAGAGGGTCCCCTGTTCGGCTTCCTGAGCCTGGGCGCAGAGGTTTTTCCCGCTCGGGAACTTGACGCAGACGCTGTAGGCGACGTCGCCGTTGAGGCTTTTGAAGAAGGCGCCCTTCTTGGCCTTTTTCGGGCAGGAGTGCGAGGGGTTCGCGTTCCGGGAGACCCCGCATCCCACGTAGTGCTTGTAGGCCGCACCGCTGGCCGTAGCGGGCACCGCCGTGATCAGCAGTCCGCTCACCAGCATGGTCGCCGCGAGCGCTTTCAGTCCCTTCATCCCGTCCTTGCCTTTCTCGATCGAGTTCCGAGCGCCGATGCTACAAGCTGGGCGCGCTCCCCCCTGAACACCATCAGGCGGCGAACGCTGCGCTTTTTTCCCTGCGTCTCTACCCCTCGGGGACGATTTCGATCCGCCGGTGCTGCTCGTCGACGTGGGCGAGCCGGATTTCGAGGGCGGGACGGTCGAGCCGGCCCGAGCCGGCCCCCGGCCACTCGACGAAGGCGACCCCCTCCGGCCGAAGGTAGTCCTCGAGCAGCGCCGGGTCCTCCCCCTCGAGCGTCTGCAGGCGGTAGAGGTCGAGGTGGGAGACCGGCATCCGGCCGCCGCCGTAGCGCTGGCCGATCGTGAAGGTCGGCGAGGTGACGGGCTCGGTAACGCCGAGCGCGCGGCAGGCGCCGCGGACGAGCGTCGTCTTGCCGGTCCCCAGCTCGCCCGACAGCAGGACCACGTCGCCGGGCACCAGGCGCTCGGCGAGTCGGGCGCCGAGCGCTTCGGTCTCGGCGGCACTGCCGGTCTCCAAGACCTCCACCGCGGGGGTGCTCACCCGAAGAACCCGAGCTGGTCGGCGGGCGGTGGCGGAGCCTGGTCGTCCGGGCCTTCGGCCTCGGCGATCTCCTCGGCGCTCGGGATCGGACCGGGGAGCGAGCGCTGCAGCAGCTCGGGGATCGTCGCGAAGTCGCCCCGCAGCGTCTCCTTGACCGCGGGGGTGCGCAGGGCGGCGGCGGGATGGAAGAGCGGCAGCAGGAAGACCGTGCGGCCGCCGAGCTCGTGCACCTGCGGCGCGCCGCGGACCTTGGTGATCCCGGTCGGGCTGCCGCTCAGCAGCTTGGTGGCGAAGTTGCCGAGGGTGCAGACGACGCGCGGCTCGATCAGCCGCACCTGCTCGAACAGATAGGGCTCGCAGGCGGCGATCTCGTCCGGCTGCGGGTCGCGGTTGCCGGGCGGCCGGGACTTGAGGACGTTGGCGATGAAGACGTCGTCGCGGGCGAGGCCGATCTCCTCCAGCATCTGGTTCAGAAGCTGGCCGGCGCGGCCGACGAATGGCAGCCCCTGGCGGTCCTCTTCGGCTCCGGGCGCCTCGCCGACGAACATCAGGTCGGCGTCGGCGTTGCCGGCCCCGAAGACCGCCTTGGTCCGCGTCTCGTGCAGGGGGCACTTGGTGCAGTCGGTGACCTCCTTGTAGAGCTCGACCAGGCACTGCCGCCGCTCCTCGGCGCTCGCGCTCACGGCTTCTCCCCCGCCGCCCGGCGCTTCTGCGCCTCGCCGATCCGCTCCTGCCGCGCCGATTCCCGCTCCCGCCGCCGCGATTCGTCCGAGCGCACGGCGGCGCCCCGCGGCTGGCGGCCGGGAGGGGCGACGGAGGAGAGCAGCCGCCGCGTCCGCTCGGAGCCGCAGCTCGGGCAGACGGCGGCCTCGCCGCTCGCCATCAGCTCCTCGAACCGCGCCCCGCACTCCTCGCACTCGAACTCGTAGATCGGCATCCGCCCACATCGTATTTCCCAATGCCAGGGTTTTCTGTACTCGAATAATCTGGGTCGATGAAGGCAACGGGCGGTTTGATCCTCTTGGCCTGCGTCCTGGCGCTCTTCGCGGCGCCCGCCGCGGGGGCCAAAGCCGGCCACAGCGTGCTCCCAGCGGGCACCGAACTGTGGATCAGACTGGGCGATAAGGGGGACTACGAAGTCCTGGTCGAAGCCAACGATCGTCAGCGTGTCCTGCTTGCGTTCTCCGAAGGGATCTTTACCTCGAGCGAATACTCGACCGACGGCCACGTCAGCAGCAAGCACGTCGAGGCCGACCTCGGCGAACTGGGTCGGATCGACGTCGACATGCACCTCGTTCCGAAGCACTCGTGGAGTTATCCGCCAGGCAGGGACTGCAAAGGGCCGGCGACGATTTACGTGCCGGGCCGCTACCGCGGGAGCATCGAGTTCGCCGGCGAAGGCGACATCCCCCACGTCCGGTCCACCCACGGCGAAGTCATCTTCATCCGTCGCTTCAAGCGGATCTGCAAGGAGAGGAACTCCGGGGCAGGAAAGGGCAAGAAACCCGATAGCCAACCCCGGCTCGACGTCGGGCTGCTGGAAGTGACCGGCAAAGGCGAAGGTCGCAGGACCGTCCTCGAAGCGATCAACGTCGCACTGAAGCAGCACCCGGCGAAGTCCTTCGGCCTCCTCTTCGCCGGGATCTACGAAAGAGTGGAAGACGTCCGGGTCGAACGCAACACCCTCGCGTTCGTCGAACACGAAGCGCTCAGGGTGAGCAAGCGCGGCATGAAACCCGAGACCGTCAGGCTGGAACCGGGGGAACTCTTCGCCGGCCATGCCCTCTTCTCGCACGATCGCGGCTCGCCGCCGACCTGGACCGGCAACCTCCACATCGACCTGCCGGGGGAAAAGAACATTCCCCTCGTCGGAGAGGGCTTCGGCGCGTTCTTCTGCCGGGGGCCGTCCCTGCTCGCGGCCGAACGCTGTGCCTACGACCATTACTCCGGCTCTCAGTCGACGGCGCTGGCCAGGCTCTCCTCGCTGAAGCGGCGGCGGAGCTCGTCGGCAATCGCGCAGCTGATGCGAGACCGCCGCGAAGCTTCGAATACTCTGCGCGGGTGATGGCAAGGGGACTGCTGGGGGTTCTCGCCTGCGCGGTGGCGCTGGCCGCACCCGCGGTTGCCGCCGCCAAACCCGGCTACTTCGTCGCCGAGCCGCTGCGCTTCGCCGACATAAAACTCAAAGCCAGCCACGGTTATCACCTGCGGATCACCGCCTTCTCGACCAACGTCAACGTCCAGGCCGAGAACGGTGACCGCGAGGTCGATTACACGGTCCTGAACGGCAGCCTGCGCGCGGATCGGGTCCGGGCGCGCCTGCCTGGCGTCGGCTGGATCAATCTTCGCTTTCACGAGACCAAGCGATACCGCGAGTCGCCCGCCGACAACTGCAAAGGACCGGGCGATCTGATCCGGGTCGGAAGCTTCGAGGGTCGGATCAAATTCGACGGCGAACAGGGGTACAGCACCCTCGATGCAAGAAGGGTGCGCGGCAAGATCGAGGCCTCGCCGAAGCAGACGTGCACCCACCGCCCCGCCCGCGCCAGCGCCGCAGGTGAAGAAGCCATGCTGCTCGCGGCGGCCCCGAGGGGGCGCGGAATGCTCAGCTTCGAGGTCGACCGGTGGACCCCGTTCGAAGGGTTCCTCCCCATCTTCTTCCACGCCCACCTGGCGCGCTCGCGAGGAAAGATGTTCATCGCCAACGGGGTCGACGGGTTCAGCGAAGACGCCAAGTTGTTCGAGATAGGCGAGCAGCCGCTCTCGGCCGCGGTCGATCCGCCCGGGCTGTTCACCGGCAGCGCAGAACTTCTCCAGCAGCCGGGCGACATCACTTGGCTGGGCGACCTCGGCGCCGACCTGCCCGGGATCGGTCCGGTCGCCCTGGCCGGCCCCAACTTCGAAGCGATGCTCTGCCTCGGCGGTCGTTGCAGGGGCGATAGGGGCCTGCGGGAAGCGGTCGGTCTATACCGCCCCGGTCCCGATCTGATCGGGAGGCGCCGATGACCGCGCGACGAAGCCTGTCTTTCTTCGCCTGCGCCCTCCTGGCGATGGCGCTGCCGACCGCCGCCCAGGCCAAGCCGGGCCCCGTCGTCAAACCGAAAAGCCTGCACCTGCGGGCGACGCTTCCCGCCAGCAACGGCTACTACGTCAGCCTCAGGACCAACGGCCACCGGCAGGTGATCGTCAGCGTCGCCAAGGACGACTTCATCGCCCGCTACACCGCCCTCGGCAAGGTGACCCGCAAGGGGATCGAGGCGGACTTCGGCTCCTTCGGTCAGATCTCGCTCCGCTTCCGCTCCAAGTCCCGCTTCCGCCAGCACTCGATCCTGGCGCCCTACCTGCCGCCGTCGCTCCGCAATCGCTGCAAGGGACGTGAGCCCGTCGGCGAAAGGGGCCTCTTCCTCGGGAACGTCCGCTTCAGCGGGGAGCACGATTTCACTACGGTGCGAGCGCACCGCCTCAAGGGCAGCCTGGTTCGCTCATACCGACAGGTCTGCAGGAACAACCTCCGCGCCGGCGCCAGCGCGAAGATCAGCGAGGAAGACACCCTGATCGGTGCGGAAGCGCAACGCCACGGGACGCTCCGCTTCCTGCTCGCCCTCGAGATCTCGGTCGCGGTCAAGCAGGAAGATCTGTCGCTGACGGTTGCACTCGGCGGCCTGAAAGGGAAAGTCGGGCGGGTTGCCATCAGCAAGATCCAGCTTGTGTTCGACGAAATAGACACGATTCAAGCCAGCCCTCTCGGGCGGAGACCGGTTACCGCGGAGGTGAAGTTGCCGAAACCGTTCGAGGGAAGCGCTTCCTACCTCGAGGAAGGCAAGGCCCCGCCGACCTGGAGCGGGGACCTGAAAGTCCGCCTGCCGGGTAGCGGCCTGGTGCCGATGGCCGGTCCGGAGTTCGAAGCCAAGATCTGCCGGAGCTCGGGCTCCAAAGAGCTCCGGCGTTGCCTGCAATCGCTGCTGAAGGAAAGCGCCCTCGCTCAGGGCAGCGGCTCCCACTCCCAGCCCTTGGCGCTGGCGAGGCTTTCCTCGCTGAGGTAGCGGCGGAACTCGTCCAGCTCGGCCGGTTCGACGCTGTAGACGTGCTCGGGCTCGGGGAAGTGGCGGCGACGGACCTCGTCGCCGTAGGTCTTCACCGCGGCGACCATCGTCTCGTGGACGTCGGCGTAGCGCTTGACGAATTTGGCCATGTGGCCGGTGGTGATCCCGAGCAGGTCGTGGAAGACGAGGACCTGGCCGGCGGTGCCGCTGCCGGCGCCGATCCCGATCGTCGGCACTTCGAGGCGGGCGACGATCTCGTCGGTGATCGCCGAGGGCACGGCCTCGATCACGATCGCGAAGCAGCCGACCGACTGCAGGGCGAGGGCGTCCTCGAGCTGCTTGATCGCGCTCTTGGCGTTCTTGCCCTGGGCTTTGTAGCCGCCGAGGGCGGTCGCGGTCTGCGGGGTGAGCCCGACGTGGCCCATCACCGGGATGCCGGAGTTGACGATCGCCCGGGCGCGCTCGACGACGACGCCGCCGGCCTCGAGCTTGACCGCCTGGCAACCGGTCTCCTTGACCAGGCGCTGGGCGCTGCGGATCGCTTCCTCGTTGCTCGCCTCGTAGCTGCCCATCGGCATGTCGCCGACCATCAGCGGCGTCTTCAGGCCGCGGCGGACGGCCTTGCCGAGGATCACCATCTCGTCCATCGAGACCAGCTTCGTATCCGGGTAGCCGAGGACGACGTTGGCGGCGGAGTCGCCGACGAGGACGACGTCGACGCCGGCCGCCTCGGCGACGGTCGCCGAGGGGTAGTCGTAGGCGGTGACCATCACGATCGGTTCCCCGTTGACCTGCATCTCGGCCAGGCGCGGCAGGCTGACCGGCTTGCGATCGGACGTCGGGGCGGTGTGGGAACGGCCTCCTGAGCTCATTTGAGCAGCACCTCCGGGTGGCTGTCGATGGCGATTGCCTTGTTGTCGTCGTCGACGTGGACGACGACCGGGTCGTAGCGCTCGAGGTCGCTCTCGTCGTAGGCGCCGAACGAGGCGACGATGATCTTGTGGCCGGGCTCGACCAGGTGGGCGGCGGCGCCGTTGACCTGCATCGTCCCAGAGCCCGGCTCGCCGTCGATCACGTAGGTGACGAAACGGGAGCCGTTGTCGACGTCCCAGACGTGGACCTGCTCGTTGGTGATCAGATCGGCGCCGGCCATCAGCTCGGTGTCGATCGTGATGCTGCCGATGTAGTCGACGTCGCAGTCGGTCACCGTCGCCCGGTGGATCTTCGACTTCAGCATCTGCCTCTGCACTTGGGACCCCTTTCGCGGGCTAGGTGTTCGGGACGTTGGTCGGGTGGATCAAGACGTTGTCGATCAGGCGCGCGGCGCCGACGCGGGCGGCGACGGCGACGAGCACGGGGCGCTCGCCGAGGCGGTCGACCGGCTCGAGGGTCTCGGCGTCGCGGGCCTCGAGGTACTCGGGCTCGATCGCGGCGGCGGCCAGCTCGGCGCGGGCGGCTTCGAGGCCGGCGGCGAGCGAGTCGGAGCGAGCGCCGCGCTCGGCGGCGGCGAGGGCGCGGGAGAGCGCCGTCGCCCGCTCGCGATCGGCCG
>Ga0268266_10002811_pt1 | contig 18157 bp, 19 predicted proteins | sample KBSS13metaG_FD_190356 | JGI IMG/M metagenome (GOLD analysis project Ga0268266, IMG submission 190356) | Switchgrass rhizosphere microbial communities from Kellogg Biological Station, Michigan, USA - KBS S1-3 metaG (SPAdes) (version 2) | ecosystem: Host-associated > Plants > Roots > Rhizosphere...
GACGCGGTCCAGGCCGCCGGCAAGCTCGCGCTGGACACGCTCGACGCCGATGCGCTCGCGCTGTCGGCACACAAGCTCGGCGGCCCGCAGGGCACCGGTGCGCTCGCGATCGCCGTCGATACCGCGCTGCCGATCGTCGGCGGCGGACATCAGGAGCGCGGCCGCCGGGCCGGCACCGAAAACGCGCTCGGCATCGTCGGCTTCGGCGCCGCGTGTGCCGCGGTGGATCTGACCGCATGGCCGAAAACCGCCGAGCTGGGCGCGCGGCTCGAGCGCGGGCTGGTCGCGATGAGTGCGCGGATCCACGGAGCCGGCACACCGCGCACCGGCGGCACGATCAACGCCGCGTTTGCGGGCGCGCTCGGCGATGCGATCGTGATCGCGCTCGACCTCGCAGGCATCGCCGCCTCGACGGGCGCGGCGTGCACGAGCGGCAGCATCGAGCCGTCTCCGGTGCTGCTCGCGCTCGGTCAGCCAGCGGCGCAGGCGCGCGAAGCCGTGCGGTTTTCACTGGGGCCGGGGAGCGCGATCTCCGAGATCGACGCGGTGTTGCAAGAGCTGCCCGCGATCGTCTCACGCGCTAGACAACATCGCTGAATCATACGGGTTGACGTTGCTCGGGACCGCGCGGTAAGCCCTCACCATGCGCGACGTCGTCATCGTCGGTGCTGCGCGCACCGCCATCGGAAGCTTCCTGGGAGCTCTCTCGTCTCTACCTGCGCCCAAGTTGGGCGCGGCCGCGATCAAAGCGGCGGTCGAACGGGCCGGCCTTCAGCCGAAAGACATCCAGCTCGTCCACATGGGCGAGGTGCTCCAAGCCGGTGTCGGTCAGGCACCGGCGCGCCAGGCTGCGTTGTTCGCGGGCCTGCCGCAGAGCGTGCCGTGCGTGACCGTCAACAAGGTCTGCGGCTCGGGCCTCGAGGCCGTGCTCGGCGTCGCCCGCGCGATCGCCGCCGGCGAGATCGAGATCGGCGTGGCCGGCGGCCAGGAGTCGATGTCGAACGCGCCGCACGTCGTACGCGGCCTGCGCGGCGGCGTGAAGATGGGCGCGCTCGACACCAGCGATTCGATGGTGTCGGACGGCCTGTGGGATCCGTACTCGAACCAGCACATGGGCAACTGCGCCGAGCTGTGCGCCAAGGAGCGCAACATCTCGCGCGGCGCGCAGGACGAATTCGCGGCCGAGAGCTACAAGCGCGCGCAAGCCGCGATCGCGAGCGGCGCGTTCAAGGCCGAGATCACGCCCGTGGAAGTTGCGGGCAAGAAGGGCAGCGTCTCGGTCACCGACGACGAGGAGCCCGGTCGCGGCGACATCTCGAAGCTGCCGTCGCTGCGCGCGTCGTTCCAGAAGGACGGCACCGTGACGGCGGGCAACGCGTCGTCGATCAACGACGGCGCGGCCGCGGTCGTGCTGATGTCGGCCGACGAGGCCAAGAAGCGCGGCGTCACTCCTCTCGCGAGGTTGGTCAGCTGGGGCTATCACGCGCAGGCGCCCGAGTGGTTCACCACCGCGCCGGCGCCGGCGATCCAGAACGCGCTCGCGAAGGCCAAGTGGGACGCCAAGAAGGTCGACCTCTGGGAGATCAATGAAGCGTTCGCGGTCGTGTCGATCGCGAACAACCAGCTGCTCGGGCTCGACCCGAACAAGGTCAACATCCACGGTGGCGCGGTCGCGCTCGGTCATCCGATCGGCGCGTCGGGCTGCCGCCTGCTCGTGACGCTGCTCTACGCGATGGCCGCGAAGAACGCGAAGACCGGCGCGGCGTCGCTGTGCATCGGCGGCGGCGAAGGCATCGCGCTGCTCGTGGAGCGCACCTAAGATGGACGTCAAGAAGCTCGGGGTGGTCGGCGCGGGTCAGATGGGGCAGGGTATCGCCCAGGTCGCCGCGCAAGCCGGAGTCGACGTGATCGTCGTCGACGCGGCGCCGGATTTCGCGCAGCAAGGCGTCGCGAAGATCAAGAAGCAGCTCGATCGGCTCGTCGAGCGCGGCAAGCTCGACGGCGGCGTGCGCGATCAAACGCTCGCCCGGCTGCGCCACGGCGACGGTCATCGCGACCTGTTCCAGTGCGACGTCGTGATCGAGGCCGCGCCGGAAAAAGAAGAGCTCAAGGTCGCGCTCATGAAGAGCCTCGGCGAGGTGTGCAAGGACGACGCGATCCTCGCGTCGAACACGTCGTCGATCTCGATCACGAAGCTCGCGGCGGCCTCGGGCCGTCCCGATCGCGTGATCGGCATGCACTTCATGAACCCCGTGCCGCTGATGAAGCTCGTCGAGATCGTGCGCGGCCTGCCGACGTCGGATGCGACGAACGAGACCGTCACGGCGCTCGCCCAGCGGTTCGGCAAGACCACGATCGGCGCGCGCGACATCCCCGGCTTCATCGTCAACCGCATGCTCATCCCGCTGCTCAACGAGGCCTGCTACGGGCTTTACGAGGGCCTCGGGACCGCGAGCGACATCGATACCGGCGTCAAGCTCGGCCTCAACCACCCGATGGGCCCGCTCGAGCTGGCCGATCTGATCGGCCTCGACACGTGCCTCGCGATCGCGGAGGTCCTGCACAGGGAGCTCGGCGACGACAAGTACCGGCCGTGCCCGCTGCTCCGCCAGTACGTCGCGGCCGGCTGGCTCGGCAAGAAGGTCCTGCGCGGCTTCTACGAGTACGACCAGCAGGGCGGCAAGAAGGCCTAAAGGATGACGATGTTCGAGATGATCAAGATCGAAAGAGACGGCGCGCTCGGCATCGTCACGATCAACCGCGAGCCGCAGCGCAACGCGCTGTCGAAGAAGGTCATGCAGGAGCTGCGCGCGGCCGTGGCCGAGCTCGACGGCGATGCCGGCGTGCGCGTCGTCGCGCTCACCGGCGCGGGCGACAAGGCGTTCGTCGCCGGCGCCGACATCTCCGAGATGCGCGAGATGTCGCCGAACGACGCGCAGCGGTTCGCCGAGATGGGCGGCATGGTCGGCGCGGCCATCGAGCACTCGCCCAAGCCGTGGATCGCGGCCGTCAACGGCTTCGCGTTCGGCGGCGGCTGCGAGCTCGCGCTGTGCTGCGACTTCATCTACGCCAGCGACACCGCGCAGCTCGGTCAGCCCGAGGTCAAGCTCGGCGTGATTCCCGGCTTCGGCGGCACGCAGCGGCTCGCGCGCCGCGTCGGCGTCGCGAAGGCCAAGGAGCTGTGCATGACCGGCGACGCGATCGGCGCCGCCGAAGCGCTGCGCATCGGGCTCGTCGATCTCGTCGCGCCCGCGGGCGAGCTGATGGCGAAAGTCAAAGCCGTCGCCGCGCGGATCGCCGCGAACGGCCCGCTCGCCGTCGCCGAGGTCAAGCGGCTGGTTCATCAGGGCCAGTCGATGTCGCTCGAGTCCGCGCTCGCGCTCGAGGCGCGCAGCTTCGGGCTCCTGTTCGCGACGCACGATCAGCGCGAGGGGATGGCGGCGTTTCTCGCGAAGCCGCGGCGCGACGCCGCGTTCGAAGGCAAATAACGACGATGGATTTTTCTCCGACTGAAGATCAGCTCGCGGTCCGCAACACCGCACGCGAGTTCGCCCAGAACGAAGTCCTGCCGAAGGCCGCCGAGATCGATCGCGATCATCGCCATCCCGTCGAGCTGGTGAAGCGCATGGCCGAGCTCGGCTTCCTCGGCATCGCGGTGCCCGAGCAATGGGGCGGCTCCGGCATGGACAACGTGTCGTACGCGCTCGCGATGGAAGAAATCTCGCGCGCGTGCGCGTCGACCGGCGTGATCATGTCGGTCAATAACTCGCTCGTGTGCGACCCGATCTATCGGTTCGGCACCGACGCCCAGAAGGAGCAGTGGCTCAAGCCGCTCGCGTCCGGCAAGCTGCTCGGCTGCTTCGCGCTGTCGGAGCCCGAGGCCGGCAGCGACGCCGCCGCGCAGCGCACGACGGCCACCAAGGACGCGAACGGCTGGATCATCAACGGCACCAAGAACTGGATCACAAACGGTCCGGTCGCCGACGCGTGCGTGCTGTTCACGATGAACGACAAGGCGCTCGGCCATAAGGGCATCACGGCGTTCATCCTGCCGATGAAGACCAAGGGCGTGCGCACCGGGCCGCCCGACGACAAGCTCGGCATTCGCGGCAGCAAGTCGTCGCAGATCTACCTCGACGACGTGCGCCTGCCGAACGACGCCGTGCTCGGCGAGGTCGGCGGCGGCTTCCGAGTGGCGATGTCGACGCTCGACGGCGGCCGCATCGGCATCGCGGCGCAGGCCGTGGGCATCGCGCGCGCCGCGTTCGAGGACGCGCTCGCGTACGCGCAGCAGCGCCGCACGATGGGCAAGCCGATCGTCCAGCACCAGGCGATCTCGTTCAAGCTCGCCGACATGGCGACCGAGATCGATGCCGCGCGCCTGCTGATCCATCGCGCCGCGTGGCTGAAAGACCACAAGCACCCGTACGGCAAGGAAGCGGCGATGGCCAAGCTCTACGCGTCGGACGTCGCGAACCGCGCGGCGCGCGAGGCGATCCAGATCTTCGGCGGCAACGGCTACGTGACGGAGTTCCCCGTCGAGCGGCACTTCCGCGACGCGAAGATCACCGAAATCTACGAGGGCACGAGCGAGATCCAGCGCCTGGTGATCGCCGGCTACCTCGCGAAAGGTGGATGACATGGTGAAGATGGCAATGTGCGCGGTGGTGCTGCTTGCGGCGTGCGGTGGACACAAGCAAGCGGACACCACCCCCGACACGACGAATGAGACGTCGAACGAAACGCCGCCCGCGTCCGACGAGAGCGGCAACATGATCCCGCCGGAGAAGATGGACGAGGTCAATCAGGACCTGAAGCGCCGCGAGATGCTCGTCTCGCGTTGCCTCGCTGATGCGATGGAGTCCGGCGAGGTCCCGCGCGGCACGCACGGCCACATCGTGTTCGAGATCAAGATCGGCACCGACGGCCACGCGACCGATGCATCGGTCAGCAAGACCGACATCCAGGCCAAGAGCGTCCTCGAGTGCGCGAAGAAGCACGTGATGGACACCGGCTTCCCGAACCTGCCGCGCCCGTACGAGACGTCGTTCCAGTTCGCGATGGAAGCCAACTGAGCCGATGAAGCGGTCGTACCTCCTGGCGCTCGTGCTCGCGGGCTGCGGCAGCAAGCCGCCACCGCCACCGCCGCCACCCGCGCCGCCGCCGCCGCCCGTGGCCAAGCGCGTGCCGATCGAGGACAGCGACAACGACACCGACGAGCACGTCACGGTTCTGCACGCGCACGGCCACATGGAAAAAGCGGCCGTCGAGGCTGGGATCGCGCCGCACCAGGACGAGCTCTCCGACTGCTACACCAGGCTCTACAACCGGCGGCGCTGGCTCGGCGGCCACGTGCTCATCCACTGGGACATCAAGAAGGACGGCACGGTCACGTCGGTCAAGCTGATGGCGGAGACCGACCTCGGCGCATGGCCGATCGAGAAGTGCCTGCTCGACGTCGCGCGCTCGGCGACGTTCGACAAGCCGATCGGCGGCGATGCCGACTTCTCGCTGCCGCTCGACTTCACGGCGAAGGGTGAGACCCTGCCGTGGTCCGAGGAGCAGACGAACAAGGCCATCGGCAAGCAGCTCGCCAAGCTCGACGCGTGCGGCAAGCACCTGGTCTCACCGCGCGACGTCGCGATCACGCTGTACGTCGGGCCGCACGGCCACGCGCAGTCGACCGGGTTCTCGAGCGACAAGTCCGAGATCGACGAGAAGTGGGCCGACTGCGCGGTCAAGGCGGTCATGGCGTGGCGGCTTCCCGATCCGCACGGCATCGTTGCCAAGGCAACCGTGAAGTACCGGTGACCCATGCATCTCGAGCCGACCGAAGAGCAAGCTCTGATCCGCCAGACGGCGCGTGACTTCGCCGAGCGCACGCTGTTGCCCAAGGCCGCGGCGCGCGATGTGACCTGCGAGTTTCCGGCGCGCGAGATGCGCGAGCTCGGCAAGCTGGGGCTCCTAGGCATCTGTGTTCCCGAGGAGCTCGGCGGCGTGGCTGCCGGGCCGATCGCGTACTCGCTCGCGATGCAGGAGCTCGCCCGCGGCGACGCCTCGGTCGCGGTCGCCGTGTCGGTCACGAACATGGTCGGCGAGCTGATCGCGAACAACGGCACGCCCGAGCAGCGCGCGAAGTGGAACCCGTCGCTCGCGTCGGGCGCGATGACGTCGGGCGCGTTCGCGCTGTCCGAGCCCGATGCCGGCAGCGACCCGGCCGCGATGCGCACGACCGCGACGAAGGTCGACGGCGGCTGGCGCATCGACGGCACCAAGCAATGGATCACGACCGGCGATCACGCCGGCGTGATGGTCGTGTGGGCAGTCACCGACCCAGCGTCCCACCACCACGGCATCTCGGCGTTCATCGTCGGCGCGAAGACGCCCGGCCTGCACGTGGGGCGGCTCGAGGACAAGCTCGGGCTGCGCGCGTCGAGCACCGCGCAGCTCGTGTTCGACGGCGTGGTCGTGCCCGACGACGCGATGCTCGGCGCCCCGGGGCACGGCTTCGGGCTGGCGATGATGGCGCTCGACGGCGGCCGCATCGGCATCTCGTCGCAGGCGATCGGCATCGCGCGCGGCGCGCTCGAAGCCGCGATCGAGTACGCCAAGCAGCGCCACACGTTCGGCAAGCCGATCATCCAGCACCAGGCGATCAGCAACATGCTCGCCGATTGCGCGACCTGGCTCGAGGCCGCGACGCTGATGACGCTGCGCGCGGCGTGGCTCAAGGAACAGCACCAGCCGTTCTCGCAGCAAGCCGCGATGGCAAAGCTGTTCGCGAGCGAGCACGCGTGGAAGATCTGCGACATCGCGCTGCAGGTTCACGGCGGCTACGGCTACGTGAAGGACTTTCCCGTCGAGCGCGCGCTGCGCGACGTCCGCGTCACGCGAATCTACGAGGGCACGAGCGAGATCCAGCGCATCGTGATCGCCCGCAACATGCTGCGAGACCACCATGACTGATCGAAAGCTCCGCATCCTCGTCGCCAAGCCCGGGCTCGACGGTCACGACCGCGGCGCGAAGATCGTCGCGCGCGCGCTCGCCGACGCCGGCTACGAGGTCGTGTACACGGGCCTGCACCAGACGCCGGAGATGATCGCGGCCGCGGCCGTCCAGGAAGCCGTCGACGCGGTCGGCCTGTCGATCATGAGCGGCGCGCACATGACGCTGTTTCCGGCGGTGATCGACGCGCTTGCCGCGCGCGGCGCCGGCGACGTCGTCGTGTTCGGCGGCGGCATCGTGCCGAACGACGATCTCGCGAAGCTCGCCGCGATCGGCGTGGCCAGAGTCTTCACGCCGGGCGCGAGCACGCAGGAGATCGTCCAGTGGGTCGAGACCGAGCTGCGCCCGAGGGTCGCCTGAAGCGGTTGCTCGTCATGCTCGCGGCCTGCGGCGCGACGCCCACGCCGGCGCCGGTCGCGAAAGCGCCGGTCACGAGCGACGCGGCAGTGGATGCGCCGCAGGTCAGCGACGACGAGAAGCTCGCCGCGATCCAGAAGGCGATGAACGATCTCGCGCCGGTCGTGCAGCAATGCTGGGCGGCCGTCGCGGCCGCGGAGCGCTTCGACGTCGAGGGCGAGCTCGCCGCGCAGATCGACATCGCGCCCGCGCCGCACGTCACTCTCGTGCGCGACACGACGAAGAACGCGACGCTCGCCGCGTGCGTGACCAAGGTCCTCGAGAGCTATCGCTGGGCACCGCCGCTCGCCGGTCAGTCGATCCAGCTGCCGTTTCAGTTCCACGCGCCCGACGGCCAGAGCGTGATCGATCGCCGGCTCGTGCCCGAGAAGACGCAGGGCAAGATCGGCGTGAGCGTCTTGCTCGACGAGAACACGACCGGCAACCCCGCGGCGTCGATGCTCGGCGTGACGCTCGGCGCGTCGACCGGCCTGCGCACCGCGGAGCGCGATCAGCTCTGGTACATCACCGGCAACGACGCGGTCGTCGGCAAGGACACGGCAGCGCCGGGCGACATGATCTTCGTGCCCAAAGGCGGGGTGTTCGAGGTCGCGCCGAAGGCCGGCGATGTGCACGCAGTCGTCGTGCTCGTGCCGGGTGGCCGCGAGGGCATCGCGCGCGCCGGTGCGCTGCCGAACCGCGACGCCGTGGGAGCGAAGCCGAGCGGCGCGATCGTGCTGCACGCGAAGAACGCGAAGACCTACTGCCGCGGCGGAACCAGCGGCCCCGATTGCGCGGGCGTGCAGATCTTCGCCGAGCCCAGCACGATCCACTCGAGTGCGCTGTCGGCATCGCGGCTGATCGACATCAAGCAAGTGCCCGAGCACGTGCACGAGCGCGAGACCGAGCTGGTCTACGTCGAGCAAGGGCAGGGCACGTTCACCGTCGGCGGCACCGACGTGGCGATCACCGGCAGCTCGGTCACGCAGATTCCGCCCAAGGTTCGCCACGCGTTCGTCGGCGAGGTCACCGGCTTTCAGGTCTACACGCCGGCGGGCCCCGAGCAGAGGTTCAAGAAGTGAGCGTCGAGGCGATCCTCGGCGGCGACATACGCGCCGCGGCGCGGCTCATGCGCGACCTCGACGATCGCCGGCCCGAGGCGCTGGCCGTGCTGAAGGCGCTGTTCCCGCACACGGGGAACGCCTACGTGGTCGGCATCACCGGCAACCCCGGCGCCGGCAAATCGACGGTGGTCGACGCGTTGATCACCCATTATCGAGCGGCCGGCGAGCGCGTCGGCGTGATCGCGGTCGATCCGACGTCGCCGTTCACCGGCGGCGCGATCCTCGGCGATCGCATTCGCATGAACCGCCACGCGCTGGATCCCGGCGTGTTCATCCGCAGCCTCGCGACGCGCGGCTACCTCGGCGGGCTATCGCGCTCGACGTTCGACGTCGCGCACGTGCTCGACGCGATGGGTTTTCAGCGCGTGCTGATCGAGACCGTCGGCGTTGGCCAGGACGAGGTCGACGTCATGCGCGCCGCGCACACGACGGTCGTGGTCACGGTGCCCGGCCTCGGCGACGACATCCAGGCGATCAAGGCGGGCTTGCTCGAGGTCGCCGACGTGCTCGTCGTCAACAAGGCCGATCGCGACGGCGCGGACCGCACCGAGCGCGACCTCATGCAGATGCTCGATCTGCGCGCGGATCGCCGCGACGTACCGATCGTGAAGACGGTCGCTACGCGTGGTACGGCCGACGGATCGGGCATCGCCGAGCTCGCAGGGGCGATCGAGGACCACCGCACGCGCGCGTGGCTGGGGCCCGACGCCGCCCGCCGCGCCACTGAACGCGCCACGGCGCAGCTCCACGAGCTCGTGCGCGCGCTGCTCGCCGATCGAGCTGCGCAAGCTCTGCACAGTCGTGCGGCAGATCTCGCAGCTGCGGTCGCGGAGCATCGCCGCGATCCGTGGACGCTCGCCGAAGAGCTCGTGGCGGGGTTGTAGGTGTAGCGGCGGTCACGGCGATTTTTGTCGCCCGTGCCGTCGGTGAGCTACACTGGGCGTCTAAAGATGTTTCGCTTAGGTTTGGGACTGCTGCTGTTGCAAGGCTGCGGACTGGTGAGCTCGAACGCCGCCGACGTGCCGCTCGACCTGCCGGCAAAGCCGTTTTCGATCGACACCTCGGGCTGGCAGGTCACGCAGCAATCGGCGAACGCGTTCTTCGCGACGTCGTGCAACCCGACCGCGAGCTCCGACGTGTGCGCGGCCGCGGCGACCGCGGCGTGCCCGACGAACTGCACGGGCTCGTGCGATATGGGCGCGCACACCTGCGATCTCGCGCTCCAGGTCGCGGCGCACCAGATGGTGAATCTCCTGATGGACGCGCCGTCGCTCCAGTCGATCGCCGATCACAGCGGTTTGACGATCACCGTCGACAGCGTCCAGTACCAGGTCACCGACAACACGCTCAACATCGCGACGCCGCCGATCACGGTGTACGTCGCGCCGATGTCGGCCACGCAGCCGAGCGATCCGGGCGTCACGGCGATCGCGACGATCCAGCCGGTCGCGCCGAAGGCCGTGGTCGCCGCCGCGAACCTCGACTTCGTCGACGGCGGTCAGGCCGCGCTCGCGCAGGCGATGAGCGACTTCAAGGATCCGTTCAACGTCCTCGTCGGCGCGACGATCATGCTCGACGCCGGCGATCCGCTGCCCACCGGCAAGCTCGACGCGACCGTCCAGATCAACGCGCACGCGTCCCCGTAAAATCCGTGTGTCTAGGGGCGCGTGTCCGCGCACCCACATCGCACGACAACTAGGCGTCGCCGCTGTTGTCGTCGGGTGGCACGACCGATGCTGTGCGTGGTGATCGACAAGAGAGGTCACCATGATGAAGAAGCTGTTGTTTGCCGCGATGCTCGCGGCGTGTGGTGGCGACGAAGGCGTCGCCGTCGATCCGATGTCGTTCATGCCGAAGCTGCCGGCGATCGAAACGCCGGTCGTCGCTGAAGCACCGCTGGTCGTCGCGCCCGTCGTCGCACCGACGCCGGTGGCGCCAGCGGCACCGACGCAGTTCGAGGATGCGCTCCAGCAGGGCCGCATGCTCGTCGCCAAGGGCGATCGCGACGGCGCCGTGTCGATGTTCGAGGCCGCGATCAAGCTCGACAAGAAGCGCGCCGAGCCGCACGTCGAGCTCGCGCGGATCTACATCGCCGAAGGCCAGCGCGGCCTCGCGATCGCCGCCGCAAAGAAGGGAACCAAGCTGGCGCCGCTGTCGAGCTCCGCGTGGAACACCCAGGGCCGCGCCGCGCTCGTCGCGTTCAACTACGACGATGCGATCGAGGCGTTCTCGCGAGCGTGCGAGCTCGACCAGAACAACATCTGGGCGTGGAACAACCTCGGCTACACCGAGCTCCAGCTCAAGAAGTACGACGAGGCCGTCGAGCACCTGACCGAGGCGACGTCGCGCAAGGGCGCGACCGGCTACATGTACAACAACCTCGGCACCGCGCTCGAGCAGCTCGGCCGCTTCGACGAGGCGCGCCTCGCGTTCGAGTCCGGCGGCCAGCTCGGCTCGAAAGAAGCCGCGTCGAGCCGCAAGCGCCTCCAAGGCGTGACGTCGGTCGCGAACGCCGAGCCGACGCAGGAGCAGGAGCCGAAGTCGGAGACCAAGACGTTCGACCACGGCGAGGACATGCCGGTGATCGACAAGGGCTCGGACGACGCGGCGCCGAAGGGCTCCGACGACGACATGGTCTCGCCCGACTCGGGCGAATGACCGCAAGCCCGGCGGACGCCGGGCGCGCAGCAGCGCCGAAGGCGGTGCGGAGGTAGAGCGACTAGTGGGGCTGGTACTCGCCGTAGCGCTCGCGCAGCACGTCGGCGATCTCGCCGACGGTGGCGAGGGCTTTGACGCCGCCCAGGATCGCCGGCAGCACGTTGTCGGATCCCTTGGCGGCGTCGGCGAGCGCGGTCAGCGCGCGGCGATGCTCGGCCGCGTTGCGGCGCGCGCGCACGGCGGCGACGCGCTCGACCTGGGCGCGCTCGAGCGCCGGATCGATCGTGGCGACCGGCACCGGCGCCTCGTCGACCATGACGTAGTCGTTCACGCCGACGACGATGCGCTGCTTCGCCTCGACGGCGCGCTGATGCTCGTAGGCGCGCTTCTCGATCTCGCGCTGCGGATAGCCTTGCTCGATCGCGTGGACCATGCCGCCGAGCTCGTCGATCTTCGCCAGATACTCGGTCGCGCGCTTCTCGATGTCGTCGGTGAGCGCCTCGACGGCCCAGCTGCCGCCGAACGGATCGATGAAGTCGGTCACGCCGCTCTCGTGCGCGATCACCTGCTGCGTGCGCAGCGCGATCCGCGCCGCTTCCTCGGTCGGCAGCCCGAGCGCCTCGTCGTAGCTGTTGGTGTGCAGCGACTGCGTGCCGCCGAGCACCGATGCGAGCGCCTGGATCGTCACGCGCGCGACGTTGACCAGCGGCTGCTGCGCCTGCAGCGTCACGCCGGCGGTCTGGCTGTGAAACCGCAGCATCTGGCTCTTCGCGCTCTTCGCGCCGAACCGCTCGCGCATGATCTTCGCCCACATCCGGCGCGCGGCGCGAAACTTCGCGATCTCCTCGAGGAAGTTGTTGTGCACGTTGAAGAAGAACGACAGGCGCGGCGCGAAGTCGTCGACGGCGAGCCCGACGTCGAGCGCGGCCTGCACGTACGTGATGCCGTCCGCGAGCGTGAACGCGACCTCTTGCACCGCGTCGCTGCCGGCTTCGCGGATGTGATAGCCGCTGATCGACACGGTGTTCCACTGCGGCACGTGCTTGCTGCAGTACGTGAACGTGTCGGTGATGAGCCGCATCGAGCCCGCGGGCGGATAGATGTACGTGCCGCGCGCGATGTACTCCTTGAGGATGTCGTTCTGGATCGTGCCGCGCAGCGCGCTCGCCGACGTCCCTTGCTCCTCGGCGACCGCGATGTAAAGGCACAGGAGCGTCGCCGCGGTCGCGTTGATCGTCATCGACGTCGACACGTCGGCGAGCGGGATGCCGTCGAACAAGACGCGCATGTCGTCGAGCGAATCGATCGCGACGCCGACGCGGCCGACCTCGCCGCGCGCCATCGCGTGGTCCGAGTCGCGACCCATCTGCGTCGGCAGATCGAACGCGACGGACAGGCCCTTGCCGCCCTGCGACAAGAGATATTTGTAGCGCTTGTTCGACTCGGCGGCGGTGCCGAACCCCGCGTACTGCCGCATCGTCCAGAACTGGCCGCGGTACATCGTCGGCTGGACGCCGCGCGTGAACGGAAACGCGCCGGGCGGCGTGGCGTCGCCGGCGGCGTCGCTCGGGCCGTACGCGCCCTTGATCTCGATGTCGGCGTCGGTCGCGAACCTCTGTTTGCGCAGCTTGTCTTCGGGCTTTCCAGGCACAGGCCGGGTGTAGCAGAATCGACTCGCGATGCGCTCGCTGCTCGTGATCGTGTTCGTCGGCGCCGTGGCAGCGGGAGCTGGCGTTCTGGCGAAACGCCCGACGATCGCGCGCGGCGACGTGATCGCGGCGGACCTGCTCGCGAAGAATCCGGCGACGCTGCGTACGATCACGTGCGATCCCGAGGTTCCGATCGGCATCGACGGTGCGAGCTTTGCGTGCGTCGCCGAGCTCGCGAGCGGCGTGACCCGCCGGCTCGACCTCACGCTCGATCGCGGCGGCGTGGTGCACGAGGTCGGCGAGTCGGCGATCACGCAGTCGGATCCCTGGCGGTAGCTGTGATATAGGGCAGAGCGATGCCCAATTACTCGAAGCTGCACGACCTGGTGAGCCATCGCGTGACGATCGAGTACGACACCGGTGCGCGCGTCACCGGCTACCTCGCATCGTGCCAGCCGAGCTCGGGCCCGGTCGAGTTCGTCGTGCTGTCCGAGGCGAAGATGATCGACTCGCGCGGTCGCGTGCTGCGCGAGCTGACCGAGCTGACGCTGTGCCCCAACGTGCTCGTGGCGGTCGCGCTCGACGAGGGCCCGCGCGGCCGCGACGTCGCCGCCGGCTGATCGGGTCTAGGCGCCCATGCGGCCGCCGAAGCGGGCGACCAGCACGTCGTCGTGATCGTCGGCGGCCTCGGTGACGCGCGTGATCGCGTCCTTGACCTCGCTGCGATCGAGATCGAGCGTCGAACGCTCGGCGAGTAGCAACACGCGATCGCCCTGCGTCGCGAACGCGCTGCCGCACAGGCCGGCGTTGAGCTCGAGCAGGTGCGCATACAGCGCGGCGCGATCGACCTTGGCGTCGAGCGTCATCACGATCGAGCAGACGCGCAGGTGCGTGAAGTTCGCGCGGTCGACGAGCGTGACCTTCGCGGTCGCAGAGCCCTTGGTCATCTGCCAGCCGCGCAGCGCACCCGGCTCGTCGATCGGCGTGCTCGGATAGCCGAGCTCGGCGATCACTGCCTCCACGAGCGACACGATCGACTGGAGGTTGGCCTCGCGCTGGTTGGCGAACAGAGCTTGCGCCATGCGCCGTCAGCGTAACACGGCTACCATCCAGCCGATGCCCAACCGGCCCAACGCCGTCGTCGCGGTCGGCATCGCCGTGATCGTGGGCGCGACGATCGCGTTGGTGATCGGCATCGTCACGCCTGCACCTGCGCCGGCGCCGACTGCGGGCAGCGGGAGCGCGCATGGCGCGACGCGCGTGCCGCTGCCGCCGCATCTGCCGGCAGGTCTCGGCGGCCCGCACCTCACCGGATTCGTCGTCGACGGTGCGGGCATGCCGGTCGCCGGCGCCATCGTCACCGCGGCGCCCGAGCTCGGCGCCGGCAGTGGCGCAGCCGGCAGTGCCGCGGGCGGTGGCAGCGCGGCGAACGCGATGTTCGCGCTACCGACCGCTGCGGATGGCCGCTTCGTCATCGGCGGCCTCGTGCCCGGTCGCTATCGCGTCGGTGTGACCGGGCCCGGGCTGCTCGCCGCCGAGGTGCGGTTCGTGCCGGTGCCGTCCGACGAGGCGCGCATCGTGGTCGCGCGGCAGATCTCGATCGACGGCACGGTCACCGACGGTGGCAAGCCCGTCGCGAGCGCGACCGTCGGGATCCGCGGCGACGCGATCGGCGGCGCGCTCGAAGTCACGAGCGACGGCAGCGGCGCGTTTCACGTGCCCGATCTGCCCGAGGGCCGCTATCAGGTCTACGCGTGGCGCGAGGCGCTCGCCGCGCGCGCGGTGCGCGTGAACCGGCTCGGCGCCGGTCCGTTCGCACCGGTCGAGCTGCGCCTCGAAGCCGGCGCGATCGTCGTCGGCCGCGTGATCGATCGCAGCGAGGGCACCGGGCTCGTCGCGGCGGTCGAGCTGCGCCCGTCGGGCGACGATCAAGCACCGCGCTATGCGCGCAGCGGCGCCGACGGCGTGTTCCGGATCGAGGGCGTGCCCAACGGCAAATGGATCGCCGACGCGTTCGCCCCCGGCTACACGTCGCCCGGCGGCGTCGAGCTCGATGCGGGCAGGGGCGTGCCCGAGCTCGCGCTCGAGCGCGGCGCCGCGATCGAAGGTCGCGTCGTCGATGCCACTGGCCACCCGATCGCGGGTGCGAGCGTGCGCGCGATCTCTGCCGGCGCCAGCCCGACGGAGTACTCCGCCGACGTCGATCAAGATCGCCTGCGCCGGTTCTCCGGGCGCAGCGCCGCGCCAACGACGACCGCGACGGCTCCAGGCGCCGATCCGCAGCTGATCCAGCGCGGCGAGCTCGGCGTGATGGTGGGCCCGATTCCGCCGCTGCCGCTACCGGGCGAGCAGATCGCGCGGCCCGCGGCCGTGATCGATCCCAAGGCCGCGACCGTGCTCGTCGGCGAGCCGCCGCCGCTTCCGGTCGCCGATCCGTCGCGCGCGTCGATCTGGACGACCGGCACCGACGGTCGCTATCGCATCCGCGGCATCGCGAGGGGCAAGGTCACCGCGCTCGCGATCGCCGCGAGCTTCGCCGAGGGCCGCTCGCGCGAGGTCGCGGTCGGCACCGGTGAAGTCGTCACCGACGTCGACATCGTGCTCGGCGCCGGCACGTACATCGTCGGCCGCGTCACCGATCAGCACGGCGATCCGGTCGCCGGCGCCGAGGTCTCGGCCGCGCCCGAGGTCGGCGCGCCCGTCGAGAACTTCTGCGACGGCGACGGCTCGTACCGGATCGGTCCCGTCAGCGGCAAGCTCGTGCTGCGCGTGACCGCGTACGGCCACGTCGAGGTGCGCGTTCCGCTCGAGCTCGCGCAGCCCACCGGCACCACCGCCGGCGAGCAACGCCAGGATGTCGTGCTCGAGACCGCCGACGCCACGCTGGCCGGCACCGTCGTCGATTCGACCGGCGTCCCGGTCGGCGGCGCGCACGTCGAGGTCGTCGGCGGGCCCGGCGAGGGTCGCGGCGCGACAACCGCCGGCGATGGCACGTTCTCGATCGCGATGCTGCCGCGCGGCCGCCTCCGCGTGCGCGTCGAGCATGCCCAGTATCCGACGCAAGAAGTCGATGCGACGTCGTCGACGACCGGCGAGCGCGCGCGGCTCGTGGTCGAGCTCGGTGGCGCGATCGAGGGCGTGCTGCTCGACGCACGCAGCGGCGCACCGCTCGCGAGCACGACGATCACCGCATCGGGCCCGGCCGGCTTCTCGAGCGACGCCTCGACGGCGACGACCGGCTTGTGGAAGCTCGGCCCGGTCGCGGCCGGCCACTGGCGGCTGACCGTGCAGCTGCCCGGCTACATGACGCTCGTGCGCGAGGTCGACGTCCCCACGGCCGCATCGCCCGGCGGCACGAGCGTGCGCGACATCCGCCTCGAGCTCCAGCGCGGCGCGCTGATCGGCGGCACCGTTCGCGACAGCCGCGGCGAGCGCGTCGCCGGCGCGCACGTCGTGATCAAGTCGGCGGCAGGCGAGGTCGCAGGCGACGCCGACTCGCAGGGCGAGTTCCGGATCCACGACGCGCCGACCGGCGACGTCGACGTGGTCGCGACGCACGGCGATGCCGGCGGCTCGACGCGCGTGACCGTGAACCCCGGCGACGAGGTGCTCGGGCTGGCGCTCGAGATCCGGTGATGACCTACTTCGCCGATCTCACGCCGTGCACGTACTTCGGCTCGAGCGACCCACGGCTGCTCGCGATCGGATGGCTCGACGTCGCTCATCCGATCCCGACTGGGCGGGTCGAGCGTGCGCGGTTCGAAGCGCTCGGACAGCTACTCGTCTCGCCGTGGCAGCCGGTGTTCCTCGCGGGACCGCACCGCTGCCCGTGGTGCGTGTTCACCGGCGGGCCGGGCAGTGTGGCAATCGATCGCGTGACCAGCGTGACCGTCGGCGTGGCGAACGTGTTCGTGCCTGCGGACGACGCCGTGTACGTCGCACCGTCGTTGGTGGTGCACTACATCGACGCCCACGGCTATGCCCCGCCGGAGGCGTTCTGGCGTGCGGTCGAAACGTGCCCGGAGATGCGCTCGATGCCGTATCTCCGGGCGATTCGCGCGCACGGGATCCATCAGCTCGGCAGATCGTGAGCTACGCGAGGTCGTGCGCCGCCAGGAACGCGGCCATCTCCGGCCACGAGCTGCCGAGGAACGCGTACTCGCCGCGATACGCGAGCGGCTTGGCGGGCGCGAGGATCGCGTCGGCTTGGCCTGCGTCGCGCGGGCCGCTGGACGCGATCGCGAACGCGCGCATGACGCGCAACGGCCGCAGCTCGCTGCCCTTGGTTACCGCCTCGCACTCGGCCCACCGCTCGTCGAGCAGCTTCGCGGCGTCGTCTGCCCGACCGGCGCGGCAGTCGACAAGTGCGTGCGCGAATATCGCCATCGAGACGTTCGCGCTGGCCTGACCGCGCGCTCGCGTCTCCGAGTCGCGTAGCGATCTCGCCGCGGCATCGAGCTCGCCGAGCAGCGCGTGATTGATCGCCAGATCGAGCGCGCTCGTAACCGACAACGCGAGCGCAGTGAGCTCCTTGAGGTGCGCCGTCTCGTTCGCCTTCAGTAACTCGAGCGCGCGGATCATGTTGCCTTGGCGCATCGCCGTCCACGCGAGGTTGTGACACGCGATCGCGGCCATGGCGGGCAACCATGCTTCCGTGTCGCGCACGAGATTCTCGAAAATCACGCCCGCCTCGTCGAAGCGGCCACGCGCGAGCGCCGCCTGACCCCGTGCATTTTCGCCGATTGCCCATCGAGCTTTGCGTCCGAGTCGAATCCTCAGCGCGCCGATTCCGATCGCCGCGGCGCCAAGCGCGACACCACCTGCGATCGGTGACGCGATGAAAGCGATCATGACGCCCGCGGCGAGCACGGTGCGCATCGCGCGGATCTGATGGCGACGCACCTAGCCCCGTTTGCGCTGGCGATGCCGGCCGACCTCGATGATCAGCGTCTGCGCGCCGTGCACGTCGTCGTCGAACCCGCCGTTGCTGCGCGCCTGCACCGACGCGGTCGGCCGCTTCTGCGGGATCGGCGGCGGCACCGTGCGCGTGCGCGTGCCCGCCGGCGGCGGTGGTGGCTGCGCCGAGCGCGGCTTGGCGACGGCGCGGCCACGATCCTGAAGGATCATCGTGTGCGCGTCGTGGATCTCGAGCGGGTCGCCCGCCTTGGGCATCGTCGTGAAGTTCGAGTCGCCGGAGAACTCGTTGGGCAGCGCCGCGACCGACACCGACGTCGGCTTGGGCTGGAACGGCACCTCGGGCGGCTCGAAGTCGTCGTCGCGCTGCATCATCGACACGCCGACGTCGTCGGACACGTCGTCGGTCA
>Ga0268266_10002812_pt1 | contig 18151 bp, 14 predicted proteins | sample KBSS13metaG_FD_190356 | JGI IMG/M metagenome (GOLD analysis project Ga0268266, IMG submission 190356) | Switchgrass rhizosphere microbial communities from Kellogg Biological Station, Michigan, USA - KBS S1-3 metaG (SPAdes) (version 2) | ecosystem: Host-associated > Plants > Roots > Rhizosphere...
CCGCCACAGCCGATCGCCGAACGCTATGAGGCTGCGACCGACATGCTGGCGGAGCTGCACCGCAAGGCTTTGCCTGAAACGACGCCGCTGGCGCCGCAGGTCTCATACCAAATTCCGGTCTACGATATCGAGACATGGCTGGTTGAGATCAGCCTGATGCTCGAATGGTATCTGCCGGACCGCGGCGCTGAAGTTAGCCAGCAACGGCGCGACGAGTTCGTCACGATGTGGCGAACGCTGCTGGCAAAGCCGGAGGCCGCGCCGCGGACCTGGGTGATGCGGGATTTTCATTCGCCCAACATCATCTGGCTCGGCGAACGCACGGGGATCCTGCGCGTCGGGATCATCGACTTCCAGGATGCGGTGCTCGGCCCCGCCGCCTACGACCTGGTGTCGCTGCTGCAGGACGCGCGGATCGATATTCCTGAACAGCTCGAACTGACGCTCCTGACCCGCTACATCAAGGCGCGCCTGGCGGCGGATAGTCAGTTTGATCCCGCCGGCTTTGCCGAGCTCTACGCCATCATGTCGGCGCAGCGGAATACGCGCCTGCTCGGCACCTTCGCCCGGCTCAACCGGCGCGACGGCAAGCCGCAATATCTGCGCCACCAGCCCCGGATCTGGACCTATCTGGGCCGCTCGCTGGCGCATCCGGCGCTGGCGGATTTTCGCGAATGGTACGCGGCCAACGTGCCGCCGCCGCTCACCTGATTTACTTCCTGTTAGCCACCCCGCATTTATTCTGGAACCGGCTATGCTGTGGAGGCATGGCAGTCAGTTTTGACACGGGAAGACGGCCATGGCGGGGGCAGAGCGGCGCAAGGGCGATCGGGTCGTATTCGAGCGCGGCTTTGCGGCGCACATGATGGGCATCGACGGCACCTGGCGGCGCAACTGCGTGATGGAAGACGTTTCCGAGACCGGCGCCAAGCTGACGGTCGAAGGCTCGGTCGAAGGTTTGCACCTGAAGGAATTTTTTCTGCTGCTGTCGTCCACAGGACTGGCCTATCGGCGCTGCGAGCTCGCCTGGGTCAATGGCGATCAGATCGGCGTCAACTTCCTGAAGCAGGGCGACAAGAAGAAGAAGGCGGCCAAGCGCGGGACCGAGGACGCCGAGGCCTGATGTCAGGGGCCCGAGGGGTCGTCGTACCGCCGTCACATGCGCCAACTATGGCCTCTCGGTCACTGTAACAGGCGAATCGCCGTGGTATGCTCCGCGGCGTTGATTTTGAATGGTTCGAGAAATTCCACAGATGTCCGTTAAGCCCAGCAAAGCCATGGTTCTTGCCGCCGGTCTCGGTCTGCGCATGCGCCCGTTGACCGACCATATGCCGAAGCCGCTGGTGCGCGTCGCCGGCCAGCCGCTGCTCGACCACGTGCTGGACAAGCTCGCCGGCGCAGGCGTCAGCGAGGCGGTGGTCAACGTGCATTATCTGCCCGACCAGATCATCCAGCACACCGCGAACCGTACCCGGCCGCGTGTCATCATTTCCGACGAACGCGATGTCGTGCTCGGCACCGGCGGCGCGGTGGTGAAGGCGCTGCCATTGCTCGGCAAGGAGCCGTTCTACCACCTCAACGCCGACACGATGTGGATCGACGGCGTGCGGCCCAATCTGGAGCGGCTCGCCGAAATCTTCGACCCGGCCCGGATGGACATCCTGCTGCTGATGGCGCCGACCACGAGCAGCATCGGCTATTCCGGCCGCGGCGACTACGCGATGTTGCCGGACGGCGCACTGCGCAAGCGGAAGGAGCACCAGGTCGTGCCGTTCGTCTATGCGGGAGCGGCGATCATGTCGCCTTCGCTGTTTGCCGACGCGCCCGCCGGCGAGTTTTCGCTGACAAAAATGTTCGACCGCGCCAACGAGCAGGAGCGGCTATTCGGCCTGCGGCTCGACGGGGTCTGGATGCATGTCGGAACCCCCGACGCGGTGCAGGCCGCGGAAGAGGCGTTTCTGGAAAGCGTGGCCTGATTCGGTTCGTACGATGTCAGACCTCATCCTGAGGAGCCGCGTAGCGGCGTCTCGAAGGATGAATGGCACCAGCGGGGCCTCATGGTTCGAGACGGCGCTAGAGCGCCTCCTCACCATGAGGGTTTAGCAGTGAGTAGCGGGGGTAACCGCCCTCGCCCATGACCTTCCCTCGTTACCTCCCTATATTGCGCCTGACCTCGAATCAGGAAGCCCATGCACGTTTTCAGCGTTCCCGTATCCGTCCCGTTCCTGCGCACCGTCATCGCGGCGCTGGTCGACGGCCGGCTGGTCGAGGGATTCGAGGCGCGCAGGGATCCGCTCAATCTCGCGCGCGCGACGCTCTATCTGCCGACCCGGCGTGCCGGGCGGCTGGCGCGGGAGATCTTTCTCGATGAGTTGAAGACGGACGCGGCGATCCTGCCGCGCATCGTGGCGCTCGGCGACATCGATGAGGACGAGCTCGCCTTCTCGGAAGGCTCCGAGCAATTCAGCGGCGTGGCGCCGCTCGATATTCCGCCGAGGTTGGGCGAACTGGAACGCCGCCTGACACTGGCTCATCTGGTGGCTGCGTGGGCGAAAAGCCCGGTATCGGCGCCGCTTGTGGTCGGTGGCCCGGCCTCGACGCTGGCGCTGGCCGGCGACCTGGCGCGGCTGATGGACGACATGGTGACGCGCGGCGTCGCCTGGGAAGCGCTCGACAAACTGGTGCCGGACCAGTTCGACAAATACTGGCAGCACTCGCTCGAATTCCTGCGCATCGCGCGCAAGATATGGCCGGAGCACCTGAAGGAAATCGGCCGGATCGAACCGGCTGAGCGGCGCGACCGCCTGATCGATGCCGAAGCCGCGCGCCTGACCGCGCATCATCAGGGGCCGGTGATTGCAGCCGGCTCGACCGGTTCGATGCCTGCGACCGCGAAATTCCTCAGCGTCGTCGCCGGCCTGAAACAGGGCGCGGTGATTCTGCCGGGGCTCGACACCGATCTCGACGAGGAAGCCTGGCAGACCATCGGCGGCGTCAGGGACGCGCAGGGCAGATTCACCACGCAGCCCTCCTCCAATCATCCGCAATACGCGATGCATGGTCTGCTGGATCGCTTCGGCATCAAGCGGAGCGACGTCGAAATACTGGGTGTACCAGGTCCGCAGGGCCGCGAAGTACTGGTGTCCGAGACGATGCGGCCGTCGAGCGCGACCGAGCAGTGGCACGACCGTCTGGTCCAGCCGGATGTCTCGCTGAAGATCGCCGGCGGCATGACGAAGCTTGCGGTTGTCGAGGCGCCCAGTTCGGAGATGGAGGCGCTGGCGATTGCGGTTGCGATGCGCGAGGCGCGGCATCTGGGCAAATCGGCCGCGCTGGTGACGCCGGATCGCGCGCTGGCGCGGCGCGTGATGGCGGCGCTGACCCGCTGGAATCTCGAATTCGACGACTCGGGCGGCGACGCGCTGATGGATACGCCGAGCGGCATTTTTTCCCGCCTCGCCGCGGAAGCCGCCAGCAAGGGACTGGAGCCGCCGACCTTGCTCGCACTGCTGAAGCATCCGCTGTTTCGGCTCGGGGGCGCGTACGGCGCATTCAGGCGTGCTGTCGAGATCCTCGAACTGGCACTGCTGCGCGGCACCCGGCCGCAAGCGGGAACGGCCGGATTGGCGCGTGATTTCGATCGCTTCCGCGTCGAGCTCAGGAAGCTCCGAAGTCATGAGACCTCCTCGCTTCATGCCTCCGAGCCACGCGCCAAATTGAAGGACAACGAACTCGATCAGGCGCAGGCGCTGATCACCGCACTACAAAAGGCACTGGCGCCGCTGGAAACGGTGAGTTCGTCAAGACCGTTCGATTTTGCCGAGCTGGCGCACCGCCATCGCGAAGTGCTGGTCGCGCTATCCTCGGATCAGGACGGCATTGCCGTTGCCTTCGAGCAAACGCAGGGCGCGGCATTGTCGGCGGCGTTCGACGACCTGCTGGCCGAGCAGAAGCCGAGCGGCCTGATGGTGCAGCTCGGCGATTACCCCGATGTATTCCAGACAGCCTACTCGGATCGCATGGCGCGGCGGCCGGAATCGGCGAGCGCGCATTTGCACATCTATGGTCAGCTCGAAGCGCGGCTCACCGAATCCGACCGCGTCATCCTTGGCGGGCTGGTCGAAGGCGTATGGCCGCCGGCGCCGCGGGTCGATCCCTGGCTGAGCCGCCCGATGCGCCATGAGCTCGGCCTCGATCTGCCGGAGCGGCGTATCGGCCTTTCGGCACACGACTTTGCGCAGTTGCTGGGAACGGACGAGGTGATCCTGACCCATGCGGCCAAGGTCGGCGGCGCGCCGGCGGTCGCCTCGCGCTTTCTGCATCGGCTGGAAGCCGTCGCCGGTGAAGCGCGTTGGGATGAGGCCAAAAGCGCTGGAGAAAATTACGTCCGCTTCGCCGGCGAACTGGACCAGCCCGACGAGATCGTACCCATTGAACAGCCGGCACCAAGGCCGCCCGTTGAGACGCGACCACTGAAAATGTCGGTCACGGCGGTCGAGGACTGGCTGCGCGATCCCTATACGATCTACGCGAAATATATCCTGCGGCTCGACCCACTCGATCCCGTCGACATGCCGCTGTCGGCGGCCGATCGCGGCTCGGCGATCCACGATGCACTCGGCGAGTTCACGCAGCAATTCGCCGACGCGCTTCCGCCGCAGCCTGCGCTCCTGCTGCGCGGCATCGGCGAAAAATATTTCGCGCCATTGATGGAGCGTCCCGAAGCACGGGCGCTGTGGTGGCCGCGGTTTCAGCGCATCGCCACATGGTTTGCCGACTGGGAGCTGGCGCGGCGCGACAATATTGAAAAGATCGCAGCCGAGATCAGGGGCGAGATCAAGATTCCGCTCGATAACGAGCGCATCTTCACGCTGTCGGCCCGCGCCGACCGGATCGAGCAACACGGCGACGGCAGCTTTGCCATTCTCGATTACAAGACCGGCCAGCCGCCGACCGGAAAACAGGTGCGCATGGGCCTGTCACCGCAATTGACGCTGGAGGCGGCGATCCTACGCGAAGGCGGCTTCGAGAATATTCATGCCGGCTCATCCGTCGGCGAACTCGTCTATGTCAGACTCAGCGGCAACAATCCGCCCGGCGAGCAGCGGACTCTAGAGCTGAAGATCAGGAACAACGACACGCCGCAGCGGCCGGATGAGGCGGCCGACTACGCCCGCGAGCAGCTTGAAGCGCTGATCCGCAAATTCGAGAACGAGGCGACGCCCTACACGTCGCTGAACCTGTCGATGTGGTCGAACCGCTACGGCGCCTATGACGATCTCGCCCGCATCAAGGAATGGTCGGCGGCCGGCGGACTGGGGATCGAGGAATGGTGAAGGCTGCCCGCATCATTCCCGATGCCGTTCGCGCCACGCAGGCGCGCGCGTCCGATCCGGGATCGTCCTCGTTCGTCTCGGCCAATGCAGGGTCGGGCAAGACCCACGTGCTGGTGCAGCGGGTGATCCGCCTGCTGCTCAGCGACGTGCCGCCGGAAAAGATCCTCTGCATCACCTTTACCAAAGCAGCCGCCGCCAACATGGCGGAGCGGGTGTTCACCACCCTCGGGCATTGGGTGACGCTCGACGACGATGCACTGGATGCCGCGATCCGCGAGGCCGGCATTCCGCATCCCGGCGCACGCCTGCGCAAGTCGGCGCGCAAACTGTTCGCCTGCGCGCTGGAGACGCCCGGCGGTCTGAAGGTGCAGACCATCCACGCGCTGTGCACGCGGCTGCTGCAGCAATTCCCGTTCGAGGCCAACGTGCCGGCGCGGTTTGCGGTGCTCGACGACCGCGACCAGAACGAGATGATGGAGCGTGCGAATCTCGGCGTTTTCCTCGAAGCTTCGCGCAATCCTGAAAGTGCGACGGGCCGTGCGCTGATGACGGCGATGGCGAGCGCGGCCGACGTCACCTTCAAGGACGTGGTGCGCGAGGCCTGCCTCAGCCGCGATCATTTCATGGCGTGGACGGACGCGGCCGGCAGCGCGCACGCCGCGGCCGCGCAAATTTCGGCCGCGCTTGGCGTCGACCCGAATGATCGCCTTGAAGATGTCGAGCGTGACATCGTCGACGGACCCAACCTGCCGCAATCACGCTGGCAGGACATCGCGCTGGTTCTGGACACCGGCAACAAGACCGACCAGGACCAGGCGGCGCGGCTGCGCGGGGCGCTGATGTTCACCGGCGCGGCGCAGGTCGACGAATATCTCGGCGTATTCCTCACGGAAGCCGATCGCACGCCGCGCAAATCGGTGGTGACGAAGAAGTTCTGCGACAACAATCCCGCGGTTGGCCGCCGGTTTGAATCGGAAGCACGCCGCATCCTTCCCCTGATCGAACGCCGCCGCGCGGTGACGGCCCGTGACCGCACCGAAGCGCTTCTCCACATCGCCACCGCGGCGGCGGCAAACTATCGCCGCGAGAAGCAGGAACGCGGCCTGCTCGACTATGACGACCTGATCGACAAGACGCTGGAAATGCTCGACCGCGTCTCTTCGGGCTGGGTGCACTACAAGCTCGACCGCGGCGTCGACCATGTGCTGATCGACGAGGCACAGGATACCAGCCCGCGGCAATGGGACATCGTCGCGCACATCATCTCCGAATTCACCTCCGGAGCAGGCGCGCGCGACGGCGTGGTGCGCACGGTATTCGCGGTCGGCGACGAGAAGCAGTCGATCTTTTCGTTTCAGGGTGCGGCGCCGCGCGAGTTCGACCTGCGCCGCCGGGCGTTGAAGAAGAAGTTCGAGGACGCCGGCCTGAAGTTCGACCCGGTGTCGTTTACCTATTCGTTCCGTTCGGGACCGGAGATCCTGCACGCGGTCGACCAGGTGTTTCGCGAGCAGGATATTTTCCGCAGCATCCATGCGGTCGATATCGGCAATCCAATCCATCACGCGCTGGCCGACGCCGGCCCGGGCCAGATCGATCTGTGGGAGCTTGCGGAAGCCGACGACCGGCAGGACATCGAGGGCTGGCGTGCGCCGTTCGACGGCGTCTCCGCGACCAGCCCCGAAGTGAAGCTTGCCCGGCGCATCCAGGCCGAGATCAAGACGCTGATCGGCAGCGGCGTGATGACGGGCAGCAAGGGCGACCGCCGGCCGCTGCGCTATGGCGACATGCTGGTGCTGGTGCGACGGCGCGGCAATGCGTTCGACGCCGTGATCCAGGCGCTGAAGCATGCCGGCATCCCGGTCGCCGGCGCCGATCGCCTCAAGCTGACCGAGCACATCGCGATCATCGATCTGATGAACCTCGCCGACGCGCTGTTGCTGCCGCAGGACGACCTTGCGCTGGCGACCGCGCTGAAGAGCCCACTATTCGGGCTTGACGATGACGACCTGTTCAAGATCGCCTGGCAGCGCAAGGGATCGCTGCGCGCTGCACTGGCTGAGCGCGCCGCGGCGGACGGCCGTCTGAGGGATGCGCTGTGGCGGCTCGAACAATGCGAACGCCGCTTTGCCAGCGAGACGCCATTTGCGTTCTATGCCTGGCTGCTCGGCGGCGACGGCGGCCGCGCGCGAATCCTGCGCCGGCTCGGACACGAGGCCAACGACGCGCTCGACGAATTTCTGGAGCTGGCGCTGAACTACGAACGCAAGGCGCCGGCCTCGTTGCAGGGCTTCATGGCGTGGCTGCGCACCGCCGATCTCGAGGTGAAGCGCGACATGGAAATTTCGCGCGACGAGGTTCGCGTCATGACAGTGCATGGCGCCAAGGGCCTCGAGTCTTCGGTGGTATTCCTGGTGGACACCACTACTTCGCCCTCGGATACGCAGCGGCTGAAGCTCATCAACCTGCCGCAGGGCAATGCCGACCCGCACGCGCCCGGTGTCGTGGTCTGGGCCGGCCGCAAGGCCGAGGATCCGCCGGCCGTCGTCGCGGCCCGCGCGGCGATGATCGGCGATACCGAGGATGAATACCGCCGCCTGCTCTACGTCGCGATGACGCGCGCGGCGGACCGCCTGATCGTCGGCGGCTGCCTGCCCGGCAATATGCGGAGCGTCCGGCCGCTGTCCTGGTACGACCTCATCACCAAGGGGCTCGAAGGTTCCGACTTGCAGCTTCAGGAGATCGAGACCGCGATGGGCCGGATCAAGCGCTATACGCGCGCCGAAGACGCCACGCCGCTGGCCGCTCCCGCTACGGCGACGCCCGCGCCGGTACCGCTGGTTCTTCCGAACTGGCTGCTGACCCCCGCACAGCCGGAGCTTTCCCCGGAAGGCCTGCTGCGGCCCTCCGACCCTGCGGACAGCGTGCGCCATCCGGTGCGGACGGCCGAATCGCCCACCGAACGCGCCCGCGCCCTGCAGCACGGCACGCTGGTGCACCGGCTGCTGCAATCGCTGCCCGACATAGCCGCGGAGCGCCGCTTGGAGGCCGCACTGGCCTATCTGGCCCGTAATGCCGATGGCTGGACCGAGGAAGAACGGCAGGCGCTGGCGAAAAGTACGCTGGCCTTGATTGCGGATCCTCGTTTTGCGCCGGTATTCGCCTCCGGGAGCCGCGCCGAAGTCTCGATCGTCGGGCGGTTGGAGCGGCCGGGCGGACGGCCGGCCCTGGTGTCCGGGCAGATCGACCGCCTCGTCGTCACCGACAGCGAGGTTCTGATCGTCGATTTCAAGACCAACCATGCCCCACCGAACCGGCCTGACGAGGCGCCGAGGGGTTATGTCCGGCAGCTCGCGCTGTACCGGGCGGTACTGGGCAAGCTTTATCCCCAGCGGCTGGTTCGCGCCGCGCTGCTCTGGACCGAAACCGCTGAATTAATGGAGATTTCGGCCCCCGCGCTGGAGGCCGAGCTGGCATCCATCATCACGGTGTGACCCGTGCTTGACCCGGCAGGGTCGCGTTCATACGTTTGGGTTCATCATCCCGGGCGCGATTCTCATCCCGCGCCCCTTAATTCCTAACCGAACGAGGAAATTACCATGGCCGTTGGCAAGGTTTCTGACGCCGATTTCGAAGCCGAAGTGCTCAAGGCGACCGGGCCGGTGGTCGTCGATTTCTGGGCTGAATGGTGCGGTCCCTGCCGCATGATCGCGCCTGCGCTTGACGAGATTTCGGGCGCCATGGGCGACAAGGTCAAGATCGTGAAGCTCAACGTCGACGAGAGCCCGAAGACCGCCTCGAAGTATGGCGTGATGTCGATCCCGACCCTGATGATCTTCAAGGGCGGCGAGATGGCCTCCCGCCAGGTCGGCGCCGCGCCGAAGGCGAAGCTGCAGCAATGGATCACCGCTGCGGTCTGATCGGCTTCGAGACCACAAATTTTCCGAGGACGGCCGGCGAATTGCCGGCCGTTTTGTTTTCAGCGTATCCATCCCGTCGCCAGCGCCTGTGCCAGTTCGGCGTGGCCGTTCTGTCGCGCGAGCGCGGCCATCGCCTCGTGATTATACGGCACATGGCGGAACGTCACGTGCCACTCGCCGTCGGTGAGGTCGAGAATCGCGTAGCGCGCATCGGGCGTGCCGGCTTCGATGACATGCGGAAACGGATGAGTGTCGCGATAGCCGGGTGAACCGACGCTGCCGGGATTGACGATCATCCGGCCATCGCCAAGCCGCACGACGCGCGCGAGATGGGTATGTGCGCAAAGGATGAGTGACTGCGTGATGCCCTGTGCATGCTTCTCGATTTCTTCCGGCGACGACATTCGCACGGTGCCATCAGGCAAGACCGTCTCCAGCCAATAGATCTCGTCGTGTTCAGGCGTCGCGTGACAAAGAAGCACCTGATCGCGAAACACTGATGCCTTCGGCACCGCGCGCAGCCAGTCGAGATGATGTCGGTTGAGTTGCGCGTACGCCGGCCGGTCCCATGAGCCCATCTTCTCCGGCGGCCGATCGATCAGATAGCGATCATGATTGCCGAGGACGTGAACGGCATCGAGCGCCATCAGCGCGTCCATGGTTCGCCGCGCGTCGAGCGGGCCGCTCGCCATGTCGCCGAGATTGACGATTTCACCAACGCCCTGCGCGTGTATGTCGGCCAACACGGCATCCAGCGCGAGATAATTTCCGTGCACATCGGCAATCGCGGCAAAGCGCATGTTGATTCAATTCCAGCTTTCGAGAGATGACGCCGTGCAACTTGCAATGATGATGCCACGGCGATTTACCTCATTTGGGTGAGGCCTCCCCGCAACATCTGCGTTGGTTCTAGGATGGAACCCAGGTTTCCACTCGCAGTTCGCAGGCACCTTGACTAGTCTTTGCGAACACCGGGGCTGGCTAGTTCATAAATAATCGATATTTTTTCCCGGGAGGCCGCTGGAAGCAATTTCAGCGGCCATTTTTGTTTTAGGCCGGCGGCGTGCCGTTGATATCAAGCACATGGCCGGCGAGATAAAGCGAGCCGGTGATCAGGATGCGCGGCGGCACTTCGTAGGCCAGTTGCGACAGCGCATGCAGCGCCGATTCGACACTAGCAGCATTTTCTACGCGCATGCCGAGTGCGCGCGCCGCATCCGCGAGCCGGTCCGGCGGCATCGTATTGTCGCGACCGGGAATCGGCACTGCGATGATGTGACGCGTCAGCCCGGCGAAGTTGGCGAGGAACGCGCCCGCGTCCTTGTTCGTCATCATACCCGCGACAACCACCAGCGGGCGCGACACCCGCTCTTCGAGATCACCCAGCGCCGCCGCAGCAACGCGGCTACCTTCCGCATTGTGACCGCCATCGAGCCAGATCTCGCAACCCTTCGGCCCCTGATCGATCAGCGCGCCGGAAACCAGCCGCTGCATCCGCGCCGGCCATTCGGCGCTGACGATGCCGGCCTCGAACGCCGACATCCCGATCCTGAACGTCTCGATCGCCCGCAACGTTGCGATGGCAAGGCCGGCGTTATCGAATTGATGCCGCCCGAACAGTTTTGGCGCTGCCAGATCCATCAGGCCGCGTTCGTCCTGATAGACTAGGCGCCCGCGCTCGACGCCGACATGCCATTGCTGTCCAGCCGCATGCAACGGCGCGCGCATCCGCTTTCCCTGCGCCTCGATCACCGACATCGCTTCCGGCGCTTGCTCGGCGCAGATCAACGGCACGTTGCGCTTGATGATGGCGGCCTTCTCTCCCGCAATCGCCGTCAGCGAATTGCCGAGAAACTCGGTGTGGTCCATGCTGACCGGCGCGATGACAGTTGCAGCGGGCCGGTCGATGACATTGGTGGCGTCGAGCCGCCCGCCAAGACCGGTTTCCAGCAGCACGACATCGGCCTCGTGCTCCGCGAACAGGCAAAACGCCGCCGCGGTTTCCATCTCGAATATCGTGATGGGCTCGCCCGCATTGAGTTGTTCGCAGTGCTCCAGCACCCGGCGCAACTCAGCATCATCAGCCAGCCGGCCGCCGCCCTTTTCACCGATCCGAAAACATTCGTTGATTCTGACCAGGTAGGGCGAGGTGTAGACGTGCACGCACAGGCCTGCGGCTTCGAGGATCGCGCGCAAATAAGCGATGGTCGATCCCTTGCCGTTGGTGCCGGCGATATGGATCACCGGCGGCAACACGCGTTCGGGATGATCGAGCCGCGCCAGCAGGCGATGCATGCGATCGAGGCCGAGATCGATGCGCTTCGGATGCAAGGCAGACAGCCGCGCGATCAGTTCATCGAGCGGCTGGGGTCTGGCGGCAGGCAGGTTCACGCGTGCGGTGCAGCCGGCACGGCTTCCGGTGCCGCGACGATCTGCGCCGGGTCCACGACCTGCGGCGCAGGTTTCGAGGCGGTTTCGAGCGCCGGAGATTTCGTCAATATCCGGCACAGCCGCGCCAGCGTCGGCCGCATCTCGTGGCGATGCACGACCATGTCGACCATGCCGTGGTCGAGCAGATATTCGGCGCGCTGGAATCCTTCCGGCAGTTTCTCGCGAATGGTCTGCTCGATCACGCGCGCGCCGGCGAAGCCGATCAGCGCGCCGGGCTCGGCAATATGGACGTCCCCGAGCATGGCGTAGGACGCGGTAACACCGCCGGTGGTCGGATTGGTCAGCACCACGATGTAGGGCAGCTTGGCTTCGCGCAGCATCTGCACGCCGACGGTAGTGCGCGGCATCTGCATCAGCGACAGGATGCCTTCCTGCATCCGCGCGCCGCCGGAGGCGGCGAACATGATGAAGGGCGACTTCTTTTCGAGCGCGAGTTCGAGCCCGCGCACGATCGCCTCGCCCGCGGCCATGCCGAGCGAACCGCCCATGAAATCGAAATCCTGCACCGCGACGACGACGCCGGCACCTTCGAGCTTGCCGTAGCCAACCTTGATCGCGTCGTTCAATCCGGTCTTGGCGCGCGCGTCCTTGATGCGGTCGACATATTTGCGCTCATCGCGAAACTTGAGCGGATCGGCCGTCACTTCCGGCAGCGCGATGTCGTACCAGGTCTCGTTGTCGAAGATCGATTTCAGGCGTGCCGGCGCGCTCATGCGCATGTGGTAGTTCGAGCCGGGAATGACGAACTGGTTGGCCTCGACGTCCTTGTAGAACACCAGCTGCCCGGAATCCGGGCACTTGATCCACAGGTTCTCCGGCGTCTCGCGCCGCAGGATGTTGCGGATTTTCGGCCGGACAACGTTGGTGAGCCAGTTCATGGTTCGCTCCGGTTAAGCGCATCAGATGGAATATATGGCGGCCCAGGCGGAACCCAGCAAGCCACTGATCACGCCTATTCCACGCAATTATGGCTTATTCTGCAGCCTGTTTTGCGCCCCGGACGCCGTCCGCCAGGGCGGCAGCCAGATCGGCAACGGCGCCAACCGTCTTGGCGGTGGCCCGGCCTTCGCCATCGAGGCTGGCGCGAAGCGCATCGACCAGCGCGGTGCCGACCACGGAGCCGTTGGCCTTTTCGGCAATCGCCCGTGCCGCCTCCGGTGTGCGGATGCCAAAGCCGACGCAGACCGGCAGCTGGGTGTGCCGCTTGATGCGCGCCACCGCTTCGCCCACGGTCTTCGAGTCGGCCGCCGCCGCGCCGGTGATGCCGGTGATGGCGACGTAGTAGACAAAGCCCGACGTATTGGCGAGCACGGCCGGCAGGCGCTTGTCATCCGTCGTCGGCGTCGCCAGACGGATGAAGTTGAGCCCGGCCTTCATCGCCGGCAGGCAGAGTTCGGCATCCTCCTCCGGCGGCAGGTCGACGATGATCAGGCCATCGACGCCGGCGACCTTGGCATCGGCGAGGAATTTTTCGACGCCGTAGATGTAGATCGGATTGTAGTAACCCATCAGCACCACCGGCGTGGCGTCGTCGTCCTTGCGGAAGCCGCGCACCATCTCCAGCGTCTTGGTCAGCGTCATGCCGGCCTTCAGCGCGCGCAGGCCGGCTGCCTGGATCGAGGGTCCGTCCGCCATCGGATCGGTAAAGGGCATGCCGAGTTCGATGATGTCGGCACCGGCCTTCGGCAGCGCCTTGACGATGTCGAGCGAGGTCTTCGGATCGGGATCGCCGGCCATCACGAAAGTGACGAAGGCGGAGCGGCCCTGCTTCTTCAGTTCGGCGAAACGCGCGTCGATACGGGTGGTCACTGCTTCCTGCCCTTCAAGATATCGCCGACCTGCGGCACGTCCTTGTCTCCACGGCCGGAGAGATTGACCACCATCAGATGATCCTTCGGCCGCTTCGGCGCGAGCTCAGCCAGCTTCGCGATCGCATGCGCCGATTCCAGCGCCGGGATGATGCCTTCGAGCCGCGACAGCAGCTGGAACGCCGCCAGCGCTTCCTCATCCGTCGCGGAGAGATATGTCACGCGGCCGGTTTCATGCAGCCAGGAATGCTCCGGGCCGATACCGGGATAATCGAGGCCGGCGGAAATCGAATGTGCTTCCTCGATCTGGCCGTCAGCGTCCATAAGGAGGTAGGTGCGGTTGCCATGCAGTACACCGGGACGGCCGCCGGCGATCGATGCCGCGTGCAATTGCGTCAGCCCGTGGCCGGCCGCTTCGACTCCGAAGATCTCGACCGAGGGGTCGTCGAGGAAAGGATGAAACAGACCCATGGCATTCGAGCCGCCGCCGATGCAGGCGATCAGCGAATCCGGCAAGCGTCCCTCGACTTCCTGCATCTGCTGGCGCGTCTCGGTGCCGATGATCGACTGGAAGTCGCGCACCATCATCGGATAGGGATGCGGGCCCGCGACCGTGCCGATGCAGTAGAAGGTGTTGTGGACGTTGGTGACCCAGTCGCGTAGCGCGTCGTTCATCGCGTCCTTCAGCGTCCGTGCGCCTGATTGCACCGGGATCACCTTGGCGCCGAGCATCTCCATGCGGATCACGTTTGGCTGCTGCCGCTCGACGTCGACTGCGCCCATATAGACCACGCATTCAAGGCCGAAGCGCGCGCAAAGCGTTGCGGTGGCGACGCCATGCTGCCCCGCGCCCGTCTCGGCGATGATGCGCTTCTTGCCCATGCGGCGCGCGACCATGATCTGGCCAAGCACGTTGTTGACCTTGTGCGAACCGGTGTGATTCAGCTCCTCGCGCTTGAGATAGATCTTTGCCCCGCCAAGGTGCTCGGTCAGGCGCTCGGCGAGATAAAGCGGGGACGGCCGGCCGACATAGTGCTTGAGATAGCCGTTCATCTCGGCCTGGAACGCCGGATCGGCCTTGGCCTCGGCATAGGCCTTTTCCAGATCGAGGATCAGCGGCATCAGCGTCTCGGCGACGAAGCGTCCGCCGAAAATGCCGAAATGCCCGCGCTCGTCGGGACCCGTGCGGAATGAATTTGGCAGCTTTGGATTCATCGGACCATCAGTTCTTCGGTGGCGCGCGCGGCGCGAATGAATTGGCGGATCATCTCGGGATCCTTGACACCGGGTGCGCTTTCGACGCCGGAGGACACATCGACACCGCCGGCGCGAGTGACGCGCACGGCCTCCGCGACGTTGTCGGCCGAAAGCCCACCCGAGACCATGAACGGCAGCTTGAGATCGAGGTTCTCCAGCAGGTGCCAGTCGAATACCGCCCCCAGCCCGCCAGGGCGGGTCGCGCCCTTTGGCGCGCGGGCATCGAACAGGATGCGGTCGGCCACGCTTGCGTAGCCGGGCAACGCGCCGAGATCGGCCGAGGTTTCGACGGCGATGACCTTCATGACCGGCAAGGCGAACTTCGCCTTGATGTCGCGCACACGCGCGGTGGTCTCCTTGCCGTGCAGTTGCAGCAGGTCCGGCTGCAGGGTCTCGACGATGTTTTCAAGCGTCGCGTCGTCGGCATCGACGGTCAGTGCCACTTTGGTCGCGCGGCCCTTGGCCTGCCGGCCGAGCTCGCGCGCGATCTCCAGGCTGAGATGGCGCGGCGACGGCGGAAAGAACACGAATCCCACCATGTCGGCACCCGCCTCAAGCGCGGTGTCGAGCGTCTCGCGCGTGGACAGGCCACAAATTTTGACGAGCAGCGACATGGTCTCTCAGGGGCGGATTCCGTGCCGCCGTGGCTGTTGAAACAGGCTAATTGGAACAAGCCGATGGGGCGGGTTCTACAACGTCGCGCCCTGCTTGTCTCGCCCTGCGGCCCCATAGAACCCGTACTGGGAGGGCGCCGGAAGCCGCGCCTGATCGAGCCTGGAAACCGCCGCCGCGGCCCGCAGATCGGCGGCCTCGGCCCGCGCCCGGCGGGCGTCCGCCTCATTCTGGCGCGCCGCGCGGCGCCAGCGGCGCTGGCGGAACCAGGTCGCCGTGCCGCCCGCGGCGACCCCGAGAATGGCCACCGCAATGATCACGGCGAACAGCGGCATCGACACCGCGATCGCCGGATCGGTCGAATTGAAGGGATCGAACGAGACCGTCACGAAATGGCGGTTGGCAACCGCGAAGACGACAAAGATTAGCCCCAAGGGAATGACGACCAGCGCCGTGAAGAACTTTCGCATGACCATCTCTCGCAGTGATCGAGAACGTCGGGCGAGGCCCGCGACGCGGCTACTGATCCTCTAGAACCCGAACAGCGCTTTATGCGCCGGCTTCGGGTGCGCCTTCGTCGCGGTTCAGCCGCTCGCGCATTTCCTTGCCGGTCTTGAAGAACGGCACGCTCTTCTGGTCGACTGGCACATGCGCGCCGGTGCGCGGATTGCGGCCTGCGCGCGCCGGGCGATGCTTGACCGAGAAAGCGCCGAAGCCGCGCAGCTCGACACGGTCGCCGCGCGCCAGCGCTGCAACGATCTCATCGAGAATCGCGTTCACAATGTTCTCCACATCCCGCTGGTAGAGGTGCGGGTTGTGCTCGGCGATGCGCTGAACAAGTTCGGATTTGATCATCGAAGTTGGGATCCGGGATCGTGCGGATATCCATTTCCGTGAAAATGCCGTGCACTGTCAAGCCGCTAAATCACTTTTGGGCGACGCGAAATGGCGTGACAGGCGCCCCAGGGGGTGTTTGTGACGACACCCGCACTGCGGGAAAATGTGGCGAAGAGCAGCCGGGGCGGCTCAGTTGGCGGCTGCGGGGCGCCACAGCGCCAGCATGCCGTCGAGCGAGAGCTGATCCACCGCCTGGGCGACGCCGCCCTGCTCGATCTGCCGCGCAATGGAACTCAAACCGAGCGCATCGAACGCGATCGAAGCCGCCGTTCGCAGGAAGGTCAGGTCGCCGAATCGCGGAGCGAGCTTGTAATCACGCACCGGCAAGTCGCTTTTGATCTTCTTCTCGGAAACCAGCCATGCCACGGCGGCCTTTTCATCGCCGAGCTGATCGATCAGCTTCAGTTCGACCGCCTGGCGGCCGGTGAAGACCCGTCCGTCCGCGACCTTTTCCAGCAGCGCTTCATCCATGCCGCGCCGTTCCTTCACCAGACCGCGGAACCAGGCATAGGAATCCTTCACCAGCGCGTCGAGGGCGGCGCGCGCCTCGGGACTGGTCGGCTCGAAACCGTTCGGCGCGGCCTTCAAAGGCGAGGATTTCACCTCCTCGACCTTGACGCCGACGGTCTTCAACAGCTCGGTGAAGTTCGGAAACTGGAACAGCACGCCGATCGACCCGACCAGCGAACTCTGGCGCGCGACGATCTGATCAGCGGCAAGCGCCGCGATGTAGCCGCCCGAGGCGGCGAGCCCCTCGACCACCACGACAACCGGCTTCTTGGCCTTCAGCCGCACCAGCGAATCGTAGAGCTGCTCGGAGCCGGCCGTAGTGCCTCCAGGCGAATTGATGTGGACGATGACGGCGGCATGGCTCGATTTCTCCAACCGCTCCAGCGCCTCGACCCGTTGCTGGTCGCTGCGGATCAGCCCTTCGATATTGATCCGCGCGATCGAGCCCGATGCGCCCAGCGCGGCCGGCCCGCGCGATGTCGCGATCGCACCGACAGTGACGATGGCCGCGATCGCAACCACGCCGGCCATCAAGCGCCAGAAGGTCAGCTTGCGGCGGATCCTGCGGCGATCGACGATCACATCCGAATCGAGCGACATCGAATTTCTCCTGAAGTAGTCACCGCGTTTTGCATCCGCAGCGTGAGCGAAGCGTTATCTGATTACATCAATTGCGACGCAATTTGAAGAAAACAAGGTCCGCGCCATGCGCCGCTGACGTCATGGCCGGGCCTGTCCCGGCCATCCACGTTCTTCGTCTCCGAAAAGCAAGCCGTGGATGCCCGGGTCGAGCCCGGGCATGACGAAGTAGAGGCGATCAAGCAACGAAAAAGGCCCCGGTCGAAACCGGGGCCTGATGTCGCGGACAGATGAGCGAATGCTTACTTGTCGCGGTTCTTCAGCGCGGTGCCGAGAATGTCGCCGAGCGTCGCTCCCGAATCAGAGGAGCCGTACTGCGCGATGGCTTCCTTCTCTTCGGCGACTTCCAGCGCCTTGATCGAGACCTGCACCTTGCGAGCCTTCTTGTCGAACTGGATCACGCGGGCATCGACCTTCTCGCCGACGGCGAACCGTTCAGCGCGCTGGTCGTTACGGTCACGGGCGAGCTCGGAACGCTTGATGAAGGTGGTGAAGTCGGTGCCCGAGATCTTCACCTCGATGCCGGCTTCCTTCACTTCAAGCACTTCGCAGGTCACGACCGCGCCCTTCTTGACGTCGCCCGGCTCTGCGAAGGGGTCGCCTTCGAGCTGCTTGACGCCGAGCGAGATGCGCTCCTTTTCGACATCGACGTCGAGCACCACGGCCTTGACCATGTCGCCCTTCTTGAAGTTGTCGATGACCTGCTCGCCCGGAAGCTTCCAGT